>SMTZ1_10008312_pt1 | contig 10375 bp, 8 predicted proteins | sample DeeMarSWOR136_30_FD_25667 | JGI IMG/M metagenome (IMG submission 25667) | reverse complement strand
AATCTGAATAAATTTGTAGTACAAAAAGAAAATACTAGATAAAATATGGATGAAGTTATTTTGGAAAGTTCCTCGAAAGTAATAATTGAGTATATAATGTTGCGAACTGAAACTTTAACCTTAATTTTTTCAAAAGGAAATTTAGTCCACTTAAATAAAGTACTTAATGTTAATAAAAAAAAGAGCAAATTGACATCTTTCTAAGTAGCTTACATGAAATGGATGAGTAAGGATCATGTACAGAAAACATGAATCTTAAAATAAATCAGTGTCTATATTTAAATGCTTTAATAATAAGAATTTAGATTTTATTAAATTAAAGATAATACAGTTAAATTTTCAATTAGATCAAAAAGATACTAATATTTAAATAACACATCTATCTATTATTTTTATAATCCTCTTTAAATTAAAAAAAAATAAGATTTAGAGAAAATTTGTAATTTTAATTTTTTTAAAATTAAAACTATTAGTGGAAAAGATATGTCTGAAAAAAAAGAAGACCGTCCAACTGAGATCTATTTAAGATCTTATCCAAAGATCATTTTTTTCTGGCCTCTACTGATTACGAGTTTAGTTCTTTGGTTGATACAAGCATTCATTGATCCAAGCAATGTTTTAGGATATGTCTGGTTTATAGTGTTCTTTACAAATATATTCGTGACAGCATTTGACTTCTCTTCAACTAAATTCTTTGTGCTAATACTAGCTATTGTAGTTATTATTCTGGTTTTAGTTTTCCTAGTTTTACCGAACTGGGCTGTGGATATTGGTGGTTTGCCTAACCTCGATTTAGGCTTACCATGGGCATTTTATATGATAATGACAATCATATTAGCTATAATATTGGGGATTGTAATTATTAGTACCAGGTTTGAATATTATAAGATTGAAAGAAACGAAATAATTCATAAAGCAGGAATTTTTAGTTCAGCTGAACGATTTCCAGTCAAGAGTTTACGATTTAAAAAAGAGATTCCTGATGTGTTTGAATTCTTCATGTTAAGGGCCGGAAAGTTAACAATAATGCCAGGAAAGGCTGATGAAGTCATGATCCTTAATACAGTGCTCAATATTAATAAAAGAGAAAGACAACTCGATTGGTTACTTAGTCACGTCTCTGTAGAGCCTGATGAAATTGATTAAAATTAAACTTTCTATTTTTTTTAATTTTTTTTTATACTATTATTTTTGAGAATAGAATAAATTTAAGTTTTTATTCTCACTTTTGAAGAACACATTATGTCTCAAAAACTAATAATTCTATTTGATTTTGATGGAGTTATCATAACTCAAAGATCATTAGAATATTCTGCTTCTATTTTCCTTAAGAGAAACTTTTATAAATGGAAAAATACCGAAAATATAAGACTTATCGATTTAGCACGATTTTTTGAAGAATCCGATTCTAAAAGCAAATGGACTGCCTTTAAACAAATAAATAGAGTGTATAAACATTTCATTCCAAGTTTTTGGCGAAGAAATATATTTTTTATTAATTTTCGGCGCACATATCCAAAATTCGAGAAATATGAAACACTTACACCAAATCTAGACAGAGTTTTAAAAGAACTTAAAAAAAAAGATATTCCTCTAGGTATTGTATCTAATACAAGTAGTAAAAGGTTAGAATACTTCAAAAGAAAATTACATTTAGAGAAATATTTTACTGTTTTTATATCACGGGATGAATCACCTGTTAGGAAGCCAAATGCTTATCCAATCATATTAGCATTAAAGGAACTTAAAAAAAGAATTACAATTTCAATTGATAAAAACACAGTATATTATATTGGTGATCTTCCATCGGATATAGAGTGTGCTAAAAATGCTGAAATAAAAAGTATAGCATTATTATCGGGGCATGGCAAGAAAGAAGACATGGAAAAATTAAATCCAACAATCATACTTGAAGATATAAAAGAGATATTAGAGATTGAACAATTCAAAAAATTATTATTCAAATAGACATTAAATTCTATTAAGTATGTTTAATCTGGATGAATTTGAAAATACAATTATTTTAGAAAAAGTTGATAAACTTAACAGATTTCTAAATAAAAATAAACTTTCTAAGGCATCAAAAATTATTCATGAATTAGAATTGTTATTAGATCATGAAGAACATTCTGTACCTATAACATATCTCTTTAGTGTTTTGGCAGAAGAGAATTTTAATCTAATTCCCAATAATCTATTTCAAAAAATCTTTGAATTTTTGAATTCTAACAATATTAAATTAAAAACAAACTCAATTATAATCATTGGATTTGCGTTGATTTCAAATCCTAAATTTGTCAATAATTTTTTCTCAGTTTTTACTGAATTCATAAAGGATAAATCAGAAGATATTAGAAATAATGTTATTTATTTTCTCCAAGAATTATTAAGATTAAAACCGGAGTTATTAGAGCAAATTGTTGATCTTCTAATAGAATCACTTCTATTAGAAAATAAGAGTGAGAACATTTCTTCTTTATTAGATTTTCTTGAGTTATGTTCAGAATTAAGTTATGATCAGTTGTATAACCTTAGAGATACCTTAAAAACTTTAATTCCTGCATATGAAAAAGATAAAGCATCTGAGAATTATGAAAAAATAATCTCTCTAATCCAGAAATTTTTTCCAAATCTAAAAGAAAAAGATTTAAAAATTTATAACAATGAGGAGCTGATAGTTCTATTAGATAACCAGTTTTTAATGAAAAAATATAACTTTACAGAAATCTCAAAAATAGAAGAACTCAGATTAAAAGATTTTTTAGAAAAATTTAAGAAATCGCCATTAAAGGACAAAAAAATCTATTTTTATATTAGATCCAAAGGAAAAAAAGTTCTCGTTTATGAACTTGAAAGAAGTAAATTATTTGATTTATTTGAAAAAGAGAGAAAAATCTTAAAAGAAGAAATCCTGAAAACCTTTTCATTAATAATAAAAGAAGATTCAGAATTAAGATTATTTTTGAGAACTATGATAAAACTAAACATTATTTCCGGATTTTTCTCTAATTTAGGATATTTTTATCCTTCAAAATTCATAAGATCCAAGCTATTAAATGATTTGAATTCAATAGGAGAAATTAATTTAAAAAAATATGATTATCTTCCACTAGATTTTACCAAAGCTTTAATTGAAGATATAGCTAAATCACCGACCCAATATTTGTTATTAGGAAAAGAAAAGAATGCTTATTATTCATTAAAAAAAATTCAAGAGCAAATTAATATTCAAGCAGCAAAGGAGAGTGTAATTGATTTAAGAACTTACCGTGAAAAATTGACTGATGAGGATTTTATAAAATTAATCAAAAATTTACCAAGAGAATATTTATCAAAATATCGAAAAGGTACTCAATGGTTAACCAATCTTGGTACACTTCAAATTAATAAAGCAGTAGAAAATTCTAAAATTATTGGATATTTTAGTATATCAAAAATTTCTAATGATTTAAATTTAAGTCAAATTTTACTATTAGATGTATTTGATCAATATGTAGATAAAAGGAGTGGTATTTGGGACAGAAAAAAAGAAATTTTTTATTATTCTAGGTATTTAAAAGAAAAAATTGACGAAATTAGTAAATTATCTAATGAGATAGAAAAATTGGAAAAAATTAATAAAATGAGTATTGAACTTAATATTGATAAAAATCTGATTTCTACTAAAATTGATGAAAATTTACAATTAATTGCCGAAGAAATAAAACAACAAGAAAAAATAAACATTAGTGATTATATGGAGAAAACAGGCATGGATCTCGACAACTTCTTGAAATTTATTGAAGATCTTAATATTAATTATTTCAAGAAGGCAGATCAACTTATTTTCAATCCATTAAAAATTGAAGAAGTACAGAATGAAATTAAATATATGTTAATTAATCATTCAAAATCAAAAGATTATATATCCTTAGGAACTTTTGATATAACTTCAAATTTAATCAAACAATTAATAAACAGCTTAATGCTTGATGGCAAATTAAGAGGTATTTTTTATGAGCACGAAAATGAAATATTTTTCTATACTGAGAAAGGAATAATGAATTTAATGTTAGAAAATAGTTTTATATTTTCTTTCCATGACTTATTCTATGGTAAAGAATTAACCTTAAAAGAAATAGAACTATTAAAAGAAATATTTGAAGATCTAGTGTCTAATAAAAGACTTAACGGAACATTTGATGAAAAAACTTTAACATTTTCCAGTAATGAAGTTTTATTTGCTAAAGATTATAATACCGCGTTATTTGAATTCGAACAGAGAGTAAATAAGTATTTGGAGATATTTGTAATGGAATTTCAAAAAATTAAAAGAATTTTGACAAAAAAAAATGAAACAATCTTCCCTCAAGAAATCAAAAGTATACAGGAGCTAATAGATAAAATTAATGAAAAATATATTGGTTGGAGAAACAGCTTAGAAGCTTTTATTTCAAGGGTCAATAAAAAAATGTTAAAAGACCAAGGTTTAACTTTGAAAAAATATAAAACTCTCAATTTAGACCAATCTAAATCAGAAATAAAAGTTTTTGAAGAAGATCCCGAAGTATATGACCTATTAAAAAAATTCAATGATTGGGTGAATATATTTAATAAGATTGAGTTAAAATATCCTAATATCATCTTTTACCAAAAAAGATTGGTAAATAATTCAGAAGATAAAGAATCTAAAGAAAAACTAAGAGAATTAACAGAAGAGTTATGTTTAAGTTAGGATTATTTTTTTTTAAATTGGGAGAGGAATTCATTAATATCTATTTTTTCATCTGTTATAATTTTGTAAGTCTTTGGATTTGTTATCCCATTTAAGGTTAGGATTCCTTCTTCTTCTAAGGTTTTTAACGCTCTCCAAATAAAATTAATTTTAGAACGATTAGATGATTTTATATTATTACATCTTCTAATTCTCTTGGTATTAACAATATTAACATTGTTATCAATTAATTTATTAATCGCTTCAAGAGTATCTTTTAAGTTATTCATGAAAAAATCCATTTTGAGAGTGTTCCACCTATAAGAGAATTAATTTATTATACGCTCCTCAGACAATTTATTAATCCAAAAAGTGAAATTGAATTTTGTGAGTATAATAAATTATTTTTAGATCTATATAAATTTTTTTATCTTGAGATAAAACTATTCAAAAGAACTTTGTTTCTGAAATTTATAACTTAATTTAATACTCCATTTATTAAAATAAATTATATGTTAATGGCGAAAAACTCGTTTGCCACAAAATATTAAAGCGCAATTTAATTCATTTGCTCGTTTTATAACAGCATCATCTCTAATAGAACCCCCAGGATTTATTATAGCTTTTGCTCCAGCCTTTACAGCTACTTCTAATCCATCAGGGAAAGGAAAAAAAGAATCTGTCCCCATGAAAGAATCTTTTAAATCTTCTTTATGACCAAATTCAATTGCTTTTTGAACTGCTAATTTAACTACGTGAACTCTGCTTTGTTGACCAGCACCAATTCCTATTGTATAAATACCATCCTCATAAATTTGAGCAAAACATGCTGAATTTGATTTAGCCCATTTTGATACTTTATAAGCAAAAGTAAGTGCTTCTTTTTCTTTAGAGTCAACTTGTCTTTGGCTAACTACTTGCCACTCTTTGATTATTGGCTTATAATCATATTCTTGTACTAATACACCTCCTAAGATGGATCTTATTTCCAAATTTTTATAAATATTATCCCTATTTTCAAATAAATTTCCAAATTCTAAGATAATCATATTTTCTTTAGTTTTCAATATATCCAATGCCTCATCTTCAAATGAAGGTGCCATAAGACCCTCAACAAATACTTTTTCTATGTTTACTATGAATTCCGCAACTTCTTTTGTTAATTTTTGGTTTACACCCCAAATCCCTCCAAAAGCAGATAATGGATCGCAACTAAAAGCCATCTTGGCTGACTTTAACTGATTTTTCTTATCTATTGCTACTCCATTTGGAGAAGTGTGCTTTAAAATCGCAGTTACATAATGATTTTCTCCTAAATCTAAGAGTAATTGCATACATGCATCAATATCAAGGTAATTATTAAAAGAAATTTTTTTTCCACTAAGTTGTTTTAAATTATGGAGCCCAAATTTAGCAGAATTATCTTTATAATAAGCTGCAGTTTGATCCCAATTTTCTCCATATCTACAATCTTGTACTTTTTCATATACTTTTATAAGTATATTTGGCAGTAGAGCATTAGGATTATAATATTTTTGCAAGTAATTTGCAATAGCAGCATTATAATCAGCCATAATTGTAAATACATCTTGGGCAAGAGTAAGTCTAGTTTTTTCAGTAATTGCACCTCTATTTTTTCTTAATTCTGATATAATTTCTTTATAATATTCAGGACTTGGAACAACAATAACATCTGGGAAATTTTTAGCTGCTGCACGAATCATTGTGGGTCCTCCAATATCAATCATTTCAAGTGCATCTTCAAGATTTACTCCAGGTTTTTCAATTGCTTCTTTAAATTGATATAAGTTACAAACAACCATATCTATTGGTTTAATATTATATTTATATGCATCCTCAATGTCTTTTTGTAAATCTCTACGATATAATATTCCACCTTCAATTCTAGGATGTATTGTTTTAATCCTACCATTAAATATTTCAGGCGATTCAGTAAATTCGGAAATCCGTGTATATGGAATTCCATTCTTCTCAAAAATTATTCCAGTGCCTGCAGTAGAAAGAATCTCAACTCTAAATTCTTTAACTAACACCTTGGCAAAATCAAGGATTCCGGTTTTATCATAAACACTAATAATTGCTCTTTTTATAGGCTTCATGTTTTTTCAATTTAAACTAATTTATTTTTGAAAGTAATACTAACAAAGAAAACTTTACTATTGGTAAAATATAATTAATTAATCTTTAATAATTGAAATATGAAAAAAAACTTCAAATAACCAAAGAAGGAATTTGATTCTTAAAGATGTAAATGAAAGAAAATAAAAATAAAAATTTCTTTAATGCCAATGTATTTCATCAAAAGAATTCTCGATGTTTTATGTTCAAAATGCTTTTATAATAAAATAAAATTTTAAAATTTTCCAATAAGATCATGAGGTTGAGTTTCTCTTTGACCTACTAAAGAGACTATACCAAGTGATGCTTTCTGCATTTCTTTAATAGAACGAGCACCAGCATAAATCATCCCATTAGTTAATCCTTCTTTTAAAGTTGCTAACACTCCAGAAACATCGCCAACATAAGGAACATAATTAGAAACACCCTCTGTTAGCATCTTTGAACCCTCAATATAACGATCTGAAATATACCCATATGTTCTTGCTTCTTTTGATCCCATCCCTCTATATACTTTTACTTTTCTTCCAGCAATTGTATCGATAAAACCAGGAGATTCATCTGTGCCTGCAAAGAAATGGCCAGACATAATTAGATCTGCTCCAGCAGCAAATGCTTTAGGTAAATCTCCTGGATTTTTAAAACCACCATCTGCAATTAAAGATAATTTGGGATTATAATCTTGAATAGCGTCAGCTACTTGAGCAGTAGCAAAAAGAGTTGGTGCACCTACTCCAGTTTGGATTGAAGTTGTACAAATAGAGCCGGAACCCATTCCAACTTTTAGTCCTATAAATTTCTCTTCAATAAAATCACATTTAGTTATTAAGTGTTCTGCGGCTTTATAAGTTCCGATATTGCCTAATACAAAATTGGATTCTAATAATCTCATTAATTTTTGAGTATTTTCAATATCCACTTTTTTGTAAAAATCTGCTACATCTATAAAAAAAATGTCTACATATTTATTTATCTCTTTTAACATATTTTGTGCTTGAGAGCTCTCAGGGTATTTTGGAGATAGAGCTAGCGCACATAATAAATGACCTTGGTCATCTTTTGAAGCATAAGGAAATTCTGGAGCTAAATCCTTTTTTGTAATTAATCCTTTTAAGTATCCTTCACTATTTATAATTGGCAACTTTTCCTTACGTGATTCATATAAGATCTTTAAGGCTTTTTCTCTTGATGCACCTGGTTCAATAGAAATAACATTTTTAGTCATATAGTCTTTTACTGCTCCATTTTGCAAATCTTGTTCAAAAAATGGGATATCCCGTTTAGTAATAATCCCACAGACTTTTTTTTGCTCATTGGTTACAACAATGCCGCTTATATTATAATTATCCATCATAAATTTAGCTTTTAATACACTAGCATTTGGACCAATTGTTGCTACATGTTCATCATCAATTACAAAACTTCGTGCTCTTTTTACAATTCTGCACACTTCTAGTTGTCTTTCATAAGAACAATTACGATGTATAACACCCAAGCCACCATGTAACGCCATATTAATAGCCATCAAATCTTCAGTTACAGTATCCATTGCAGAAGACATAATAGGAAGATTAAAATGATATTTACCAATTTTGGAGGAAATATCAACTTCTTCAGGAGCAAAATCTGTATAACCTGGAAGTATTAGAACATCATCAAATGTAGCGATAAGTTCTCGAAAATGAATCTTTTCTCGATAGTATTCTGACATTTTGGTCAACCTCATCAAAGATCTTACTATATTCTTATTATAACTCAAAAACATATGTTATAATATTAAAGATATTTGTATAATGATAAACTTATAAATTTTTGGTATTGACTATTTAATTAGTATTTCTAAACTATTTGCATTTGAAAGTACTTTAAAAAAATTAGAAAAAATTTAATTTTAAACGGGAATATCTCGTTTGTTAAAGATTAGTAATGAAATCACAGCCAATATAATTGTATAACTTGAGAGAAAAACAATTTTTATTGGTACCGCATCCCAATTACTATTAACAAGGAGATTTGACATGTCAGAGTAGTAGAAAATACTTATATATCTAATACTTTGCATACTCTCACCAAAGCTTTGCCAGAATTGACCAACAGCATAAAAAAAGATAATTACACCAAAACTTAAAACAAGGGATTTCTTTGAATCCATGAATGTCGAAAAGAAAAATCCAGTAGTAACAATACTGAAATTCAATAAAATCATTACAAGGAAAGCTACCAATAATTCTGCCCATGAAACTTGGTTCGGAGCAACATTTGGCATGATAAAAATACCCAGAATTACTGCCAACATTACTCCTATTAAGACTATAAAAGCACCCATAATGTGATATAAATATTTTCCTAGTGAAAATTCCCATCGTTTAATAGGTTTTGATAGCATGAGATCAATTGTTTTATTATCAATCTCTCTTGGAATGTCTTGAGAAGCCTTTATAACAAAATAAACTCCGAAAAAGAAAAAAGACATTGAAAAAAGATATATGTTCATTAGACCTCCAATAGTGCTAAGTGAGTAAAATTCACCTATCATCTGCCTTATTGCTTCTGGATATGAGTCCAGTAAAGCTTCAAAGTCCTCAAAAAATATAGGATCAAAAATTGATACAAACCATATATAAAATAGTCCCAATAATACTGTATAAAGAATAATCCCTTTTTTACTGGATATAAGCTCTTTCAGCATTATTATAATTGATTTCATACTGCTTCACCTCCTACTGTATAACTATCTTTGTAATATTGCATAAAAATGTTCTCTAAGGTGGAATGGGTAACTAATATATCTCTTATAGGAGCTCCTTCCCATTCTTTTTCACTAATTTCGTGTAAAACTTTTCGAATTTGTTCTGGAGGTACTAGAAATTGAAGCTCAGTAAGATAGGTTTGTTTCACAATAGCTTCTGGAACTTCTGATGCTAAAAAATTCTTAAATGCTTCTAGACCTTTTTGGGTTTCAAAGATTAATTCAATATTTTTCAAATTCTTTGCTTTAAGATCACTAACATCTGAAATTTCTGCAATTTTTCCTTGTTTAATAATTGCCACTCTATCGCAGAATTTTTCTACTTCTGGAAGCACATGAGAACAAACAAAGACAGTACAATTTGATTCTTTTTGACGCTCAGCTACAATCCGATAAAACTCACTCTGGTTTAAAGGATCAAGCCCAGAAGTAGGTTCATCTAAGATTAATATGTCAAATTTTCCCATCAATGCTGATAACACACCGACTTTCTGTTTATTTCCTTTGCTTAAAACTCCTATTTTTCGATCCATATCTAATTTAAGTCTTTCTGCCACTTCATTAATAAACTCCCAATCAATTTCGATATCATAAAGTTTAGCAAAGTAATTAATCAATTCATTGGTATTCATATGCTTATAAATTCCCAATTCACCTGGTAAATAACCAATCCGATTTCGAATCTTCACATCTTTTTTAGGGTTAACCTTTTCACCTAGTATGGTGATATCTCCATCATCTGGATTAAGAAATCCAAGTAAACATCTAATTGTTGTAGTTTTGCCAGCACCATT
>SMTZ1_10029340_pt1 | contig 10376 bp, 11 predicted proteins | sample DeeMarSWOR136_30_FD_25667 | JGI IMG/M metagenome (IMG submission 25667) | reverse complement strand
TTTCATCTTCGAATTCTTCAATCCTTAAATGCTCTTCCTCTTGCTCAACTGTTGTCTGTTGTTCACTTTTCTCTAATGCTTGTTCTTCTTCTATATTTTTTTCTTTTAATTCCTCATAAGCCTGCTCTGCATTAAAGGCAGTATTATCGTATTTTTCTAATTCTTCTTCAGAGTCTTCTGAATTTTCCTCAAATTCTTTCATCTCGCGTCCTAATTGTTCCATATCCCTTACAAATTCTATCTCATCGGGATCGAGAATTGGATCTTGATTTTTTTCATATTCTTCTGGATCTAGTTCTACTATTTCTTCTTCAGTCTCTTTATATAGTTCTTCTTTATTTTCTTCTTGAGAATCTCCTTCGATCTCGGGGTTTTTATGTAGTATTAGAGTATTTTGAGAATCTACGTTTTCATTTTCATCGTAATCTGGTTCAAATACATATTCATTTGCTTCTTTCTCGCCTATGTCATAATCTGGCTCGAATTTGTACTCATCTGCTTCTTTTTCGCTTATATCATAATCTGGCTCGAATTTGTCCTCATCTGCTTCTTTTTCGCTTATATCATAATCTGGCTCGAATTTACCCTCATCTGTTTCCTCTTCGCCTATGTCATAGTCTGGTTCGAATTTATCTTCATCTGTTTCTTCTTCGCTTATATCATAATCTGGCTCAAATGTATCCTCGTTATATTGGTTTTTTTCAGCATTACTATATTCATTTTTATCTTCTTCGGTTTCATCCATTTTGACTCAAAACCTATAAATAATTAAATATCTAAGGTACTAAATACAAATCTCTCGCCAGTAATTCCATTTAATATCAATGCATTGCGATTCGCTTGAATAGAAAGGTAATTTTGCTCAACTCTATCTCCTGAGAAAAGAATGTTATCTGGATACCCCAACCTGAATAAGAATTTTAGACTTGGTAAGGTGGATATACAACTAAAAAGGCGACTTGGTTGGTGATCCGCTAATATAAACGACAAGCCCTTACTTCGAAAATCTTTCATTAATTCGGTAAAAATCCTTTCTAATTGATCTCTCGTAATAAAATCATCATCATCAGGATTTTTCGATGCTGATTTTTCAAAGATTTGGTGGGCTTCGTCAACAACAATCAAATAATTAAGGATGTGAACGTCCATCTCAGGTAATAATGCTCTAACCATCTGGAAAATTGCATTTGATAATAGGCGCTTAACATAGATATTGCACATAGAAAGATCTATAAATACTTTTTTCCCAGCAAACCATTCTTTTATCCAATTCGGAACTTCTTTAGAAAGTTGGAGTGTTTTCTCTAATTTAGGATCTATCAATAACGATAAAATCCGGTTTTTAATTGCTCTTAAGATATTAGTCTGAAATTTCTCATGGTAAGGATTTTCTTTAAAGAATTTTTCTAAATTAGAAAATAATGTATTTAAAGAAGGAGGTAAACCTTCCTTATTATAGTAGAATGATTTCATTACGGTGAGCATATTCTTTTCAACGATATTCTTTAAACCTAATGAAGCGATTAAGTAAGCCGCAGTTTCTTGTAAACATTTTTCTGTATGCTGCCCCTCAATAAAATAGGGAATTTTAAACTGTGGTGAACCGTATTTTATGACTCTATCTACTGAATATAATCTCTCTTGGTTCTCTTTTGCTAGATTTAGAATAAGAATGCCTATTGGTGGAGCTTTTTTATAAAACTCGTTAATAATTTGACGCAAAAAATATGTTTTTCCTGTTCCTTGTTGACCAACTATTAATACACTTTGAGCAAAATGTTCTTGATATAAAAATGTATCAACTTGAGTCTGAACTCCATTATGTACATATTTTCCATAAAGAATAGCTCCTTGATGCCGTAGGTGATTTGAATTAAAATTTATATTTTCATTTTCAATAGTATGCGCTTTTAGCAAGGGGAATTCTTTCAAGATTATAAAATCCGTAACATTCGCACTTAAAAAACAAGGTCGATGTTGTAATGGAATTTGCTCATAAATTCTTTCATAACATTTCCCAGTAAATATTTTATTATCATTTTGCCAAAATATATTCCCAGTTACTATATCTTGCCATGTTGTATGATTCCCTTCGGTTAACTTTGCATTACGATTTAATGCAGTCTGTATTTCTGAAGTTATAGATTTTAAGTAGGCAAGTGTTTCAAGTTCAATTTGATTCATCTCAGAAAATTGAGTTAGTTCTGATTTGGTTTGAAAAAAAATTCTTACTTTAAATATATTGGTCGCTAACTTTTCGGTTTTAATTGAAAATCTATCTTCCTCCGAAATTGAATCATCAATTTGCCACAAAATGTACATAGATAAGGGAACCTTGTGGAAACGATGGTAATATAAATTAATGAATTTTTTTAGCAATAAAATTTTCTTAAAGTACGTTGAATCTGCTTTTGGGAGCCTTAATTCATATAAATACCTGTTGTTATTTAATTTCTCAGACGTTATTTGAACGACTTGAACATTTCCATCTAATCCTGAAAATTTTCCTTTCAAATAGTTCAGTAGAAAATACCCTTTATAAGTTGCTTGAGATTTATTGGATGTAGGAATAAAAAACGTCCATGAAAAGTCTGAAGCAATTTGAAACTCGGTGCCATATATAGTATTATCCATAAAAGGATTACATAGCCAAGATTTATGAATATCAGTTTCTTTTGAGTTAGACTCAAGATCGCTGACCAACTCATAATGATTTGAAGTGGGGACTTGTGTTATAATTACTCTTGCCTGCCAAAGCTCTGGGACCATCGATATGATCACCTCAAATCATTTTTTTCACAATTTTTTCGCTTGATTGGTTCCATTTCAAAATCACCAATGTGGTTCTTCTACACCCAATTTTTTTGGGTTAATCGGTTTGTACCTACGACGCGTAAGTTTTTTAAATTTAATTTTATCTTTTGAAATAATTCCCATTTTTGATAAGAGATTATGATATAAACCGTTTATCCCTCTAAAGCTATATTTCAAAACATAGTATCCGATAAAGATTAACCCATAATAGAAAATCTCATGGAACAAAACAATCTCATAACCCATAACTATTAGCCATACAGAAAACCCTGATATAAATAATAAGAGAATTTGATAAAGAGAATAATAGGGATCATCGCTAAATGTCTTAGAAATGCTAACTAAATCGGAAACTGAGGGCGTTGCTCCTAAAAAGATTGAAATCATAAGAAAGAAATAGATAAATACCAAGGCAATATCTGTGTTGGGAACCGAAAGCAAGTTCCATAAGAAAAAAAATAACCAAAACGACAAGTAAGTTGGAGCTAATCCGATTAATAAAGCCTGTAAAAATGCAAGTTTAGTATTTTCACCAACTATAACCCTCCCACTAAAACTTGAGAATTTCATCCCTTCTTTATCGTTATCTTTTGTTCTTTCAAGAATCTTAACGCGATCTATTGGAGTATTTGTAAGAAAACACATAAGAACATGACAGAGTTCGTGGATAATGATACCTACTATCGCGAGTACCTGAAATATTTTATTGAGAGGACTTGGTAAATAGTCCAGCAGCAATTTCGAGATAATCAGCGAGCATAGGGCAAACAACATCATAACAATTAATTCTTCATACATTGTTTTCTAACCTTTAAAATTATGAACTATATCAATTTTTATTCAAAATAAATCGAAAATATTTAAAGAAAAATTCTTTTTTCATTTCAAAAATGCAGACTAAATTTTTTAAAAAAGTTAGAAGATATGATTAAGAAGAATGCTACAGGAAATCTATTTAGTTGCATTTAGAGGTTCATTCAATTTCTCAAACTTTTTAATATCAAGTTCAACAAAATGAAAGGACTCCAAATCTTTTGGAGGTTCAGGCATAGGAATTTCCCAATAACAAGAAACCGCGGTTTCTTCTTTTCTATTTTTTACTTCATTTTATTCTTGACAAAAATGTTAAATAATCTGCTCCATATTCATCTAATAAATAAAAAGAAAATCCAAATATGCGGAATAAAAAACTAATTTTGTTAGTCTATATTCTCGTAAGTATTTTTGTAGTAAGTATCATAAATGTTAAAGCTGCAGAACAAGTGAAAACTCTTGCTGTGGTGGCAAACAAGGATTCATATGTAGATGTTGGTGATCCAACTGCTAATTTTGGAGGTCAAGATGTCATGTGGGCAGGCATTACTATTCTATCAGATCTTCAAGAAGCTTATATTGAATATCCTCTTACAGATGAACCAGAAAATTGGACAAAAGCCGAAATAACTTTTGAAACTTACTATGTAGGTCAAACTATCAATGTTACTATTAGTTTGGTTATTGAAAATTGGGATGAGAATACGATTACATGGATAAATAAACCAAGTATTAGTGAAATTATCACTACACTCTTGATTATTGGAGATCAGGAATATATTATTGATATTTCTAATTATGTGGATGCTAGAACCCACTTTTGTATTTGTATTAACGCTACTACATTTCTAACTGAAGAATCATTCATGATATTCGGGCGTACTTATTCCATGACTGATTGGCGTCCAGAAATTGTATGGACATATACTCAAACAGTCCCTGAGTTTGCAATCTATGGTTATTCAACCATGTTTATTATTGGGTTAACTTGTGCTCTCGGAATTTGGCTAGCAAAAAAAACTAAGATAAAATAGTTATTTAATTAATAAGCTATCTATTAAAAAAATAAACTGGACATTTTTTTTTCTATTGATTTAATTTCATTTTTAGGTTGTTGGTAATTCATTGGACACTTAAATACTGATTTTACTTTCTTGTATAAAATTAATTTTTTTATCTCTATATTTATTTATTACGTCTATAGTATTTTTACATTTTTGGTAAACTTTTATAGTCTTATCAGTTATATATTACCCTATAATTTTTCTTTTTAAAGACTCAGCAATTAAAAAATCCAAAAAATTTGTGATAAAAATAACTAATCAACATTCCTATAGTTTTTTTGGCTCTAAAACGGCCATTATTGTAAAAAGTCCTTCTAAGCAAGACCCTTTCATCTTTTTTACCTGTATTCGCAAATTATCTGAAGGGGTGTGGGAAAAATTACCACAGGGAAAAACCACACGGTTTAACTTAGAAGAGATGATAATGATCTTGCAAGTATTAAAAGGAGAGGTTTTAACAACTGGAGTACATACCATACACATAAAGAAGAAAAGTATCAAATCGCGTTTAAATGGAGTGAAAAAAAGGAGCAAAAGGAAAAAGTGCTTAGTGTGGTGATCGCGGATTATCCCAAATTATTAACTTTCTCGCAAATCGAGATCCTTAAATTGTTGATGGAGCACCTGCTTCACGAGAAAATCGAATTTGCCACTACACCCCAAAAACGAAAAGAAAAAGAAGACCAGATTACCGTTACGGAAGAGGTTATTGAAGATGGTAATATCAAAACGGGACCATCTGTTCCTTCTTCTAATTCAAAAACGAAAGAAATGAAAAACGTAAAAGGAGAAATTACAGGAGAAACAGAAAAAGCATTACTTATCAAATTCCACGAGGGAAACGAGGTATGGGTGCCCAAATCCACCATACAATCTTCGTATAATCCCGTAAAAAATCAAAACCAGTCGTTTTCCATTGACACTTGGTTCTTAGAAAAACAGAAAATTAAGATCTAATAATTTTTTTAATATTTTTTTTTTAACCTTAATCTTTTAAATACTCTAAATCTCGACTTTCCTATAAAATAAGAAATATTAATAATCTAATGCTAAATTATTTCTATAAAGAAAGCTAAAGAAGATATGATGCACCATTTATTAGAATATTAGAATACGAAACATCTTCTATAAATAATATTAAATTTTAAATTCTAATTTTAATTTTTTAAAGTTAAAAAATCCAATTGAAAAGTAATAAAAAGTATGAATTTACGACATAATGATTTAGTAAGAGAAAAAAGGAAACATATCTTTAATATTATAGTTTTTAGCATAATTCTACTCGTAGCTTTACTTCTATATGTAGGAACTCTTATACTTCAATTTAACTATCCTAATATTTACCTAACATTTGATTTTTTTATAGTTATGGGAAGAATTTTTCTATTTGTATTTTGCATAATACCTTGCTTGTGTTTAATTAATTCTTCAATAAAACTCCATTCCATTAGGAAACAGTCATTCAAGAGAATATTTATTCATTCCAAATTAGAAAATACCATCCTCCAATTTTTAATTGAGAACCGAGGAGACTCTTTTACTTCAAGTACAATACTAAAAGAAATCCCCTTTGAAGCTTCAATGGAAGAGCTTAATACCGCCCTTACTCACCTAGTGAAAATTAAAAAAATTCGCCAAAAATTGAAAGAATTAACCCCTTATTATTCCATTAATGTGAAAAAAATATCCTAATTTATAAAATCGAGATTTTATTTAATAAGGATTATTATCATAACAACATAAACAATTCTAAATAAAGAAGGGTTTGTAGTTTTTATTAATTGAAAGGATCAGAAGAAACTGCTTTATTCTAAAGGTTCATTAGCCATATTCTCAATCTGTCTTCTTAATTGAGCCCTGCTTTCTAGAATATGTTTAACTTTCTTAATAATTTCATTCTGTTTTTCTTCGGTTTTAGGGATAGGTATCACCTATTGTTGGAAGAGTTTGAAAACAACGCTATTTATCTGAATCAACCGTGATAAAACTATGGTTGGTGCAGGAACTAACAAAAGAAATAATAATTATATAAAAAAACCCATTAGAAGTTTATATGTTGAGACTTTATTTAAAAAGAAGCTAGAAAATTTGATACATTATTCCCTCAAATACTCTAAGTCTCCCTCTTCTCTGAAGATGTCCAAAATATCGCTTAATTCCTCATTAGATAATATATCCTCAGCTTCTACAAGAGAAAGAATCTCTTTATTAAATGTGAGCTTACAATGGGGACAGGATATAACCCCCTCTACCTCAAACACTAGCGTATTCTTACAACGAGGGCAATGAGAATACCTAACTTGACTCATGATCTAATTTATCCTTTGATATATTTAATTACTAGTCAAGGTCCATATTTATAAACTACCCCTAAACGAGAAACTTTTAAAAAATTCCTAGTAAGCTAATTGTCAAGCTATTTTTCTTGTAACACCTGAAGTCCTTGCACGAATTGACGAGGTGAGATACCAAATAAAAATGCTTTATGCTGGAGTTTAATGTCCTTAGCCAAATTGGATTGGATAAATCCTTGGGTATCCTCTACAAACTCCTTTAGGATCTTATATTTAGAGGTTTGAGTGCTTTTTAGCTTGCCGAAGTACCCACCAAACACGGTAAACATATGATGCATTAATTCAATCTCGTCTTTGGAAAAACTGGTGGCACATTGTTCGCAAATGACTCCAAAATCCGTCCCTAACTTAACAATCTTGGGATTCTGTTTTGTGTCTTCATGGCAGATTACACAATTTACATGGGGTTGGGACCCTTTATTATTCTGGATCTGTTGGGTGATCATGTATCCCCTATAATCCCGGAGTATTTAAATAAAAATTAATATAAATGGGTAGCCATTCAATTGCCAACCAAAATAAAGAAGCTTCTAATATAATTATAATTACTTAAAGCTCAACTTATAAATTCTTTTCTAACTCTTCTAATTTTTTCAATATCCATTTCTTAAAATCCTGAAAATCTTTGACTGAAGGAATGTTCTGGGATTTTTTAGGTTGATTGGGGCTATGAGAAAAATTCACTGATCCTTTAGTTATGGACTCCTCAATTTTAAAGATTTCTTTTAGGGCAGATGGTCTTGAAATACTTAATTTATGGAAAATCCCTTCAAAATCTATAACGTCTTGTTCTTGGAGGATATACTGAGTATTCACCATTTTAATCCAGTCTGAGAGAAACTCCTCGGGTATGCCTTTCTCCCAATGATGGTTGCGTAAATAATTGTATAGCTTTTGAGGGTTATACAATTGCTCCAATTCTAAGTGGGAAGGGTTCACTTTTTTACTGCGATATTCATGTAGTAACTGAATGAATTCTTGAGCAATTTTACGGTTGGCTTTAAGAATCAACTCGTATTCATCAGAGAAGTCCCTTAATGGTGCTTTTATTCGCTTTTCTTGAGTTGGGAAAAACCGAGGCAACTCAGGAATCTCTATTTTAAAATAAAGATGCACAAACTTCAAAATCTTTTCCCAATATTGTGAGTCATACTCTTCCAAAATGTGGGGAAGTTTGTCTAAGTTTCCTTTCTCATTAAGTTCTGCAAAGATTCGAGAGCTGATGATTTTTATCTGCTGGATCTTATCTTTTAATACTTCTTCATTTTCCGAGGTAGTGATTAAAATTGTTTCAAAGTCTAAATCTTCACTTTCAGGGGTATAATTAAGAAAAGTCTTATTCTTTTTATTATAAAACACACAATCGCTTATTTTGGCTAAACTACTAACATCTTGATTAACGTTCAATATGCATCGGATCTTCTCTGCTGTAAAAAGATTTGCCACTTCTCCATTATTTAAGTTATAGATAAGGTAGAGTGAGGGGTTTTGGGAATAAGAGTTATGCGTCTCAAACTCTAAAATCTCATTTAAATTGTGAATCGCAGTCGCATCTAAGTCAATTACATTATACCCTGCAGTGAAAATTTCTAAGGAGTGAAGGTGCTTTAAGTCCATATAGGGGTAGATAACCAAATTTTTCTGCTGAAAAAATAAAATATTGAAAAATTCTGGTTGAATAAAATCATAATCTGTATCCACAACATCTTCACCTCTTTGTTTTTAAAACCAAATTTTAGATAAATTCTTTTTTGAAAAAATTTAAAATGACTTGGAGCATAAGATCTTCAAAACATTCTTTAACATTAGTGCCATCGGCAGCCACCGTGGGATATACTACTTTAGTGCCATCTTCATACTCTTCGAATTGAGGTAAACCAAGTTGCTTCTTAAACTCATCTATAGAAACTGCGTTTTCAATATCTCTCTTATTTAACTGAACAAGATAGGGGATCTTACTCGGCTTGGTAAAGCTGATCAACTCCCGAAAACTGCGCTTGTTCTGCTCCATTTTTTCAGGTTCGGAATCCGCAACAAAAATTACACCATCTGCCCCATTTAGGACATATTCCCGCGTTTGTAAGAATCGCTCTTGTCCCGTACAGGTAACTATCTGCGAGATGATGTTATACTTAAGCTCCGCTAAGTTAAGAAAAAACGATAAGCGAATGGAATCTTGCCATAAAGTTCTGCCATCGGTGGTTTGGATGGAATATCCCTTATTCAACTTCACTCCATCAAACTTCTCCCGCAAACGAAAATAATTGGTAGTTTTCCCTGATTCTCCCGGACCCCAGTACACGATCTTGAACTGAAGAATACCTTTCAACTTATTAGTGCCTGTTTTCTCCTTTATTTCTACTTTTTTTTTACCTTTAGATCCTACCATCATTGAATATCTTAACCTCCTTACATTCTTTATTATGGATTAAGTAGAGCCAAATACTTTACGCTTAATATCCTTGATATGCTCCTTTAACTCCACTTCAGTCATTTCCAATTTTTTAATAATCTCGTTATTCTTTTCGATGGCTTGGCGTATTCTTTCTGCGTATTTTCGCATTTGTAAAATGACTACTCCGATATTTACATCATTATCGACGAGCAGGACTATGAGAATCTCCCTTTTCCCTTTTTTTATCAATGTTACCTCTCCAATGGATTTCACATAGAGCTGTAAATCCTTGAAAATTAAAGTGGCTCGGATCAGGGAATCGGTGGCAAAAAAGTCTTGAGCTTGGCGAGCTACTCCATACAGAGCTGCACCAATAGAGCTTAAATCCCAATAGTTTAATTTTCGGTCAAACCTCGAGTCAATAGCGATGATCTTGGCGTCTTGGTCAATAGCAATCAGCCCATAGATAAACCCCTTACGAGTCAATATGCCATAACTATGGCGGATCTCATCTAACACTTGGGAAATTTCATTTTCATATAAAACTTTGGGTACATAAACTGTCATATAATTTACCTTCCATATTTACTAGTTTGAAAGAGGATCCCTTGGAAGTATTTAAAGAAAAAATTAGAATGAAAAAATTAACCAATATAAAATTAAATATTAAAAGACCTTAGATCTTAAAAACAACTTTTTTACTCAATAATTAAATTTTCTAATTCGCTTCTTCTCTTTATCAATAAATTTTTACATTTCGTCGCTTCATGAGGATAATAAAAATAGGGGATTATCCATAAGAAGGATCCTACTAACCAAATGATTAATATTAAGAATATCGCAAAGGGGAGCAATGGCATATTAATTTCAATCAAAGAAGAGATAATTAAATTCCCAATGATACCTCCAATATTAACCATCAATCCGTTCATTGCA
>SMTZ1_10008309_pt1 | contig 10377 bp, 9 predicted proteins | sample DeeMarSWOR136_30_FD_25667 | JGI IMG/M metagenome (IMG submission 25667) | reverse complement strand
TGTTCGCTGTTCTCTTCTTCTGGTAAACTCCATATAATAGCACCACATGGGTTACAGGTAAGTCCAGGGGTTGACCACCAATAAATTCCTTCGGGTTTAAGATTTTTATTTCTGATATCTTGTACGGTTATTTTAACAACCCTGCATGTCTTTCTATTGTTGTGTGGATTTATGCCAGGACTGTAATGAAGTTGTAAGGTAGCTTTTAGGAATTTACGGAGTTCTCCCAGGGCAACAATATATTCTGAAGTAGACCTATTCTCAAAATGTAAAGTGACCCTTATAAACCTTCTAAAAATGAGGGACTTTAAGAATATCATACACATTATTCACCTCCTTCTGCTATTAAATTGTTAATATGTTATCGTATCACAATCTATTAAAAAATCAAGACCTTAACTCCTCAACGCTCTGTAGTGCGACGTTTGGCTCCGTCCTGATGCGTAATTACGACAAAAAAATCGCTTTTTGGCGATTCTGGGATAGGTCGGCTCACAAAATAGTACTAGGATTCGAACTGAAATCCCGAATAAAGTTCGATGTCCTAGACGGGTACGGGTCTAGGACGTCCTAGACGGGTCGTGAAATTACGTTCAAAATGACCCGTCTCGGTCACCCACGATACTGCGCTGACTCGTGCTGCCGGGTTTGGACTCGAACCAAAATTCTTGGGACCAAAACCCAATGTCCTACCATTAGACGACCCGGCAATATTTATTAAAAGCCTCAATCCAGCCTGAAATTCTTCTATTTAAATTAGAACTTCTTTTAACGTTGACACGAAGTAAACCATGATAATCTTTTCCAACATTCCGCCTTTTTGTATTTATTTTATGTCGTTTAAAATACACCCTTATTTTTTTAGGTGGAATTGATAAAATTTTACCCCAATAACACCTAGCACTTTCCCAATGCCCTGTCTTTTTATGAATATATAAATCATATGTTATATCTTGGGAAGGAACTAGGCAAATCTCTTTTAACCATTTTGAAAAGAAATAAATCATTATTGGGTCTGAATTACTGAATTTAATTCCAACTCCAGTGTTCCACTGCTTTTCTTTTGCTCCTTCTGCCCAGTATAAAGCTGTGCCAATCATCCATAAATCTCTTTTGTTTACCCTACCGATTTCCTTTCTAGCTTTATCTTTAATTAATTTAGTGATATTTAGCCTATTTTGATGACAAGCCTCCCAACCTCTCTTCATTGCATTTAGTTTTTTTTCTGTCAATCTTTGCTTTTGTCTTTTAGACAGTCCGACACTTCTTAGCCACAAAGATAAAGTTGATTTCGCTACAGGAATTTCTTTTAAAATTTCAGAATACGAAAACCCTCTTTTTCTTAGTTTTATTGCTTTTTCCTTCTCTTTAGTTTTTAATATCATGAACCACGGATTAATATTATTTAATTATATCATCGTGGTTCAATTGCTGCAAGCGTCAATGAAACTTATTATTTCATTTCCGCACTGCATTCGGCTTCGCCTCACTTGTGCCTTCAATTACTGCTAATTCTAAGGGAAGCTGGGGAATTGATGAATATTTCATTTTGTTTTCTGCTTCAATAAAGAGGTTTAAAATACGACGAAGTTCCTCTTCTTTAAAATTAGCTGCCTGCTCCTTAATTTTCTGGAATTCTTCCTTGGTCAGCCCTATAATTACTGGATTAGCTGTTTCTGTATCAGGTGCACCGGCAATGCGTAAAATCAATGCCTGTCTTAAATAATTAACCAAAGCCTTAGTGAATTGCTGAAGGTCAGAACCGCCTTCTGCTATCTCATTCAAAAAGTATATTGCTTCAGTCGGCTTTTTTTGGGAAAGAAAGTCAGTAAACTTAGCTATTAATCTTGTCTCTACCACTCCTAATAAGTTTTTAATATCTTCAGCCGTGATATCAGTTTTTTTACCAATTGTTCCACCAAAAGTCAAAACCTGATCTAATAAACTTTCAGCATCCCTGATTGCACCACCAGAATTCAAAGCAATCAGCTCCAGAGCCGGCTTTTCTATTTTAACACCCTCTTTATCAGTTATAATCTCTAATCTCTTGATTATTTCAGGTACCGTAAGTTTTCTGAAATCAAATCTCTGGCATCTGGAGATAATAGTCGGTATCATTTTGTGAATTTCCGTAGTGGCTAAAACAAAAATAGCATGAGCGGGCGGTTCTTCCAAAGTTTTCAAAAGTGCATTGGCTGCTTCTTTTGTCAGTTGATGACAATTTGAGGAACAAATTCCATTGACAATGAAGGTATGAGTTTTTCTGACTGTAAAATCGTATACTTCGGTAATTTTATTTTTTATTTTAATTCTTTTTACCTTTTCATATCGAAATCGCAAATATTTATTTAATTCAGGTAATCCCCCAACTTTTATGAAATTTAAAATTGATTTTCTGGTTAAATGTTGATTACGAGCTGGATAAATTCCCCATGGAATTAATTCAGAATATTTTATTTCTTTTTCTCTTCGTGTCTCCAAAATTAGTTTCTCAATTGGTATGCTATCTTGTTTTTCTTTCTTTTGGAGATATTTTTTCAACGGTTTAGCTTTTCTTCCTAAATTAAGGCCAATTTTTGAGCAAAAAAGGCGGAGATTATAACCACTAATTGACAAACGATGAAGGGTTGAGTGTTTTTTATTTCTTTTTTTGATTTTTAAAATATTACTTCCTATGTCGAATTTTTTAAGTAAAAGCTGAAGTTTTTTAACAAAAATTTCTGATCCTGAAGTAAAATTTAATCTATAATTTATATTCCCCGGAGAACCAAATGGAATCACATCTCCTTCGCAACAAAAACAAGCATCAATATAGGCCTTTATACTATCTAGAGGAGCCTGAAATACAGCATCGGGAATATCAATTTTGGTAGTTTTTTTACCCGCTGGGCAACCAAGATTTGTTAAAATTTGAGAGAATTTTTTTGAATACATTCTTATTAGTTTTGTTCCTCTTGTGGTCTTTTTAATAGTAGGATTTTTCATAATCTTCCATTCTTTTAGGCCATCTTTTACTTTTCTCTCGAAATATTCTGCGTCTTTTTTTATTTCTATTTGAATAGCAAGTAAATTTTTATATATATGGCCATCGCATTGAATTATGGCCAATAAGCCAAGCTGTTCGGGGGTTAAATCATTTTTTTGGAAATGAGGTATAGAAACTGGACTTAATAGAAAATCACCCAGCTTAATGTCTTTTGCTTCTTTTAATAAAAATTCACTATCTCTTAAAATCCATAATCTGTGAGAGGGGGTAACTTCAATAAGTGCTTGAGGAGTCTTGATTTCAATTATTTTACCTGTTTTTCTTTTAAAGAAATTTGAAACTGATTTTTTAACAATTTCTCCGGTATTAATATCAGTAGACAAAATTTTATCTCCATTATTGATCTCAGATATGTTTTTTACTGTACCGTCAGCCATACTAATGAAATGATTTTCCGTTAGACACTCATCAATAATAAATACCTTATATTTGGATTTGGTGGGAGAAAACTTTATTCCATCTCTTAATTCTCTCATCTCATCTATCCCCCGATGAGAAGCAGCATCAATCTCAATTAAATCCAGAGCCCGATTCTCCATTATTTCCGTACAGGAACTGCATTTATTGCAGGGTTCAAAATTACCTTCTTTCCGGTTTTGACAATTTAAAGATTTAGCCAAAAGCCGGGCAATAGTGGTTTTTCCTGAACCCCGGGGACCGGAAAACAAGTAAGCATGAGAGATTGACCCTGAAGCAATGGCATTGGTAATGGTTTTTACCACATGCTCCTGGCCGATTATTTCCGAGAAGGTCTTAGGTCTGTATTTTCGGTATAGGACTAGCGACATGTGAGACCGAAGGTCGAGCACCGAGCACTCAATTTAAGCTATTTTTAAGTCGTTCTTTGAGCCATCGAATGCTCTGCCCTCGTTGTTTTAATTTTTGTTCTCTACTGTAAGCATCTTTTTTATTTTTGTATGCCTCATAATAAATTAAGTCAGGTTTTTTATTTCGATGTTCATATAATCTTCTTCTTAAATTCTCCGTATACCCAATATAGGTCTTATTGTTTTTTTGATTTCTAATTAAATAAACATAGTACATGGATTATAAATTGAGCGCTCGGTTTCGTGGAACTTGGGTTCCCCTCACTTTTTAAATACGATGAATTTGTAGCCGATAAAATTCCAGGCGGAAGCTACAGCGATGCCGGCAATCTTGCCAACATTTCCAGCAACCAAATCAGTCAATCCGAGTAAAGAGGGAGTAATTGCAAAAACGAAAGAAGCTACCCCTGTTTGTATTACTCCGCTTATCAAAGTAATCACAAAAAACTTACCAAATTCAGATCCCATTTGTTCCCTGCTCTTTTTCTCAAAAGCCCAATACTTGTCAGCCACGTATTTTATGGTTGTGGCTATAATAAAGGAAGTTGCAACAAAAATCGCATATTTAATCCCTTCCTCTTTTGATATACCAAAATACTCTAACAAAATATTAAGAATAATAAGATCAAATATGGCAAAAAAAGCACCGATCAAAAGAAATTTCGCCAGCTGGTAGACAAACAAATACTTCTTACCGATTTTGTAGGCAATCCAAATACCAATAACTGCTAGAATCGGAAAGACAATCGGCAACAACCAATATAAAATCGGCAGATCAATGCTCGGTGAGTTTTTAATCAACCAGATAAAGAGCCAGGCAACACCCTCTCCTGTTATTAAAGCTAAAATAATATCTATTCTTTTCATGTTTTTCTATTCTACCCCGTTAGGAATAAAAATCAAGATTATTTTTATGGTTCGGGGACACAAATTTCCCAAAAAAGTAAAAAAATGATATTATAAGTTAACATGGCTCTAAAACTTTATAATACCCTATCTAAGAAAGAGGAGTTTTTCAGACCTAGAAAAGGCAAAAAGGTTAATTTTTTCGTTTGCGGGCCAACGGTCTATGATTTTTCCCATATAGGTCATGCCAGAACTTATATTATTTTTGACGTAATCGTAAAGTATTTAAGAGAAAAAGGATACAATGTTTTTTATCTTCAAAACATCACAGACATAGATGACAAAATAATCAAGCGGGCGAAAGAAAGAATAACTACTCCCCGGAAGTTAGCCAGAGATTTTGAAAAAGAATATCTGAAGGACATGAAATCATTAAGAGTAGACAGTATAACAAAGTATGCCAGGGCGACAGAACATATTGAAGAAATTATTAATCAGGTAAAACGTCTTTCAAAAAAGGATTATACTTACAGAATTGAGGACGGAATATATTACAACATTAGAAAATTCTTGGATTACGGAAAATTATCCAAAAGAACAGCTCTTCAGGCAGAAGATGCCGTCTCCAGAATAGATGAAGGTAAGAGAAAAAGAAACAAAGGAGATTTTTGTCTCTGGAAGTTTTCCGAACTAGATGAGCCGAGCTGGAACAGTCCTTGGGGTTTGGGCAGACCCGGCTGGCATATTGAGGATACAGCTATTGCTGAAAAATATTTTGGCTTTCAGTATGACATCCATGGTGGTGCCAGAGACTTAATATTTCCTCACCATGAAGCTGAAATTGCCCAAATGGAAGCTTTATCTGGTAAGAAACCTTTTGTTAAATACTGGCTCCACTCAGGTTTCCTGACAGTCAGAGGACAAAAAATGGCAAAATCTCTTGGTAATTTTATTACTATTCGGGATTTCATTGACAAGAAATCTCCCCGTATTTTAAGATTCCTAATTATTAAAAACCATTATCGTTCCCCTATTGATTACGATGAAGAAATAGTCAAACAAACAGAAAATGAATTAGAAAGGATTGATGAATTTGTAAATAAATTACAAACCACAGATTTTAAAGTACAAACAAATTATAAATTCCAGATCACAAACTATAAGGAAAAATTTGAGAGAGCGATGGAAGATGATTTTAACACTCCAAAAACTATAGCAGTCCTCTTTAATCTAATCAACAAAGTAAATTCTCTTATAGATAAAAATCAACTTGGTAGAAAAGAAGCAAAAGGAATTTTAGATTTCTTAAGAAAAATAGATAGAATATTTAATGTTATTTTCTGGCCAAAAGCCCAAGAAAAAATTCCCCCAGTAATTCTTAATCTGGTTAAAAAGAGAGAAAATTACAGAAAGGAAGGGCAATGGAAAAAAGCAGACGAACTGAGGAAAAAAATAAAAAAGGTGGGCTACTGGATTGAAGATACAAAAACAGGCTCCAAAATAAAGAAAATCAGGAGTTAAAATCCCATTTCTTTCTTTAATTTTTTGAACAATTCTTTATACTTGGGCCACGTAACGAATTTCTTTCTTTTTGCCTGTTTTACCCTTTCTTTTTTAGAGAACTCATAGAACTCTAAAACCTGGTCGGCAATTTTAGACCAGGAATATTTTTTAGCTTCTTTTATCCCCCAGCGCCCTAATTCTTTTCTTAAGCGGGGGTTTTTTATTAAAACCTCAATTTTTTTAGCCAAAGACTGGTGATCCTTTGGCTTTACTAGAAATTCCTCGCCTCTTTTTCCCTTGAGGAACTCTTTATACCCCTTATTTGCAAAGGCAACAAACGGAGTTCCTGAAGCCATTGCCTCAAGGAGAACAATTCCAAAACTTTCACCAAAAATTGCCGGGCTGACAAAAATATCAGCCCGGGCATAATAAAAGGGCAAAACCTTGTTCGTTTTTTTGCCCTCAAAATAAACTTCTTTTAATTTATTTTCTTTAACCCAATTTTGACATTCTTTTTTTAATTCACCTTCGCCAACTATAATTAACCGTAGATTATAAAATTTTTCCTGTAAAATCTTAAAGGCCTTCAATAAATAAATTAACCCTTTTCTTTCTTCAATCCTGCCGATAAACAAAATATTGATTTTGTCGTTGGAGAATTTTTTTAATTTAGGAACTTGAGGATTAAATTCTTCAATATCTACAGCATTGGGAATTACCGCTTTGGGTCCTTTGTAGTGTTTAAAAGCCCTTAAATTCAGGGGGGCTACTCCGATTATTCCGTCTATTTTCCATTGAGCAATTCTGTTAAAAATATATAAAAAAGCGGGAAAGTCTTTTAAAAGCTTAATTCTTTCTATGTTGGCGTGAAAAGTTAAAATATTAAGAGCTTTCGATTTTTCCAGTATTTGAACGACCGAAGGAAAACCAAAATTATGAAAATGAAGAATATCAAATTTCTCTTTTATCAAAACTCTCTCTATAGCCGGAGCATTAAAATTTACACAAAAGTCAGCCTGGGTACCAATGATATTTAAGGGAAAAGAAGTGCCCAATAAAATAACATCTTTACCGTAGTTTTCCCACCATTTCCGCCGGGGAGCAATAATTTTAGTCTGAATTCCCCTTCTCTGGAATTCCTTTTGCAGACCCAGAACATGCTTTTTTACTCCCCCGGGCTCTGAAAAAGAATGAAAAGATATTAGACCTATTTTCATAATTTTTATTAATTTTAACAGAAATATGCTCCCTTGCCAATTTACCTATCTTGTGTTAAATTAAATTATCATGACCGATAAATTACCTGAAGAAAAACTGCCCCCTCAGTCAATTGAAGCTGAAAAGTCACTTCTGGGATGTTTGATGCTGGATAAAGACGCCATTGTTAAGGTTGGCGATTTTTTACAACCCAAGGATTTTTACCGAAAAAATCATCAGGAAATTTATAGGGTCTGTCAGGAACTTTTTGAAAAAGGAGAGCCAATTGATATTTTAACTATCGGAAACCGCCTTAAAGACAAGGGAATACTTGAGGAAGTAGGCGGGAACAGTTATTTAACAGAATTAATAAACTGTGTTCCTACTGCCTCCGGTGTTTTAAATTACGCTAAAATTGTCCAGAGAAAAAGAATTTTGAGGGACTTGATTGATGCCGGCTCGGAAGTCAGTGGTCTGGGGTATGAGGAAAACGAAGATCCGGAAATTCTCTTGGATAAAGCAGAAAAAAGAATATTCAATATTGCCCAGAGAGGTCTTTCCCAATTTTTCTTACCGATTAAAAACACTTTGAATGATGCCTTTGAAAGAATTGATAAATTATTTAAACATAAAGAAGGTCTCCGGGGAATACCTACCGGTTTTACTGACTTGGACAGTATTTTAGCCGGTCTCCAAAAATCTGATTTAGTAGTTTTGGCTTCCAGACCTGCGCTTGGAAAAAGTTCCCTAGCAATGAATATAGCAGCTCATGTTGCGATTAATGAGAAGGTACCGGTAGGAATTTTCAGTTTAGAAATGTCCAAAGATCAATTGGTGGACAGATTAATAGCTGATCAGGCAGGAATTGACTTATGGAGATTAAGAACAGGAAAACTTTCTGCTGAAGGCGATGATAATGATTTTACCAGAATCCAGGAGGTTTTGGGAATATTATCAGAAGCACCGATTTACGTTGATGACACTGCTACTTCAAATGTTCTCCAAATGAGAGCTTTGGCCAGGAGGCTGCAGGCAGAAAAAGGATTGGGCCTTATTATTGTTGACTATTTACAATTGATGGAACCAAGAAACACTCAGGTTACCATGGTCCAGCAAATGACAGAAATCTCTCGTTCTCTGAAATCATTAGCCAGAGAATTAAATGTACCGGTTTTAGCTCTCTCTCAACTGTCCCGGGCGGTAGAACAACGCTCTCCCCAGATTCCCAGATTGTCTGATTTAAGAGAAACCGGAGCTATTGAGCAGGATGCTGATGTGGTTTTGTTTATTTACCGCGAGGACAGATACAAACCCGACACTGTAAAGAAAAATATTGCTGATATTATCATTGCCAAACACCGTAATGGCCCTGTAGGAAGGGTGGAATTATATTTTGATGAAAGCAGGGTTTCCTTCAGGAATTTAGCTAAAGAAGAATATCCAACAGAATAAATGTTCCCTCCCTTAATCCAAAAACTCATTGACCTGTTTTCTAAATTTCCTGCCGTTGGACCGCGAACTGCCACCAGGTTCGCTTTTTATTTATTAAAATTACCGAAAGAGGAAATTGACAACTTAATTTCTAATATTTCAAAACTTCAAAAGGAAGTAAAAATATGTAAATCCTGTTTTAAGGCTTTTCAATCAGAAGAAAGTAAGGAAGAGGTTTGCGAAATATGTCGTAATTCCAGCAGAGATAAATCTCTCCTCTGTGTAGTTGAAAAAGAAACAGATTTAGAAACTATTGAAAAAACAAAGAAATACCAAGGTTTCTATTTTATTCTGGGAGGAACGGTTTCTAAACTTAAAAAAGAAGATATTAAGAAATTAAGAACAGAGGAACTTTCTAAAAAAGCTAAGAATCCTGAAATAAAAGAAATCATTATAGCTACTAATCCGACAACCGAAGGAGATGCTACAGCACTTTACCTGATAAGGTTATTAAAACCTTTGGGTAAAAAAATAACCCGTTTGGGACGGGGTTTACCGGTAGGCGCTGAACTTGAATATACTGACGAGGAAACCCTCTCTTCTGCCTTTGAAAGCCGGAGATAATTTATTAAGTCATTATCTTTGTTATTTCTACTTCGGTGAAGGGCTGGCGATGGCCCTTTTTTATTTTATAGCGTTTCTTGGCTTTGTACTTAAAAATAATAACTTTCTTATTTTTTCCCTGTTTTAAAACCTTTCCGATAACTTTTACATCCTTAAGAAGCGGAGTACCAAGCTCCACTTTCTTGTTCTTTTCCAATAATAAAACCTCATTGAAGTTTATCTCTGAACCTTCTTTTCTATTCTTAGTCTCTATTTTGATTTTCTTTCCCGGTGAAACAATATACTGTTTGCCGCCGGTTCTGATGACTGCTAGCATGCAAGTTTGATGAGTACCCCGCCCTCTAAGCTGAATGAGTTATTACATATGCATAGAGGGCGGGGTTTCGTCTAACGACTTAGTTTTCTTGCTTCTTTGAACTCCGAATCCTTTTTAGAGGATGAAGGGAGAGAAGAAACTTTAGTTCCTTTGAACTCTTTTAATCTTTCAACTTTGTCGGAAAAAATAGTAAGGCGTTTTTCCGAACTGTCGTAAGCAGACACAGCATTTCTCAAATGACCTCCCAGCTTTCTGAAATCCTCCATTAATTTTCCTGCATCTTGTTGAACTCTGTCCAGTCTTTTTAAAATTTCCTGGGTTTGTCTTGATATTTGAGTGTCTTTGAACCAGTGTTCAATGGTTCTCAAAGCCAAGTAAATCGTATTGGGAGACGTCATGACAACTTTTTTTGACATGGCGTAACTTGCCAGATCAAAATCCTTGCCTAGATTGTTGACTATCTCGTAGTAAATAGCTTCGGCCGGAATGTACATTAGGGCAAACTCAACCGTGGACTCAGAAGGTATTATATACTTTGAGGCGATTTTATCAATATGTCCCTTTATATCTTCAATGAATTTTTTCCG
>SMTZ1_10008308_pt1 | contig 10377 bp, 4 predicted proteins | sample DeeMarSWOR136_30_FD_25667 | JGI IMG/M metagenome (IMG submission 25667) | reverse complement strand
TGTCCGCAATCTTAAAGGAAATGCCTTCGAATCGTGAAATGGGGTGGTCGAATTGGATGCGCTTTGTCGAGTAGTCGACCGCGATTTCAAATGGTGTACGCATACAACCTAGGGCTTCTGCTGCAATACCGATACGCTCACTATCCAATTCGTCCATTAAAATCAGGAAACCCTGATTAGGTTTCCCAAGCAGATTCTCTTTAGGAATCTCCATGTTCTCGAATTTTATATGAGAGGCGTAAACGCCTCCACGACCCATTAAGGTGAAGTCGCGTTCAACAGAAAACCCTTTCCAAGCTGTTTCTATGATGAAGGCAGACATTCCGCTTTTGCTGTCAACGCTAGGATCAGTGATGGCAAAGATGACGATTTGGTCTGCGATACTACCGTTGGTGATGTACCGTTTTTCACCATTCAGTATCCAACACTTCTTAGCCTCATTCCAAACCGCGTTAGTTTCCATACCAGCGGTATCACTACCTACTGCAGGTTCTGTTATAGCGAGTGCTCCGATGCTTTCTCCTTTTGCCAGGGGCACTAGGTATTTTTGTTTCTGTGCTTCCGTCCCGAACCGTAGGATTGGAATAGCGCTTAGTGTGCAGCTGGCCCCAAACATCATGGTTGCAGATGGGGAAACGGCTGAGATTTCCTCACCCGCAATAAGTTGATACATAAATGGTTTGTTGGATCCACCGTATTTCTCTGGGATCAATAACCCTGAAAAACCACCATCAGCAAGTTTCTTGAAAAAGGCGCGATGATCGAAGTTACGAAGTTCAATCTGGTCTTTCATGGGGTGAATTTCACGCTCAACGAATTCGCGCGTTTGTTTTCGAAACTGAATTTCATTCGGGGTGTAGAGCAACTCATCGTCGTTGATGATCGTCATATGATGTATCCCAACCGTTTCAGTATCTTTGGACGATAACGAGACTTTTAGAGCAGAATCTGTTTTACCTTTTTTCCTAGTTCATAGATGTGGCATCATCATTGAATTTAGGAACAGAATAAGTGAGACGATGTAGCGAAAAAGGTGACTGGTAATGCGATTCTTTGGACATTTGATTAAGGGGGAAATTACCTCACCCCAAGAGGGGCAGATCCGCAACTTCCCCAACATGAACAAGGCAATTGGTGACCCTCGGCTTCTCTTTGCAATGGCTCTCGCAGGACAAGGTAAGGTTAGTCGGTTTGCAGCTCGCTATTTCAGTGGTGCACTCCCTGAAAAAGTGCCGGAGGTCCGGATGCTCAAAGATTACATTCGAGTTCATGGATATCCTAAGGCGTCAAAGGATGAAATTCAGGATGTTCTGTTTGCTGAATATGCCATTGGTGGGGTAAAGGAGGCAGCTGAGGCTTGTGAAGAAGCAGCGGCGATCCGCCATTTGATGCATTCTGAGCTAGACAAGAAGGCAGGTGGATTAACTCTCGATTCGCGAATGGAAAGCATCCTCACCTTAAGCAAGTTCATGTGGGAACACTATGACGCATTCAAAGATATCGCCATCGCTGAAGGTACGCCTGTGAAATTATTCGATTGGCAGACAACCAAAGCTTTTGACACGCTTTGTCAGGAGAAAGCAGATTTCGTTCGTACCCGGCTTGGTCCAGAAGAGATTCCTTGTTCTGTTGATGGAGAGAGAACCATCCTTACTCGTTATCCTTTTGGGGCTGTGGGGATTTTCCCGCCGTACAATGCGGCATTAGGATTAGGATTTACAGCCATTCTGAGTTCCTATTATGCAGGAAACGCTAGCGTGACGCGAACTCCTGCACGGATGCCACTCACCAATATGGAACTAGCCTATGTCCTCCGAGATGCCATGGAGGCCTTGGATTTTCCGACGAGTGCCTTTCAAGCCGTTATTGGACCAGCGCGATCAATTGCAGCCTTCATGGTGCGTGATGCTCCACTAAACGCGATGGTATACTATGGGGACTCTCAAATCGGTTTAGAGTTAATGGCCAAAGCCATCCAACGTGGGTTGCATTTTGTCCCCGAATTGGCTGGAAGTGGTGCAAGTTTGGTTTGGAAAGATGTCGACATTGAAAAAACGGCGGCGTTTGTGTCCCATGCACGATTTTTTGGTTCGGGGCAGATTTGCCTGGCGGCGAAGCGATTGTTTCTTCACGAAGCCATTTACGATGATTTCCTCGAAGCTCTCGTTCACGAAAGTGAAAAGCTCCAAGTAGGACTTCCCGCAAACCCTGATACCGATCTCCCGATTATGGGCAGTCGCGCATTATACAAAGTTCTGGACATGACTCAAGAAGCATTGAAGAAAGGCGCTCACCTCGAATGTGGCGGTTTTCGGATTAATGCCCATGGAGACCGAGATGACGCTGGACTTTTCTTCAAACCAACGATACTCCGAGATGTTCCTCTCGATTGTCGAATGTGGTATCAAGAAACCTTTGGACCAGTCTTACCCGTCATGAAAGTTCGGTCCTTTGATCAGGCTATCGCCCAAGCGAATAATAGCCCCTATGGGATTCGGACTTCAGTGTACAGTGAGGACTCAGATATTTGGCAGCGATTTTTCGATGAAATTGAAGCTCCTGGCATTGCAATTAATACTGATCATCTGCATTTCGATACTTTCTTCCCACACCTTGGGGGGTTGAAAACAAGTGGTGTGTTCGGCGGGAAATACTTCTATGAAGCGCTAACCTACCTGAAATATCGGCATTTGCCCAAATAAATGTGCAATCACGGAAGGTGATGCAGAGACCGTATTCTTTCATTTTTGAAGACGCAAAGGCTTATAGCATTGAAAGAGCAGCTGGGGAATTAGAGCTGCAAGGTGCTGTATTGGAATGTATGACGAAGAGCTCACAACTTTGATGATCCCTGGTCCAGTTCCCATTCATCCACGTGTCTACCGGGCAATGTCTCGAATCGTCTTTGGCCATCGGACCAAAGAGTATCAAAATCTGTACAAAGAAACAGTAGCGCTTCTACAACGGCTACTCCACACTGAGCAAGATGTGTTGATTTTTGCTGGTTCGGGCACAGCGGCCATGGAAGCCGCCATTGCCAATATCATCGAACCTGGTGAAAAAGTTCTAAATGTTTTGAATGGTAAATTCAGCGAACGGTGGGCAGAGCTCACTACCGCTTTCAAAGGCGAATCCCAAGTCATCCAACACGCTTATGGTGAAGCAGCAGAACCTGATGCCGTTCGAGATGCCTTAGCATCGGATCAGACCATTCGTGCAGTTACAATCTGTCACAACGAGACATCTACAGGTGTTCTCAATCCTGCCAAAGAAATCGGCCAAATTGTACGTGATTACGATCGGCTCTTGCTAGTCGATGGAATTACATCGGTTGGCGGAGATTATGTATACCCAGATAAATGGAATTTTGATGCCTTAGTGACAGGAAGCCAAAAATGTCTCGGGGTTCCTCCTGGACTCGGTGTCATTTGGGTGGGTTCTCGAGCTTGGAAGAAAATTGAGAACCGAAAACAACCTAACCCCACATTTTACTTAGATTTGTTGAAGGCAAAGGAACGATACGATGGTTTCGGGGACTCTCCTTTCACATCAGCGGTAAACCTCATGTATGGGCTACATGAATCTCTAACAATGATGTTCGAAGAGGGGTATGAAAATCGCATCGAACGACATCGACGCCTTGGACGAATTACTCGTGCCGGTTATCTAGGATTGGGATTAGATTTACTTGCAGATCCCGCTCATTACTCCAACACGGTTACAGCCGTCAAGTATCCTTCAGGCATAACAGATAGCGACTTTAGAGGCCAAGTTCGTAACCTCGGAATCCTCGTAGCGGGAGGACAGGGTCCGGTGAAAGGCAAGATTTTCAGGACCAATCATATGAACATTTGTAACGAGCGCGACATACTTTCAACGATAGCCATAATCGAAATCGTATTGAAGCGCCTTGGATTCGAATTTGCCCTAGGATCCGGAGTTTTGGCAGCTCAAGAGCAAATTCTGAAGGAAAAATACTAATAATCTCAAACCCTGTGGCGCATTATCCTTATAGATAATGATGCAAAACAGTTAGCATTGAGAAACCAGGCGTTTTCTAATCCTACGCTTGCAATGAGGCGTAGCAAGGTGATAATAAATGACACCAAAAGAGAGTGAACAAAACCCCATTAAAACCCCTACGAAGGAGGCTGCAGCCCTCCAATGTCCGTTACCATTTGAGGCATCGCCTGAACTACTGAAGACGATGCAAACCCGTTTTAAATTAACGGAAGCCCAAAGCCGAGTCTATTCTGCTTTACTGATTATGGGTCAACTAACCCAAGATGAGATTAGTCTCTATTCTGGCGTCTCCTTCGCAAAAGTACCTAAAATTGTACAAGTCCTTCAAGAAAGGCAATTTATCAACGCTCTCCCTGGTGTCGTTTCACGATTTCGTGCCTATGCACCATATAAGGAGTTAGCCACAGAGGTAAAAAACTTCACCGAAGAGGCTGAAACCTCATGGAAGCAACTCCAAAGAATCCAAGAAAAAACAGTGAGTGATTTTCAAAATGAACTACAGTCAATGCTTAGGCAGATGAAGACCACATTAGAGAACTTAAACGAGCGACAAGGAATAGCCCTCAACGAGGCGTCAATGGCCACAAACATAGAATTAGGGAACATCGCAAAGAATCTGCAAACCTCGCTCACAAAATTATCCGACAATAGTATTGATGAATTTTCAAGCCAGACTGCAGAATTACAAGAGTCGATAACGCAGACCATAGAAGCGGGCATAAATCAATTACAGGATACCCAAAAGGAAGGTATAGAAGACACTGAAACAGCAATAGAGGGCCAACGAGATGAAACCGAAGAATGGGTTACCAGCCTTGCTAACCGAGTCATTGGTCAGACCAATACGATTGGCCAACAGTCCAAAACTAATCTGCAAGATGCCAACGCTATTTACAAACGCAGTACGGATTCAGGAATGACAAAAGTTCAAGCAGAAATTACTACTCAAAACGAGGTAATTTCTGAGTTAGTTGAAGACACCATTACCACTTTATCGAATAGCATCCAAGTCCTTAATCAGCAAATCCAACAATCCCTCACATCCTTACAGAAAGAGGCGGAAAAAACCCTCAAGACAAACCTCACATTAGTTGATGAACAAATTCAAGAAACTTGGACAACCCGTTCACAGGCATTAGACCAAGCTAATACCGAGTTAGAAAAAGCCCTGCGTAAAGATCTGCGTGAACTCAAGCAAACTACTGAAAAAATGGTGGCGTCCACTGACAATCAATTAAAATCCAGCCACAAAACCGCAATCCAAAATGCGAATACTCTTTTCCAGAATCTAAACGGTACCATTACTAGCAACATCGTAGCCTGGCAAAGCATTCACAAAGAAGTAGAAGCAACTGTCAAGCAATGGCCACCAAAAGCCCTCGAATTTGAACAATTTTCGAAAATCCAATCCGATATGAACGAGTTATTAGAGCGAACTTCAGTTGAACATGAAAAGCTCCTTGATGCCATCAGCTCCGAGTTCAGCATTGAACTTCGAGACACCTACCTAGGACAACTCCTTGAGATGCGAAACATCCTACAAAAACTCGTCAAAGACCTTAATACACAACAATCGAATCTCACGACGAGTTTCAAAGGAATTGCAAGCCAAGTTGGCAAACGGTTGAAACGCCGATTAACAACTGTCCGAAACCTCACTGAGTCATTTATCACGGATTTTCAAGCGAAAATCGCCCTTCAAGAAGAACAAAATCGTACCCTCACAACTCGAACTCAAAAACTCTTGAACCAAGACGCTGCTAGTATCGTGCACATACTTGAGAATATTGAAGGGCAAATTTCCCAATTCATAACCGACCGCATCAATCAGATGGAAAAAGTGATAATACAAGCCGCTAAGACGAACATCGCTAAAGCGACTGGTGCCCAAACGGTAGTTGAAAAACAACTTCAAAGTTTCAGTGCAGCCATGAAGAAGTTCATAAAAACAACGATCACAGAGCTGAAACAGGAGATTACACAACTTGAAACTACTGTTACAAAATACTCTGAGGGTATTAGGAATACTGCTGACACCCTTCGTGAAGAACAGGCCCTTCGAATTCAAACAACGACGACCGAATATCCCGATGCACTAAAAGCCCTTATGGTTAAGCGGAACAGAGCCACCTCCAGAGCACTTCGTAAACTCTCAACAGAGCTCTCTAATCGAGACACCCAAGTGATTTCAGACCTAAACACTGCTCTTTCTGACATACTTCCTGAATATGCACTTTCTGCGTTGACGATGTATCAGAAAAACCTCCGTGAAGTGCTAGCTACATTAGAAGCTGAAGCTTATTCCATCGCGTCCTCAGAACTTGAGGACCAATTGAACATGGCAGTCCACCAGAGAGTTAACTCCCTGATAGACAAAGCTATCAAAGTACAACTAGAAAAAACAGCTGCTGAAATCCGGACCACGATAAAAACTCAGAAGTCTAATTACTCAAAACAGACCGATCCACTCTTTTCAGGAATTCAAGAAAGACTTACTGCCATACAACGCGAAGAAAATGAAAAACTATCCCATATTGTTACAGATGCGCTACAAGCGGAAATCGCAAAAACCGTTCAAGAATGTAAAACCAAAGTCAGTAGACAGACACATCGGAAGAAACAGATTAACCAAATCATTGAGACCACTTTAGAGCAAATTAAAGCCTCTACTCATCAAATTCTTGGGCAAAATAATAAAACCCTTATTACACAGCTAGCTGAAGAAATAACTAACATCTTCCAAGAGTTTGGCACTCAGCTAAGGCGTCAAACTAGTCGGGGTAAACAGATTAACAAGATCTTTAAGGAAACTGAGACTAGCTTGGAGCAGATTCCTCAACAACTGCTCCCTCAATTTTTTGAACAGCAGCTCAGTGGGCAAACCACAGCCCTTTATGCCCCAGTGGAAGAGTGCAAGACAACGCTTCAGCAGATTCATCAGACTTTTAGCGATAGTTTGCAAGAGAACCTCCAATCGCTGACTAGCAAAGATGAAACCTCTGGAGCTGAGAAACCATTACCTGCGCCTATCTCAACCGTCCTCAAAAACACAACCAATAAGGTGCTCGCACAAACTCGTACTTCTCTTAAGGAAAAGCGCAAGGAAGTAGAGACTCAAGTAAGTTCGGTGTTCAATACAGCATTCGAAAACACCCTCACTAAACAGCTTCTTCCAAAGCTTAAGGCTTTACAGAAGGAGCAAGCACCATTGTTGAAACCAATCCTTGAAAAGACAGGAACTCAAGTGAGTAATGTTTCAGAGAAATTTGATTCAGATGCACAAACTTTACTAGAAAAATACTGGTTACCCCTGACCCAAATCATCGACGAGTACTCAACCGCAACCGCGGGCAATCTGAGTGCATTGAACACTGCAATCGCAACTTCACTTGATCAAGCTTCCGTCAACTCATCAACCACAATGACCATGTTCGAAGATGATATCAACAACCTCTTAACAGCGACCGCACAGGCGTTCAATCGAGAAAAAACAGGACTTCAAGAGCAAATCACCCATAGCATCACCGAGATGCAAGAAAACAGCATATCTCAACTCCAAGAGACGAAAATCCTGTTAGAAACCCTTAACCAAGATATAATGACGCAACAGGCATCGTTTACACAAAAAATGGATACGATGATTGCGGATGTTGAATTGACGACATCAAATCTGGGTGCTATTCGTGAAACCGCCGACGCTTTCGTAGTAAATGTTGAATCTGAATTAGAACAACAAGAAGGGCGCATTGAGAACCTTCGAAAAAGCGTCCAAGATTTGATAGTAGAACAAAGCGCGGCAGTCATCGAAGGGATAAGTGAGATTGAGACGAAACTTGAAGACTTCCAACAAAATCAGCTTCAAAAAGCCCAAACCATCGTAGAAGAAATCGGGCAGTCGTGTACAGCAAAAATCGATGACCAACGGAAAGCTATCGGAAGCCATTTCCAAACCTTCACAAGTGCATTATCAAATGAGACAGAACAGTATGTCAACAACTTGCAACAAGAAATTGTACAATTACAAACTACTGCGACAAAACTTGTTGAGAAATCAGCGGCGGAGAGGAATGCCCTTGACTCTGAGTTAAAGGCCCAAATTGAAAACCACCAGGTGAATATAATCAGTAGCGTTGAGGAGCAATACTCCTCGATTAACAAGGATATCTCATCAACTCTTAACGCCTTCATCGAGCAAGTAACCAGTTTACAGTCCCGCCTTTTAGACTATCTTTCTAAATGGAAAGAGGAAGGAAACGCAACACTTGATTCGAAGGGAATGGAGATAGGAACAATCATTGATGAGACTCTTAAACAAACTTCAACTCAAAGTGCGGAGTTGCACCAGGCTCAACTGAGTCGAATAGCTGAAACGACCGAAGAGCTTACTCAGATAGTGCAGGAAGCGCTTTCATCTATTGATGAAAAGACCACAACAATCTCTAATTCGTTAGTTCAATCCTTAACTACGAATCTGAAAACAATTCAGAACGAAATCGATCAACTCTTCATGAATACTAACACAACAATCGAGGAAGACATCCAAAAAGCCAACACGAGTTTGAGTCAAGAAATTGACCAAGTTTTACAAACCTATTCCCAAAAACTGGATTTGACCAAGACACGGCTAATCCGTGCAACTGAGGATAACCTTCGCCGAACTACAGAAAGCCTTCAAACCTTCAAAGACACCGCGTCAACAGAACTTCGACAGCGGAGCTCAGTCATTGAAGCGGCGCTGAAACAAAACTTAAGCTCAGTTGAGGAAGGACTTGTTACGCAAACTCAGCAAACAGGTAGCCGCGTTAGTCGTGCCTTGAGTGAAGAACGAGGAAACCTGAAGACTGAGTATCAAACCCTTACGAAGGAGTTCACCTCCAACATCAAAATGGCTGAAACCAACTCGATTAATGTTCTACAAAAGTTCGCCAAGAATACAGAACCCTTACTAGACCAACTTCGTAAACAGGCTAGCGGCACTGAGCAGATTCTGATAGGGTTGTGGGAGACGCTTTCAGGCGCCCAACCAACAGATGCTGATCGAACCTGGCGTATCGTCTCCTGCCAAGGAATACAACATCATCTATTAGATATGTTTCGCCGGGTCCAAGGAACCATCACCTTGGTTTATCCTTCCTTTGATGAGGTGCCGTTAGAAGAACTAAGTATGGTTCAAGCCCAAAATCGAGTCCACATCATCACTACACTTGATGGGGAAAAACAGCAGACAGCTGCACAAAGGCTCTTAAAGCAAGGAAATATCCGTATCTGGAATAACCCGAAAATGGAGTTCTATGGCGGATCACGGGATGGTGAAGAAGTCTTAATTGCCCCAACCCATGGAAACCAAGGAGAAATCGTGGCCGTGGTCAGTGATCAGGATAGTTACATCGCCTTGTTCAACCAAACCCTTGGCCCACGATGGATTTCAGCGTCAAAAGAGCTACGCGTGTCAAGTTAGGTTCGCCCAACCCGATCCAACGAAGCCTTCCGTTCAAATTGAGACTCGAAGAGTTCCTGGACACGCTGAATCGTATCAGCTTCGGACGGTGTTTTATCATACCGAAGGCGTTTGATTCGAGCGAACCGTAGCGCCATTCCTGATTTGTAAGTAGGACTTTGTTGGATTTCGTCATATTCAACTTCAACCACGATTTGGGGTTGCACAGTAACAACTCCACCTGTTTGCTCAATTTTTAGGTCCAATAAGCGTTGGGTGATCTCGGTGAATTCAGCATCGGTAAGGCCTTTGAATGTTTTACCGAGCATCAGGTATTCACCGGTTTCTGGATCGGGAGCAGCAAGGTGATAATCACTAAGCCATTTATGCCGTCGCCCAGTTCCCCATTCAGCGGCGATGATGACGAGGTCGAGGGTCTCCATACTCCGTTTTACCTTCAACCATGCTTTACCACGAATGCCAGGATGGTAGGGACTGTCCAGGCGTTTTGCTACGAGTCCCTCGTGACCGGCTTCGATGGATTTTATAAAAACCACATCAGCTGCTTCTGCATCCGAAGTGACTAATTGTTCGACTAAGGGTATAGTTCCCCGAATTTGATTCAATTTAGTGCGCCGTACTGTATAGGCTTCATCAATGAGGACTTCTTCGTTGAGCATTAATAGATCGAAGAGGTGTAAACTCACAGGAATTTCTTGAACCATGGCTTCGATGTCGCGCACCCGCCGAAACCGGCGCATGAGGTGCTGAAAGGGCAATGGACGACCATTTGACCCCACGGCAAGGACTTCGCCCTCAAGGATACAACTGTCAACTGTAAGTTCCGCGGCTACTTGTTCAACGATATCCGGAAGGCTTTGTGTCACATCTGTGAGCCGTCTACTGAAAATTCGGAT
>SMTZ1_10008307_pt1 | contig 10377 bp, 12 predicted proteins | sample DeeMarSWOR136_30_FD_25667 | JGI IMG/M metagenome (IMG submission 25667) | reverse complement strand
AGAAGTAGGTGAAGTGGTGGTGATGAAATCACAACTTCATCCTCAGGGGGCAATTTACACGCCCTTGAAAAAAATAAAACTCTTGAATTAAAAACCCACCATTTCAAGGTGGAAAGTAAATCACAGATTGAGACAGTCTGTGATACCTGAGAACTTTACTTAAGAAGGAGGAGCAAAAATGGCAGAGATGATACCAGAAAAGAAAAAAGCATTGGAGCAGGCAGTATCCCAGATAGAACGGCAGTTTGGCAAGGGTTCCATAATGCGCCTGGGAGATGAGAGTTTAGCTGTAGGAATTCCGGTTATCCCCACTGGATCTTTGTCCCTGGATGCTGCGTTGGGAGTGGGCGGAGTTCCACGAGGCAGAGTTATAGAGATATTTGGCCCGGAGGCGTCAGGCAAAACTACCATGGCTTTGCACATTTTAGCAGAAGCTCAGAAAAAAGGCGGAGTGGCTGCTTTTGTGGATGCGGAACATGCCATGGATGCCACTTATGCTAAAGCTTTAGGGGTGGATTTAGATAACCTTCTGCTCTCCCAGCCGGATACCGGAGAGCAGGCTTTAGAGATCACAGAGACTCTGGTCAGATCGGGAGCGGTGGATGTGGTCGTGGTGGATTCGGTGGCAGCATTGGTGCCCAGGGCTGAGATTGAGGGTGAGATGGGCGAGTCCCATATGGGACTTCAGGCCCGGCTTATGTCCCAGGCTTTGCGCAAGCTCACCGGAACCATTAGCAAGTCCAAATCCTGTGTGATCTTCGTTAACCAGACCAGAATGAAAATCGGGGTGATGTTCGGGAATCCGGAGACCACCACCGGAGGTCTGGCTTTGAAATTCTACTCCTCCCTCAGGCTGGATATAAGAAGAATATCCAATATCAAGGAAGGAGACGAGGTTAAAGGTTCGAGAAACCGGGTCAGGGTGGTCAAAAACAAGGTTGCCCCTCCGTTCAAAGAGGCTCAGTTCGATATCATTTACGGAAAAGGGATTTCCAAAACTGGCGAGCTGATCGACCTGGGAACAGACCTTGAAATAGTTGAAAAAAGTGGTGCCTGGTACTCCTATAAGGGCGAAAGGATGGGTCAGGGAAGGGAAAACGCCAAAGGATTTCTGGATGATAATCCGGACATTGCTGCCCAGATCGAAAATAGTATAAGGGAAGAACTGAAAATTTCAGTTCCCGCAGAGGCACAAAAAAAGGAATAGATTAAATTTAAAGGTATTCGACTTTGACAGAGGAAAAGGTCGTTACCAGAATCGAATCCCAGAGGAAAAATCCCAAAAGGAAATCTGTTTATCTGAACCATAAGTTTGCCTTTGGACTGGATGAGGAGACTCTATTCAAACACGGTTTAAGAGTTGGTGATCGACTTACAGACGAAAAGATAGAAAATATACTTCAGAGCGAAAAGAAAATTAAAGCCAGGGAAGTTGCCTTAAATTTACTATCTTACAGATCTCGATCTGAAAAGGAGATCTCCGAAAAATTGAAAAAGAAAGGATTCAGCCCGGAAAATATCGAGGAGGTCATAGCAGATCTGAAAAGGGTCAATCTTTTAGATGATTATGAGTTTGCCTGTCAATGGATAAAGAACAGATTGAAAAACAGACCCAGAGGATTGACTCTTTTAAGCCAGGAGCTTTTAAAAAAAGGAATAAAAAGAGAGATCATAGATGAAGCCTCAGAAGAGTTTTACCCTGAAGATCAAGAGGTTGAAATAGCTTCTGAATTAATAAGGAAAAGAGAAAAAAGATACAAAGGTCTCGACAAAAAGATAGCCAGAAAAAGGATGTCCGGTTTTCTTTTAAGGCGTGGTTTTTCGTATGAGGTGGTAAAAGAAGTCCTTGAAGAATTTGCAGATTTGTTTGAGGAGTCTTGAAAGTATAATTAGAATATGAGTGGAAAGATAAAATCCGAGAAGATAAGACAGGATTTCCTGAAATTCTTTGAAAGAAAAGATCACAGGATTGTGCCCAGCTCATCCTTGATTCCTGAGGATGATCCTACACTGCTTTTTGCCAATGCCGGGATGAATCAGTTCAAGGACATCTTAAGCGGGAAGAAGAAATCAGATTTCACAAGGGCAGCGTCCTGCCAGAAATGCATCCGGGTTTCGGGAAAGCACAACGATTTAGAGGAGGTGGGTAAGGATACCTATCACCATACATTCTTTGAGATGCTGGGTAACTGGTCCTTTGGTGAATATTTCAAAAAAGAAGCCATAATCTGGGGCTGGGAATACTTAACTGAGGTTTGTAAACTGCCCAAGGAGAGATTGTGGGCCTCTATTTTCAGAGATGACGATCTATCGGAAAAACTCTGGTATGAAAACACCGATCTTATCAAGGGGCGAGTCCTGAGATTTGATGAGAAGGAGAACTTCTGGGAGATGGGAGAGGTAGGACCCTGCGGGCCTTCTTCTGAGATTCATTATGATCTGGGAGAGGAATACAGCTGCGGCAAGCCTGACTGCGGTGTTAACTGCGGCTGCGGAAGGATGATAGAGTTGTGGAACCTGGTCTTTATGGAGTTTTACCGGGATGAAAATGGAAAGCTTTCTGATTTGCCTGCAAAGAACGTGGACACAGGTTTGGGACTGGATAGACTGACAGCTGTTCTTCAGGGGGTGAGTTCCAACTACGATACGGATATGTTCCTGCCCATTATCCGCAGGACTGAGGAGATGAGTAGGGAGGAGTATAGAGTTGAGAGTAAAGAGTATAAAGTTGCGACCAAAGAGTTGAAATACCAGGAATCATTCAGAGTAGTTGCTGATCATATCCGGGCATTAAGCTTTGCTATTGCCGATGGAGCGATTCCCTCAAATGAGGGAAGGGGATACGTTCTGCGAAGGATCTTAAGGAGGGCTTCCCGACACGGACGGATCCTGGGTCTGCACAAGCCATTTCTTTATCAGCTGACCAGCGTGGTAGCGGATATGATGGGTAAAACCTATCCGGAACTTCTGGCTAAAAAGGAACATATCGCACTGGTAATTAAATCCGAGGAGGAGAGGTTCGAGGAGACCCTGGATTTAGGGATTGAGTTGTTCGAAAAAGTAGCGGATAAGGTGAAATCGAAAAAGCAAAAAACCATTCCGGGAAATGAGGCATTTAAGCTTTATGATACCTATGGATTCCCTTTGGATTTAACCCAGGTAATGGCAAGAGAAAAGGGATTTTCTGTTGATCTTAAAGGTTTTGAAGAGGAACTTGAAAGACAAAGGCAAAGATCAAAAAAAGCAGGAAAATTCGTGGCTGGTGCTGAGCTGGGGGTGGAGGGGAAATTCTTAAGTGAAGAGCAAAAGTCCACAGAGTTTCAGGGTTATGAACAGTGTGAAACCGAAAGTCAGGTGATTGGAGTCTATCCTGAAGATCTGGTTCTTGATAAAACTCCTTTTTATGCTGAGGCTGGTGGTCAGATCAGCGATATAGGGTGGATTATAATCCATGGGAAAGAATATAAAGTTGACTTCGTTTACAAGGATAATGGTTTAATCCGTCACCGCATAGCCAAAGAGAAACTTACCGAGGAACTTCTGGGGAAAAAAGTACAGGCAAGAATCGATCTATCACGCAGAAAATCTATTCAGAGGAATCACACCGCCACACATCTACTGCACAGAGCTCTTAAAGATGTTCTGGGCGAGCATGTGAACCAGTCCGGTTCTCTGGTGGCTCCTGACAGGCTTAGATTTGACTTTACCCATTTCAAAGCTTTAGACCAGGCTGAGATAGATAAAGTAGAATCAATTGTCAACCAGAAAATATGGGAAAATCTGAAGGTCGAAACCTTCATGAAGAACTTCGATCAGGCTAAGAAGATGGGTGCGGTAGCTCTGTTCGGAGAAAAGTACGAAGACAAGGTGAGAGTGGTGAAAAGCGGAGATTATTCCATGGAGTTATGCGGAGGGACTCACGTAAATGCCACTGGCGAAATAGGATTGTTTAAAATCATCTCGGAGACCTCTATCGCTGCAGGGATGAGAAGGATAGAGGCGGTTACTGGCGAGGCTGCCTACAGGATGGTAAAGGAGCAATGTGAAGTCCTGAGGGAGCTGGAGGAGTCCTTGAAAACCAGGGGGATTCAGTTAAAGGATAAGGTCGATGAGCTGGTTAAAAAGAACAAGCAATTAGAGAAAAAGATCAAGGCTGCGCAGGCAAAAACCGCCAGGGTAAAAATGGAGGACTTGGAAAAGAAGGCAACCAAACTTAACTCCATAAATATCATCGGCTACAAAGCTGATGTGGATACCAGGGAAGCTTTGCTTGAATTAGGCGATGCTCTTCGGGAAAAGTTAAGATCTACGGTAGGAGTTTTGTCTGCGGTGTTTGACAACAAGATTGCCTTTGTGGCCGTGGTAACAGATGACCTGATTAAGAAAAAAGGATTGAAGGCAGGTGATATCGTTAAGGAGGTAGCTCTTTTGACTGGGGGTTCAGGCGGAGGAAAGCCGCATCTGGCCCAGGCAGGCGGAAAGGATGTCTCAAAATTGGATAAAGCATTGAAAGAATTACCTAAAATAGTGAAAAGGATGTTGAAATAGTTTCGAATTTCTTGTTATGTACAAGCTGTGATAGAAAGAGAGAGAATATATGGGGATCTTAATTGCGATAATCCTGAGTGCGTTTTTTGGAATTATTTGTGCTATGATTGCCAGGAAGAAGAACCGTAGCGAAGCAGGATGGTTTGCTGCAGGTTTTTTTCTTGCTCCGATTGCGCTGATAATCATTGCATTGTTGAAACCAAAGTCCATAATAGAACATGAAATCGAAGAATCCTGAGGATGAATTCGTGCCTACAAACTTTGATATTAATACAAACTAAAATTGAGTACATATCAGAAAATATTAAAGGTTGCTGAGGAAAAAGGCGCAGGCTTTTTTGTGCTTTTAGACCCTGACCGTCTGCAAACAGAGAAGTTAATTGAGCTGGCAATAAAATCTGAGGAATCTGGCGCAGACGGGTTCCTGGTGGGTTCCAGCCTTCTTTTGTCCACTCGCTTCGATGATGCTATAAAGGAATTAAAGAGGAACGTATCTTCCCCGATTATAATTTTTCCTGGAAATGCCAATCAGGTGTCAAGATATGCCGATGCGATTTTGTTTTTATCCTTGATATCCGGCAGAAATCCCCAGCTTCTGATAGGTGAGCAGGTCAAGGCAGCGCCGGTAATAAAGGAATTCGGATTGGAACCCATTCCTACTGGATACATTCTGATAGAATCCGGCAAAGCCACATCTGTTCAATTCTTGAGCAGCACCCAGCCCATACCCAAGGATAAACCGGACATAGCCTGTGCCCACGCCTTAGCAGCAGAGTATATGGGTATGAAGCTGGTCTTTTTGGAGGCAGGGTCAGGAGCAGACAATCCAGTCCCGGATGAGATCATAAAAGAGGTTAAGGATTTCATCTCTATTCCCATAGTAACTGGAGGCGGAGTAAAAACCCCAAAGCAGGCGGAAAGCAAGGTCAAATCCGGGGCAAGCTTTGTGATAATCGGAAACGCCCTGGAGAAAAATCCAGACGGAAACATTTTAAAGGAGTTTGCCAAGGCAATACATTGGAGGGAATAAGATTTATACAGAACCTGACTTAAATCAGGTTCTGGTTAGCCGGGTTCTGTCGGATTATAGTTAAACACAGAAAACACATGACAATGAGAAAGACAGTAAAATTGAAGTAATGGTAGCCGCAACCTTCAGGTTGCGTGATAAATTATGCGCAGTCTAAAGCCTGCGGCTACCCAAAAATAATGACCCTGAAAGAAGACAAAAAATCTATTGCCAAAGCCCAGATTGAAAACAGCATTGCTTTAAAACAAAAAATCAGATCCGAGGAGTTCCTGGATAAGATTATCAGGCTGGCTGATGAGTTCGTTGACTGCATAAAATCTGGTGGCAAGATTCTGCTCTGCGGGAATGGTGGCTCGGCTGCGGATTGTCAGCATATTGCCGGTGAGCTGGTTGTGAGGCTAAACTCCGATCCCCAGCGTGAGGCTTTGCCTGCCATAGCCCTGACTGTCAACCCCTCTGTTGTCACTGCCTCGGCTAACGATTTCGGCTTTCAAAGCATTTTTTCCAGACAGGTTGAGGCTTTGGGCAAACCAGGGGATTGCCTTTTGTGCATCAGTACCTCGGGTAATTCTCCCAATCTTCTTCTGGCTTGTGAATCTGCCAAGAGAAAGGGGTTAAAAAGATTTGCGCTTCTGGGTAAAGGGGGAGGCAAACTAAAAGATCTTGTTGACTTCCCTCTCATTGTACCTTCTAATGATACTCAGAGGATTCAGGAGGTGCATATTACCATCGGGCATATCCTGGTCTTGCTTATTGAAAAGAATTTAATGGCTTGACGTCCGCCGTCGGCAGTCGGCGGACTGCGGACGGTTGACTGCGGACAATAAGCTCCCCAATATGTACTCTAAACTTCATCCCCAACAGCTAGTTAAATTCGGCTTGATCATCTTTGCCATCTTCTCCCCATTCTCCATCGCTGGCACGCAGATAGGCTTTGGTATTGCCCTTTTGGGATGGATTTTAAAAATCCTCTGGACAAAAAAGCTTTCTTGGCAGAAATCCTTCTGGGACAAACCGGTCATTTTTTATCTTTTGGCAGTCATAATCTCTGTCATCTTCTCTCAGGATTTTCTGAAAAGTCTTATTACCTTTAAGGACCAGTGGCTGATTTTGCTTTTTTTCCTTTTGGTGAATAATATAAATGATTTGGGATTCAGCCGAAAGCTTCTGGATATCATAATAGGTATATCAGTTTTGGTTGCTCTTTACGCAATTTCCCAGCATTACACGGGAGTTGATTTCTTTCATAATCGCAGGCTTGAGGAGATTTTGACCACAGGTAAGTACAGGGTTGTGGGGAATTTCAGCACCATGGCCTACGCCTTTTATGCAATGGTTATGAGCCTGGTAATATTTTGCCTGGCTTCTTTCGAGAAAGACAAAAATAAGCAGATTTTCTATTATGCGGCCTCCCTGATTTTAGTCACTGGTAACCTTTTTGCTTACACTCGATCTACTCAGTTAGGACAGCTTAGTGGTTTTTTGGCCTTTTTCCTTCTGAGCGGCAGCCAGAAGAAGAAAAAAGAATTGATTTTGCTTGCCATTTACACGGTGGTCATTCTTCTAATTGATCCCTTTATCTTGATCAGATACGGGCAAGAGGCAGGGGCATCAAGCGCGGGCAAAAGGTTGATAATCTGGAAGACCTCATGGAGTATCTTTGTGGATCACCCTATCGCTGGAATCGGCATTGGGAATTACAAGATGTTTTTCGAACGATATCTGAGGGTTAAATCAGAACTCTATGCAACAGCTCACAATGACTTTTTACACGTTGCAGTTCAGTCAGGAATGCTTGGATTGGCCAGCTTCATCTGGCTTTGGATAACAGCCTGGACCGGCTTAAAAAGAAAATACTCAGAAATAACTGATGAGAACAGCTCCAAACCTTTAGTTCTGGCCGGATTAGTTACTTTACCTGCTTTCTTGATCGCATCGCAGTTCTCAACCTTTTACGGATCTCCGATCGGCGCTTTGCTTCTTCTTTTTGTCCTGGGATTATCTGCTTCAGGCAAAACTGTCTATCATAAGAGTTCTTTGAAGCAGTCAAATTTGGCTTGACTTACGTAATTAGATTATTAAATTAGATTGAAGGAAAAGACAGGTAGATATGGCTAAAAAGGCAAAGAAAATAAAGGAAAAACCCAAAAAGGTGCCACCTAAGCCGAAGGTCGAGCTCCCTTTTGGAAGAAGGAACTATACCTGGTTCGGGATTGGGATTTTAGCGATTGTGGTTGGATATATATTCCTGAGCATGGGCTCATTAACCTTAGCTCCCATACTTCTGGTTGCTGGATATTGCGTGATAATTCCCATTTCCATAATCATTTCTGGTGAGAAAAAAAAGAAAGTAGAGAAGACAGGGCCGGATAAATAGTATCCTTGTTAAGAAAGTAATATAGTTTGCTTAGTTCTGTCTAAATAGAAAGGCTCTTTGACAATATACTGTGAACAGTCAACAGTGAACTGTTTACTGAATTCCGGGCGGTTAGCTCAGTTGGTTTAGAGCGTCTGCCTTACACGCAGAAGGTCACTGGTTCGAGCCCAGTACCGCCCATGTTAGTTCACGGTTCACGGTTAACGGAAAACAGGGATAGATATTTTACTGTTAACTGTGAACTGTTCACCGATAACTGATTTGTCGGGGTCGTAGTTCAGCATTTGGTTAGAACGCTGGCCTGTCAAGCCAGAGGTCGCGAGTTCGAGTCTCGTCGGCCCCGCATTTTTAAAGCAGTTCATAGTTCGTGGATTGCAGTTCATTATCCCTACTACACCACCCCAAAAACGGTCGACAGTGGACTGAAAGCGATCTGGAGTCAAGCCAGAGGTCGTCCCGAGTGAACTCGGGAAGTCTCGTCGGCCCCGTTAGTTTATCCACCTCATTAAAATGTATTACATATATGTAATTCAAGCGGGACGTAATGGCAGTTACTATGTTGGTTCCACTCGTAATGTTTATGAAAGATAAAGAAGGCATAATGAAGGTAGATCTCCTTACACAAAATCAAAAGGGAATTGGCAGCTTGTTTATGCTGAAGAATTTGAGACCTCAGGTGAAGCCAGGGCCAGGGAAAAGGAGATCAGAAGGTAAGAAGAGCAGAAAATACATAGAGCATTTGGTGAGAACGTCCCGACAGTGAAGTCGGCAAGGTCGAAGGATCCAAGGCTCCTCGGCCCCGCGCGTGTAATCTGTTGTTCTACATTAGTTTGGGGGCTATTCTGCAGTGTGCTTAACTCTCCGCCTCTTTAACCTCTCCTTTGCATCCTCGACTTCCTCTATCCCCGGATCAGCATTTTCGTTCAATAGCTGTCTAATGATGCGATCACCTGCGGCGTTAGCCGTCAGGCATCGACTGGTTAGCGATCCCCTATGTCTGCTAGAACGTCATCAATGGTAGCCACGCGCTTGACCGAGGGATGGAAGAAGAACACCGAGTGCGTGGGGCTCTGGCCTAGGACATACACTCTCGGCTTCCCGGTCCGAGCGCTAGACGCGAGGGCAGCACCAAGCTCTACATATTTAGCGCGACCTTCTGGCACACCCGCGATGAGAACAAAGACATCTGCTTCGAAAACCCCATTGAGATCTCGCACGGCGATCTCTGCCGTATCATCTTCTCGGTCATTTCTCTCAGGTCCTGGTACTCCGGGGAGAGCTGTCCAATCGACCGTGATCTCATGCCCGAAAGACCGTAGATACCTTTGGGCAGTCTGTGTCTGCTCTTTCTCGCCTACGTATGACGCGATGTAGAACTTCATTTCCCTATCGCTAAATATGGCTATATGGTTTGCCGATAACCCCCTCTTCTCGCTTTCCTTCCAGATAATACTCTGGAGATAATGATGCTTAACATCTTTTCCTTCAACGCCTTAAGGTCCACCTGCCAGTGTTTCGGCGTCTTATATGGTTTCCACATAACATCCCACACACCGTCCACCTCCTCATAATTTCTCTAAAATCTTATAATGAGATATTGTTTTGCCGATCATATTTTAACCCCAGGAGAACCTCTTGCTAGAATTTATGAAAAAATATTGAATTGTCAACTAAAAAACGAATGGTAGATAGAATCCTAAATCCGCCGAGAAGGCTAATTTGCTATATCTGAATCTGAGCTACCAGGTTTTCAATATCTTCAAACTGAGGAGAATCTGGGTATTGAGTAACGAAAAAAGTTCTAAACTCGGCTAGGAGGCCCCGTCATAATTCTTTATATTACAATAACTTTCGAAAACCAGAGGCGATAAGACCGGCCATCCATCTATATCCTAATAGATCGTTGCCGTTTTTCCTTTCAACAAATTCTAAATATTCCGTTTGACATATATCCGCTACGGATATATATTCGTATTATGACAAACAATAAAGCAAACGCACCCCTCACTCCGGCGGTGCTTCATATCCTCCTTGCGCTCTCCACGCAGGACCGGCACGGTTACGGAATAATGAAGCAAGTTAAAGTTGATTCGCGGGGAAAGATTAACATGGGACCGGGTACGCTCTACGGCTCGATTGGCCGCATGATCAAGGCTGGATTGATACGCGAGAGCGGCAAAAAGATAGACCCGGAAATGGACGACGAGCGGCGAGTCTATTACCAAATCACCAGCCTCGGCCAAAAAGCGTTAGCGGCCGAATTGGAGCGGTATCGCAGAGTAGTGGCGGTCGCCAAACAAAAACGGCTCTCGCCGAATGCTTTTGCGCATGGCATATGAACACTCAATACGACGATATCGGCGGTTGTACGCAAAACTGCTTCGCCTCTGTTCGAAGCCGTACTATGAGCGCTTCGGCAAGG
>SMTZ1_10016802_pt1 | contig 10378 bp, 6 predicted proteins | sample DeeMarSWOR136_30_FD_25667 | JGI IMG/M metagenome (IMG submission 25667) | reverse complement strand
GAGGTATGAATAATCGGAAATTGGGGGCGGAAATTGGGGACGCTCCCCAAAGTACCCTCTCTTAAAAGGTAGCAAGAAAACCTTAAATCCTGTTCCATCATATTCGCAGATTCTGTATTCGAAAAAGATTGTATTCCCAAAAACATTCCTGTATTTTTTCTTGAGAAACTTCAAATTATTTACTAAGATAATTCTGAACAAAAGGGGTTTTTTTCCCTTTTTTTCTGTAAAAGATTATGAATCTTCACTCCGTTGACCTGATTCTTATCGCTGTCTATCTTTTCATCGTTATCCTCATCGGATTCTGGGTCAAAAAACGGGCCACTCAACAGTTGGATTCCTACTTTCTGGCAGGACGAAACGTACCCTGGTGGATGCTCGGGTTGTCAGGCTGCTCGAGCTACATCGATATCGGCGGCACCATGGCCATGGTCGGTGCGCTCTTCTACTTAGGCTTGAAAGCGATCTGGGTGACGCATATCTACTGGGGATGGTTCATCATCTGCTTTTACATGGCGTTCCAGGCCAAATGGATCCGGCGTTCGGGCGTGATGACCTTTGCCGAATGGAACAAAACCCGCTATGGAGACAATAAAGATGCGGAGATGGCGAGAATCGCAGCGGCGCTTTTCCTGCTGCTCCTCATGATCTTCAACCTGATGTACATCGCCGTGGGAATCGGGAAATTTTCCGAGGAATTCCTTCCTCTTCCCCGCTGGGGAGCGACTCTCATCGTGTTTGCCGTAGTCGGAGTCTACGTCGTACTGGCCGGTTTCTTCGGTGTGATTCTCACCGATATGCTCCAGACAGTATTAATCGCGATAGGAGCAGTCATCCTGGCAGTGATGGTCTTCCAGAACACTTCTCCTGCGGACTTTCTTTCCCAGCAGGACGCAGGCTGGAGCTCTCTCTCAATCCCCTGGAACCTCTGGTCAGGCTATACGGGATCGACTCCGGAAAGCTACCAGCATTTCTACCTCTTCGGCCCCATAATCCTCGCTGGTTTTTCCTGGGTCATCTTCCGTGTCCTCGCCGGACCGAACGTCTGGGATTTCCAGTTCTTCCTGACCGCTCGAAGCCCGCGAGATGCCTCAATGGCCGGCGGCATGTGGACAGTCGGATACACACTGCGCTGGATATTGGGATGCGCTTTCCTGATGCTGGGAATCTTTTACCTCGGTTCCCAGGCCGGATTCGATGCAGAAAAGATCATGCCGCTTGTTCTCACCAACCTGCCCATCGGAATCAGGGGAATATTCATGGCCGTACTCCTCGCCGCTCTGATGTCCACTCTCGATGCCATGATCAATGTCACAAGCTCTGTCGTAGTCAATGACTTTCTCAAGCGCTACTTCACAAAAAACCTCTCGGGAAAACAACTGGTCCGACTCGGCCAACTCGCCTCAATCATCGCTTTAGCTATCGGATTCGTGTCCAGCCTTTTTTTTACTGATGTTATTTCAGCCTGGGAGACGATGATATTCGTGGTCGTGACCATGATCCTGGTTCCGGCAACTATGCGCTGGCACTGGTGGCGTTTCAGCGCCAAAGCATTTGTCTGGAGTATGGCCACATCCGCCTCCCTGATCGTCCTCCAGAAATTACTCTTTCCCTCCCTCTCTCCCGCTCAAGCACTGGGATTCGACACTCTGGCCTGTTTTCTGGCTACGCTTGTTATTGGATTTGCGAGCCAACCCACAGATATGGAGATTCTCATTGAATTCTACTCCCGGATTCGCCCTTTTGGTTTCTGGGGACCTGTCCGAAAAGAAGCTGTCCGGAGAGGACTCGTCCCGGCCAGAGACCCAATGCCCGCATTTGACGCCCTGAACGGACTCCTCACTGCCGTCTTCCAACTCTCCCTGGCTTTGATACCTTTTTACTGCTTTCTCCGCAGGTGGAATCAAGCCCTGATTTGGTTTATCATTGCTGTTGTCCTCGGAATCATCCTGTATTTCACCTGGTACAAAAACCTTCCTTCACGAGAGGAAGCGTGATGAAAAAATTAAATCGTTCTCTTCCATTTTGTTTAGGCAATTGAGTGACTAAAATACACACTAAATTGAAGATAATTAAATAAATTTATTAAAATGAGAAAATCGATAAGAGGAAGCGAGTTGAATGAGTAAAGAGCGAACGAGATTGAAAGTCAAAATTAGTAAGACAAAGAAAGCACAAGAGAAAAAGCTCAGTGTTCATCTCATCTGCAACGCTCACCTCGATCCGGTCTGGCAGTGGCGCTGGGAAGAGGGGTGTGCGGAAGCACTCTCCACATTCCGCAATGCGGTCAAACTTCTCAAGACGCATGACCAGCTCATTTTCAACCACAACGAAGCGCTACTCTACCGCTGGATCAAGAAATATGACCCGAAGCTTTTCCAGGAGATTCAAAAACTGGTGGAAGACAAACGGTGGTGTATCAGTGGAGGATGGTACCTCCAGCCCGACATTAACCTTCCTCCTGCAGAATCCTTGATCCGGCATATCACTGAAGGCAGGCGGTTCTTTTCCGAACACTTCAACGCCCAGCCCAAAGTTGCCTACAACTTTGATTCCTTCGGGCACAGTGGTGGTCTCCCTCAAATCCTGGCTTTAGCCGGATATAAAATGTACATCCACATGCGCCCCCAGGCCCATGAACTGGAGCTTCCGTCTGACCTTTACATCTGGCGGGGAGTGGATGGCACGGAAATCCTCGGATACAGGATCAGCATCGGGCTCTACCACACTGAAACCGACAACATCGAGCAGCGCCTCGAGGAAGGAGTAGATCAGGCCCTGGAATTGGAGCGTGATGTGCCTGTATTCTGGGGCCTCGGGAACCACGGAGGTGGAGCAACCAGAGAAGACCTGGAAAAAATCGATGCCTTCATCCAGGAAGAAAAACGCGTCCGTATTATCCACAGCACGCCAGAGCGTTTTTATGATGTGATAAAAACCGCGGCTAAGGCCGCACCTGTCTTTGAAGGAGACCTTCAGAGGGTCTTTACAGGATGCTACACATCTCTCGCCCACCTCAAAAGGACGGCTCAAAAGGCTTTCCACAGACTCGTTCAGGCGGAAGCGCTCCGTGCAGCCACCTGGTGGGCGTACAAACAGGATTATCCTCAAAAAGAACTCGAAGATTCCTGGAAAGACCTATTGTTCAATGACTTCCATGACATCCTGACAGGAACCTGCACTGAGCCGGCCGAACAGGATGCCCTGAATCTGTGTGGCAAAGTTTCAGAAACAACAAAGCGTATCCGTCTGGAAGCGGCCACAGCGTTTAACCGGGGCAAAAAGAAAGATTTCCCTATCCCGATTACAGTCATGAACACAAATCCGGGGATCACCATAGCTCCGGTGGAGGTCGAGTGCATGATTTCCCATCGGCCGCTCAAGGGCCCATGGCACTTAAGATTATTCACACCCAATGGGAAAGAGATTCCCTGTCAGGAGGAACAGCCTGAAGCACTCCTTCCCTTCAATCAATGGCGCCGAAAGGTTGTCTTTATGGCTGACCTTCCCTGTATAGGGGCAGCCAATTTCCATCTTAAAGCGTTTGAAGGAGAAAAAAAGCCAGAAGTCGAGAAGCCTGCTCTTAATTTTGAAATTGGCAAAAAGACGGGTTTAGTTGTTCGACTGGTAACAGGAGAAGGGCACAACTGTCTCTCCGCTCCACTGATGATGCCTCTCGTGGTTGAAGATGATGGGGACTCTTGGGGAACAGACCGCTGGACCTACCGGAAAATTGTGGGGGAATTCAAGGTCAATCCTCAAGGCATGAATATCATCGAGAATGGCCCGATACGCACAACCTATGAGGCAGTCTTCACTTTCAATCTCAGCAAAATCGTGATGCACACCATCGCCTATTCTCACTGGCCCGCGCTTGAATACCGCCTTCGAGTCCACTGGAACGAAGAAAGAAAACTCCTGAAATTATCGATTCCGACAACCTATAAAAATGAATTCATCTCCTGCGAAATCCCTGGAGGAATCATCAAGCGTCCGGCTGACGGCGAAGAGGAGGTCTTTGGTCGCTGGTTCCTGCTCCGAGGAGAGGGAAAAAACAGTCGAACAGCCCTGGGTGTTGTCAATAACGGACAGCACGGTTTGGATTTTAAAGATGGCGAAGTGCGCCTGTCTGTGCTCCGCAGCGCGGCTTACTGCCATGAACAGGGATTCAAGCTAGCGAAATATCCTTACCGGAAATTCATGGACCAGGGAGTCCATGATATCCGGCTCCTGGCTATCACTGGCAATGTTAACTCACTCCGCCTCCTGCTTCCCGCTCTTGCCGACTGGCTGAATGCACCACCTGTTGTTCATGCCCATCTCCCGGTGGCTTCGATGAAAGATGAAGGAATCGAAATTCTCTCCGTTGAGCCCGAGAATGTCCGATTAATTGCCTGCAAGCAATCCTGGGACAGTAAGGCCCTCATCATTCGACTCCAGGAAAGCAGCGGACTCGACACACAAGCGACTCTGGAGATTAAAGGAGTTAAAACGCCAATAAAGCTGTCTTTCAAGCCTCTAGAGATCAAGACGCTGCGCATCGGACGTTCGGGAAAATGGCGGGAAGTGAAAATGGTCGAAGAAACCTAAAAGTAAAAGGGGTCGCATCTCAACATTCAACATTAATGGTTATTAGGTTTATTGAATTTCTCAAATATCGAATGTTGAGACGCGACCCCTACGTTTAAAAGCTCTTGTCTACTCACAGGTTGGATGCCTGCCTTGGTGAATTGGAGGGTTCCTGCCCGAACAGCCAGTTCAGCGGCTTCGATAAGGTCTCTGCCCTCGGCTAAGCAAGACGCAACAATCGCAGTGACCTGGTCGCCGCATCCGGTCTCATCACGGACAGTGGAATCTTCAACATCAGCAATGCGGATGTGAAGACTGACATCCCTGTTGAACAAATAAGCCCCCTCTGCCCCGTGGGTGATTAAAACGTTCTGGATGCCTTTTGACAGCAGAATGTCCGAAGCTTTTTTGGCTGATTCAAAGTCATCAACAGGTAAACCGGTCAATATCTTTGTTTCATGCTCGTTGGGTTTCAAAAGGAATATTTTCTCATCGAATATTTCAGCGGCGGGCGCGCTGATTCCGCCTGGATCAAGGACAACTCGGATTCCGTTAGATGCAGCCTTTTGCATGCAGTATTTGGCAGTTTCAAGGGGGATTTCTAACGCCAAGAGCAGGATTTTCTTTTTCCCTTCATTTTCAAAAAGCTTTTGCGCCTCATCAACATCCTGTGTGCTGAAGTCTTCGTTGACTCCGGGCAGAACATAAATCTGATTGCGTCCTTTCTCGTCAACAGGTATCAGGGCGATTCCCGGGTATTTCTGGCCAGCCTCATCAAAATCCAGAATCTTGATGAAAGTCGTATCCACTCCGGCATCATTAAGAGATTGTAACGGAATCTTCCATAAACCGAAGGGATCTTTGCTGCTGCGACCGATCATCGCCACCGTGCCGTCACCCAGATAGGCCGCCGCCATCTGGGCCATATTCCGGGCTTTCCCACCAGGCCCAATCTTCAGCTTCCCACCCAGAGTCAGCTCACCCGGCGCCAAAAGCTTTTCGACTCCCAGACCGACAATGTCTGTGTTCAATCCGCCTGGAACGATGATCAAATGATCTTTCATCTTTATTATTATATGGAGACGTTCCCCAAAGTACCACCATTTATGTGAGAATCTTAATGTTTAACTCCAACAGCTTTTATTGAATTTAGATACTGAAGAAGAGAGATAAAAGCAACTCTCTCAGAGGATGAGTCGGGTGGATTATTTTAACCGGACATTGTCTATGGTTAATGAAAACTCGCCAAGATCCGTTGAAGCCCCGATGAAGATACCCATGATATCCGAGCCATCCACGCCGAATTTTTCAAACGGGAATGTATATTCCTTCCAATCCGAGCCAGCTACGAAGGTCTCGAAAGCCGGGGTGAATCCAAGGCTTTGGGCGAAAACCATAACGACATAGGCCTTGCCATCTCCTCTTGCCCATAAGTTTATCGATTTTTTAAAAGACAGGTTTGCCGGCATCATCATCCCTTCTCCTGGAGAAAACAGTGCGCCTGCCCACTGGTACTGACTTCCTTGAACAAGATTACCTGTTATCAATAAGGCTCCCTGGCTCCCTTGAGCGCCTTCCTTCACAAGCTGATACTGAGAAGTAGATTTTCCTCCCATCATCGTATCAGTAGACACACTCCATCCAGCTCCAAAATTTGCGGCTACCTTTTCTCCTTCAAAATCACTGATCCAGCCCGATTCCGAATATTCAGGAGGCGGAGCCGTCTTTTGACGTTCTCTTTCTGCTTTTTCTTTTTCGACTTCAGCGAGATACTCCTTCCGGTTTACCTTCTCACCGTTTCTCCAGATAGAGACAATATTGCGAGTCGCCCTTATGTCCTGGGAGGGGTCACCGTTCACCAACACAAGGTCCGCTATATATCCGGGCTTTATCCGCCCACGATCCCTCAGATTAAACTTTTCTGCGGGTACGGATGTCGCCGCTTTTAATGCGTCCAACGGCGAAAGTCCAGCATTGACGAGTAATTCGAGCTCCATATGCAGGCTGGCTCCGTATGTTGTGCCTGGATTTGGCGCATCTGTCCCAGCGAGAATAGCCACCGCCTCTGCTTTGAGCTGTTTTAATCCTTTCTCCGCCGCTTCGTAGGCGGCTCGACTGGTCTGAAAAGGAAAAGACATGGTTATCATCTGGATATCCATTGGACTCAAGTAAGACGACAAATACGGATCTTCTGTCAATAATGAAACATCGGATGTGCCGCTCATACTTTCCAAAACAGTCAGTGTGGGAATGGCAAAGACTTTTTTCCGGGCAGCCAAACGGCCGAATTGAGGATCATAAGCATCATTGAAAAACAGATGAGCCAGACCGTCTCCTCCAGCTTCAAAAACATCAACACAATTCTGCAAAGTTGCGGCATGGACGAGAGCTAGCTTTCCCCTTTTATGAGCCGCCTCTATCACTGCACGCAGTGTCGCTCCTGGAATCCACAAACTCCTCTGCTTCTTCTGGCCTGGTGATTGTCGGGATTGGTGCTCCGTACTGAGTGCCGTGACCTCCTGGAACAGTGACTAGAGTTCCCGGAGAAATTAGATAAGCCCTGTCATTAGCTTTTCCTGATAACTGCATCTCTTTGATGGCTTTCATAGTCTTTACATTCATAAACATGTCCACAACCGTTGTCACTCCAAAGACCAGCGACTGCTTCAGATTCTGAGGATCCCAGACATGAACGTGTGCATCCATAAGACCTGGAAGAAGAGTTTGCCCTTCTCCATCAAATATCTTTGCCCCCTCAGGGGCCTTTGCTTTTTGACCGACTGAAATGATCCTTCCGTTTTCAATTAAAACCACACCATTTCGAATGATTTTATCGCCATCAAAAATCCGCACATTTTTAATCACAGTTGCCGCTGGAATATCTTGAGTTGCTCTTCCAGGCGACAAAACACAAACAATCAATATAACAGCAAAGATAAAAAGTTTGCACAGGAGAGAATCCAAAAATGGCTTATTCGCTTTTATCATTCTTTCCTCCTCCTTAGATGAATTCAACAATCCTGATTCAAATAAATCGGAGATATTCCCTGAAAATCTGTTGTTCACGTCATTTCTATAGAAGTTTTTAGAATGTAAACTCGGTTTCTTCTTAGTTTCGGAAGTTCAAAGCAGATCTCAAAGGAATGCCCCCATTTATCTGCTCCATTCTCTGACTATCATTTCTTAAAACTGACGTAAGTCTCCAAGGCCTTCAAATACGCTGAAAATGCATTCCTACCCTTTTCGCTGATTCTGCAGGTAGTCAGGGGTTTTTTCCCTTTAAAAGACTTCTTTATGGATATGTATCCTGCCTCTTCCAGCTTCGAGATGCTCGCACTCAGGTTACCATCAGTCGTCCCGATTGTCTCTTTGAGATAGTTGAAACTCGCTTCTTTGACTGAAATCAGGATGGATAACACGGCCAGCCTTATCCGGGAATGAATGACAGGGTCGAGTTGGCCAAATTTTTCGGGTTGCATTTTAGTCACTTTGTTTGCGGTACATGGAGCGGAGAACAAGCGCGGGCATGATGTACCCGACCAGCAAAAGGGGTATTACAACAAGAGCTCTGTAGTTTTCATGAATGAAGACCATCCCAACAGCGCCAAGCCACCATATCACCCCACACCACTTCAACAGGTTCCACTCGTAGATCCCGCCCAGAGTGAAGACTAAAATTCCGGTAACCAGTGATATGAAAACAGCTATCAATCCCCATGAGTACAGCTTAAGAAGAGGGAATATGAAACCCACGAGCATAAAAGCCATTCCACAGGCAAAACAGACATGGGCCGTGGCAATGTATGGATAGGTCTTGGCCCCTTCTGCCAGATCCAACTGAATTTTTCGATGAAAACCAGAGCGTACATGCCAGCGATACCAAGAATAATCACAATTCCCCACACCAGGAAAAACATCCAGGATCCTGCGGTAATCTTTTTTGTTCTCTCGATCATCTCCTGGATCAATCGAATCTCGTCTTTAGCCTCCATTTCGTTCATTTTACCTCCTTTTTATTTTTATTTATTCAAAGTACTTTATTATATAAAGTAATTTAATCCTAAAACCTCTATTTGTCAAGCTTTTTTTAAAATAATTTTTAAAAATAACTAACCTGGGTTATTCACGAGTCGAGGATGATAGTGTCGGTATATTTTATGAACAATTCAGATTAATCACAGGGCTGGAGTGTTAACTTTAAAGAAAATAATTAAAGGCAGGCCTGCATTTTCCCCGCAGAAGAGAATGCAGTCGAATGATGATAAATCTAAACTGAGTCCCTTTGACTTTATTCAGACGATACTCAAAGAAAAATCCCCTATTCATATCTTAGGGAGTCAACGGGATTGGTTATGGCCACTTTTATCGATTGATAGCTGACTGTGATGACAGCGATGATAAAGGCCAACCATCCTGACAGGATAAATATTCCAATTCCCATGCTTGTTCTGTAGGCAAAGTTCTGAAGCCATCTGTTCATTGCATAAAATGCCACGGGCCAGGCAATCATGTTGGAAACCAGGACCCATTTTGTGAATTCTTTGGATAACAGAAAAACAATTCCCGATGCTGAAGCTCCGAGAATCCTGCGAATTCCTATTTCCTTTGTCCGTTGTTCGACCATGAAAGCGGCCAGTCCGAACAAGCCAAGACAGGATATAAAAATAGAAAAGGCCGCAAATAATCCAAAGACATTTCCGAACTGCTGATCGGATCTGTATTGATTGTTGAATGACTCATCAATGAAAAAATATTCAAAGGGATTTCCTGGAAAGATTTCATCCCATTTATCCCTTACCAAAGAGATTGTATGGGAGATATTCAATGTATCTATTTTAACCGAAAAGTAGTTATTCCTTCCGTTCGGGTCGCCTTCAGTCAAAGTAAAAATGACCGGCTGCAGACTGTCTTTTAACGATTTGTGGTGGTAATTTTTAATGACACCCACTGTTTCTATAATTTGCTCCCCGAGTCCTCCGAGCAATATTTTTTCGTTCAGGGAATTCTCCGGGCTCTCGTATCCAAACATTTTCACGGCTTCTTCATTCAATATTGCCGCATCCATGTCCGTACTGAACTCTTTTGAAAACTTCCTGCCAGCCAATAGCTCAATCCCGTAAAAGTCAAAATATTCATAATCCACAGAAATGAAAAAACACCGTTTGCCGTTTTCAGGATCGCTGTTTAAAGGCCTGATTCCACTGGCCGCATTGGAGTATTCTTCTCCAGGAATCGTCGATGAGGCGCTGACAGTTTTGATGGATGGATAATCGAACAGTGCTCTTTTAAACCTGTTGACTCGATCAGTCGAATAAGCCATGGCTCCTGGGATTCTCAATGCCAATGTCTGCTCAATATTGACTCCTAGATCCTGGTTGCGCATAAAGAAAAGCTGTTTATAGACAGTCAATGTGCCCACGATGAGAATGATAGAAATCGCAAACTGAAAAATCACTAGACCCTTTCTAAAATTCACTCCTTTGGATGAATAGTGGTGGAGACCTCTTAGGACTGTGACGGGCATAAATGAAGAAAGGACAAGCGCTGGATAGAGCGCGGAAAGCACAGCGCCCAGTAAAATGGCTAACACCAGCCAGAGCCAGGCATGAGCCCCCTGCGACAAAGACAAAGGTAAACCTGTGAGTCGACTGAAAGAAGGCAAGAATACCAGAACAAGTACCAAGCCACAAATGACCGCCAGGATGTTCACAAATACAGACTCATAGATGAATTGCTTGACCAGTTGTAAGCGACGGGAACCCACAACTTTTCTTATCCCGACTTCCCTGGCTCTGGTCATAGACCTGGC
>SMTZ1_10008306_pt1 | contig 10378 bp, 7 predicted proteins | sample DeeMarSWOR136_30_FD_25667 | JGI IMG/M metagenome (IMG submission 25667) | reverse complement strand
GTACATGGTTTGGACGACAAGAGAACCGGAGGTGGGCAGCGAGATCACTCCGGTGACAAAGACAGCGAAGAATACAGCTCTGGGTATGGGAATCCACGATGACGCCAGGGCGAGAACACTCGGATTCAAGGGAGCATTAGTGCCTGGAATTACCTCCCTCGCCTACGTCATAGAGATGCTGATGAATTTATTCGGCGACAACTGGATGACTAGCGGAGAGATAAGCCTGTCCTTTGTCAACCCTCTGTATGAGGGCGAAAGGGTAACGGCCAGAGCGATCGTTCGCCAAAAGAGAGCAGAGGACAAGGGGCTAAGGCTTTTCTTGGAGGTGTGGGCTGAGAACGATGAAGGCGTGAAGGTAGCGGCAGGAACGGCCAGCGGTCTTTTACCACAGATTGCCGCGCGGTGAAGCCCTAATAACTCGTATGGGATATTTCCTTTTGACGTCGGCTATACTTAGACTTAGAAAGGAGGAGAAAAGCAATGCATCCATCAATGGAAGCCCTGCGTTACACGAAAGACTGGCAGCAGGAGTACAAGGGCAAGCTGGTTCTAGCCGAGGAAGCGGTTAAGGTGATAAAGTCAGGAGACCTGGTCTTTCTCCCTCTGCCCGGGTCTCCTCCTATGTTGCAGCAGGCCCTGGCTGCTCGCGCCCCTGAGTTAAAGAATGTGAGGGTTCTATGTTCAGCCCCCGCTCTCAATCCCGGCTGGTTCTCGCCAGGCATGGAAGAATCATTCACTCCCATCGTGGAGCTCTTCATTGGAGGCATCGCTCGCGCTGCCCATGATGAGGGCAGGGTCGATTACCTCCCCGATCTATTCTCTCTACGCTTCAAGGGACTAGATGAGGGAAGGCCCGAAAGTAAGGACAAAGAGGTTGATGTCTACCTTACCTCGGTCTCACCTCCGGACGAACATGGCTTCTGCAGTTTCGGTGCTAGCATGTGGAACAAGAGAAGCTACGCTAAGAGATCGAAGTGCGTGATTGCCGAGGTGGAATCGGCCCACATCAGGACCTACGGCACAAACTACATCCATGTTTCGGAGATCGACTACTTTGTAGAGGTGCCCGAGGAGCATGAACTCAGCGATGAGGAGTGGCAGGAACTGTATCAGATATTTTTCAAGAAGGAACCGGCGGAGGTTAAGGCCAAGCTGCGGGTGTACACCCCACGGGCGCTACGCGTTGTATTAGAGGTGCTCAGGGTGGTAGGAGGTGATGTCGCCGCCCCCCATCTAGGCCTCGATGAGCCCACCGAGGCAGCCCGTGGCATTGCCCCCTACCTAAAGGAACTGATAAATGATTGCGACACCTTCCAAGTAGGAGTGGGCCGACCCAGCTCCTTCATGGTGAAGTTGGGAGTGTTTAACGATAAGGTGGACCTGGGCATCCACAGTGAGATGGGCTGCCCCGGCCTGCCCCTTCTGGTGAGAGACGGGGTGGTTACCGGGAAATATAAGACGCTGCATCCGGGCAAGGCAGTATTCTCCACCTTTATGGGTTGTGATGCGGATGACATTGAGTTTGTGGCGGACAACCCCGCCTTTGAGCAGTATGACTCCGACTATGTGGCTAACATCAAGACTGTGGCTATGAATGACAACATGGTGTCAATCAACAATGGACTGCAGATAGATTTGACGGGACAAATATGTTCTGAGACCCAGTTTGGCCCCCGCATGATCAATGGCCAGGGTGGACAGACGGAGACTCACATTGGGGCACTGCTGGCACGAGGTGGGCGTGCCATAACGCTGCTGCCCTCCACAGCGCTGGGAGAGATGTCCACCATCGTACCCCAACTGGACAAGGGGTCACTGGTAACAATACCCCGTCATTTTGCGGACACAGTGGTCACAGAATACGGGGTGGCCCAGCTGTTGGACAAGACCCATAGGGAACGAGCGGAGGAACTAATTGCCGTAGCTCATCCCGACCACAGGGCAGAGTTGAGAAAGGAAGCCCGGAAGCTCTTCTGGCCCTGATTTACACCGATGCAGTGGCGGCTCGAGTTATATTCCTAGCTCTCGGTGGCACAAAGTCCATATGTGCAATGCCTTTGCCGGCTGATTTAGGTAAAAGCAAATACAGCCTTACTAAGCATGGCTAGCGCTCTATTCATTAAATGACTTGATAAACAGCTCCGCTTAACAGCCCAACCAACATACCACAACTTCTGATCCCTCTCAGCTTCGGTATGCTCAACCATGTCTTCTTCGATATACCCAGGGTAATTTCTTGCCTTTCCCAGTATTGACCGCGGAAATACATTCTCTTGGAGTTCTGGTTGACCAGGGATAACGTATCTGCTATGGTGTCCAGGAGCTATGCTCGTAAGAGTTACCGCAATGTACCATAGAACCGGTGCTGTAATTAGAAAGGAAAGGATATTCCCCTTCGCAGGATGGCTAGCAGAGCGACACTTGTTGACGGAGCTAGGCCTTCTAGCGCTAACAGCTCTATTCGGAATACAGATGCTGAGGGTATTAGTGCCCGGCCTAGTTTGGGTGCTGGGCGACCGTATAGGCTTAGGCACAATACAGGTGGAAGCGATTGCGCTTCTCATATTCCTCACTGCTTTCCTGGCGGAGCCACTCCGCCGGTTGCTAGGCAACCGCAGCATAATAATTGCAGCCGCTGGCGGACTGGGGCTATTGCGACTATCCATGCAGATTTGGTGGAGTGAGCCACTGGTCAATTTAATCCTCGCAATGGTGGGAACGATGTTTTTCATGCTTTTCCTGCCAAGTTACCTGCGGGAAGTACAGCTCCATGGTCGTTTTAGCAGCGGCCACCTAGCCCTAGGATTGTTAGCGGGATTATTACTGGACACCGCCCTCCATGGTACTTTTGGCACCTATGACATAAGCTGGCAGGTAGATTTACTACCGGTGCTGCTGACGCTGTTCTTGGTACTGATTCAATGGATAATATTGACAAATATGGCACTTGCGAGGAATGTGGGCGTAGCCGAAACACCTGTTAGCACAGTCGACAGAGGCCCAGTGATGAAGTCGTTGACTTGGCTGGCTATCGGGCCCTTCCTGTTCCTTCAGTTGATAATTTTTCAGAATATGGCACGTGTGGCAGTGCTAACTGACTGGCCGTTGCCGATGGCTTTTGGCTGGACACTGCTAGCCCAGCTGGTTGGTTTAGCCGCCGCAGCATGGGTACTTAGCAAGACACCACAGACTTTATGGCCCTTGGCCCTCTTCTCCGGCCTTGGCCTAGTTGCTATCCTGGCGATACCTCACCCACAAGCCGCAGTGCTAACAGCCCTACTGCTGCTAGTTGGACAGGTACTGCTGTCGCTGCTAATAGTGCTGGTGTTTATTGGTATTGGAGTGGGCATCCGGGGAATGAGCTTCTCTCGCATCACCGTGGCCAATGGCCTGGGTATGCTCCTGTTGCTACTGTTTCTCCTCGGTTACTATGCGGTCTACTATCTTAATCTTCCCTATAACAACACCATCCTGGAGCCTGTAGCAGCTTTAATTATTGCAGCCTGCGCTCTAGGTGCATCTACCGGCCTGCGCCAAAGAATAAGGATCAACTATAGGGCATGGCTGGTGCCGGTGCTGGCTATACCCCTTTTGATACTGCCTCTGGCTGGGATAATAACATGGCGGGCACCGACGGCGGTCTCTGGTGAAGGCTTTCCGGTCCGCATAATGACCTACAACCTGCACAATGGCTTCAACACAGAGGGCTATCTGGGTATGGAGGCCATCGCCCAGGTCATTGAGAACAGCAATCCCGATATAGTGGCGCTGCAAGAAGTATCTAGGGGCTGGGTAATCAGTGGCCGACTCGATATGCTGACATGGCTGTCGCAGCGGCTACACCTGCCGTATGTCTTTGGCCCCACGGCAGACCCATTCTGGGGCAATGCGATCCTTAGCCGCTACCCCATTATAGAATGCTCCCAACATGACCTGCCGCCGCGTGATTTGCCCGTATTACGAGGCTTTATTGTGGCTCAAATAGATTTGGTTGATGGCGATTACCTCCAAGTCATCGCTACCCATTATCATCACGTCGAGGAGGATACACATGTTCGCCAACTTCAGTCTGAAGCCGTTCTTGACTTCTGGGATGGTGCCGGGAGCACTGTTCTTCTGGGAGACCTGAACGCGCAACCTTACGACCCCGAGATGGAGATGTTGCGACAGGCTGGCCTTGTAGATGCCCTGTCAGGAACAGAATCTCCTTCAGCATATACGCACCCCTCAGCCAATCCCCGCCAACGTATCGATTATATCTGGGTCTCGCCCGATTTGAAGGTAAGCGACACCTGGGTACCGGTCAGTAATGCCTCTGACCATCTGCCCGTAGTCGCTGAAATTGACCGCTAAATCCTCAAGGTCAGCTTGGCAATGCCACCCATGATTTCGTATCTGTGGAATGAATGTCCCGATGAATTTCCCCGCTGTGAAGCCAGCATCTTATCAACAACAAGGCTTAATGTCCAGTAACATTGTGGTGAAGACGCTGGGTAGTACTGAAGGATAGACAGGAGCGATGCAATCGTGGATCTATCTTTTTAGTTTATAGCCGGCCTTATCGCGATCCCAGGTATCAGAAGTCACCCCTTCTTCTCGAAGCACATGCTTCTGAACTCGCTCATTGGTGGTCTTGGGAAGAGCCTCCTTGAACTGGACATAAGTGGGCACTGCAAAGTAGGGAAGTCTTTCGTCGCAGAAAGCAACGAGCTCCTCAGGTCTTAAGGTTACTCCCTTCTTCAACACAACGACTATCTTCACCTCGTCCTCACCTAGCTCTGACAGAACAGGCACAGCTGCCGACTCTAATACAGCAGGGTGATTATTAACCACCCTCTCCACCTCAAAGGCTGAAATATTCTCACCACGGCGGCGTATAGCATCTTTCTTACGATCGACGAAATGGAAGTAGCCGTCCTCATCGCAGCGAGCTATGTCTCCAGTATGAAACCAGAGGTTACGGTAAACTTGTAGAGTACCCTCTGGATCGTTGTAATAACCCAGCATGGTGAACCATGGCTTTCTAGGTCGAACTACAATCTCCCCTACTGTGTTAGGCCCTACTTCATTGTCATCGTCATCAAATATCTTGACTTCGTACTCTGGGAGGGCTTTACCGCAGGACCCAGGCCGCTCGTCGTCAGGCCAGTTGCTAATGACTATGCCCACTTCGGTCAGGCCATAGAGCTCTATAACCTTGACCTGGAATCTGAGCTCGAAGTCGCGATGCACTTCCGGATCAATACTGCTTGCACTGGGGATAACCCGTATCGTGTTGTCTGCGTCATCGGGCTGGAGTGGCTGACGGTGGAGCATGGTCAGCAGAGTGCCAGCGGCGCTGAAGGCGGTAGCTTTATAGTCCCTTACTTCGTGCCAGAAGGCGCTGGCACTGAACCTCTCCCCCAATGCGAATTGCGCCCCACATAGCAACGCTGATAGAGCAGTAAAGGTATGAGCGGTGCCATGGCAGAGAGGAAGACAGGTATATAAGATGTCCTCTGAAGTGGCACGCATTATCCTAACACAATGAGAGGCGATACAATAGAATTGGTGGTGGCTCCGCAGGACCGCTTTGGAGGGTCCGGTGGTGCCTGAAGTGAAGATTATAGCCATTGGATCACTGAACGCTACTTCAGTTTCTATTCTCGTCGCTGGGCTGTTAAGAAGGTCATCATAGGCCAAATGTTCAAATTTAGTCCGGGTCGCTTGATGTTGGCCACCCTCATCATAAATGATGAGCCTCTCCAATCTTGTAAGACCCTGCTCTATTGGCAGAAGCTGCTCCAAGAACTGGCTGCCTATGATGAGCACCCTGGCATCGCATTTTTGGAGCGCATAGCGGAGCATATCCCATTTGTAAGCAGTATTAATGGGAACTGCGATGCCTCCAATCTTTGCTACAGCAAACCAAGCGTACATGAACTGGGGGCAATTGGGCATAAGGATAGCGATCTTGTCTCCTGTACTGACTCCCAGCTTCAATAGGCTATTGGCGACCCGGTTGACCTTGGTGTTAAAGTCATGATAGCTTATCTGTTCATGCCTAAAGCGAAGGAATACAGCGTCGCCGTTAGCTCTCGCTTGATCCTCAAGAATCGACCCTAAGGTTCGCTCTTCAAGTTTGTAATCCTTCATACCTGGCATTTCCTCTCTTATGTTTGAGACTGGTGAAGCCTATGCTAACTGCAAACTGAGGATTAGGCTAAATCTAAATTCGTGTATACCATGTTATTTTAAGAAGTGCATCTACTTGTTCAGACAAAATAGTTTACTTTTTGTACATATCAGCTACATATAGGAAAATTTAGTTGCACCAACCAGAGAGCGTCTGGCAACTAAGGAGGAAGAGGCATTTGCGCTATTCGATAATGGTTTCTAGTGGAAGGACTCTGATGCCAGGAATATTTCACCAATTCAGCCCTTAAGCGCTCTCCCCTTTTTGGCCATTCGCTCAAACTAGTAGATAACGCCTCGCTGCACCAGATCCTCTATCTCTTCTATAGACATCCCAAGGAGCTCACTGAAGACATACTCATTGTGCTCGCCCAACAGAGGAGCATGCCGGCTAATGCTGGCGGGCGTGTAGCTGAACTTCCAGTGGGGAGCAACAACAACCCGTTTGCCCATGACGGGATGTTCCACCTCTTGAAAGCACTCTCTCTCCCGAAGGTGCGGGTCATTATACAGGCCTTCACCGCCCAGCGAGGGTACCGCTGCCACCCCAGCGTCTTGCAGCAGCTTCATAACTTCGCAGGCGGTATGCGTCATCGTCCATTCCTGCACCCTTTCGTCTAGCTCCTCCTGATTCTTGCGGCGCTGGTAAGCATCGCAGAACCTTTCATCCCCGGTCCATCCGGGGGCCCCAATGGCCTGGCAGAATGCCTGCCACTCCTCCTCGGTGGCAACAGCAATTGTAATCCATTTGCCATCACTGCAGCGATAGCAATTGTGGGGAGCCATTATGTCATCCCGGTTTCCTCTTCGGGTCTGAATTCTCTTGTTCATTGTGTAATCCATGATGGCATCTTGAACCAGAGCAGTGATCGTCTCCTGGGAGGAAAGGTCGATGTGTTGACCTTGCCCCGTTCTCTGGCGCCAGCAAAGACCGGCCAGTATGGCAAAGGCTGCGGTAGCTGCGCTTCTCAAATCGATAGAACCCATGGTCATCTGCGGTGGGGCATCAGGATAGCCATTGAGGTATATCGCCCCACCCAGAGCCCCAAAGGTGGGAGCATAGCCCACGTATCCTCGCTCAGGCCCGGTTGTTCCGCAGGCGGAGGAGGAGAGATAGATGATATCTGGCTTTACCTTGCTCAAGGCTTTGTATCCCAGCCCCAGCCGGTCCATGACCCCCGGACGCATATTTTGCACCACCACATCGCTGACGGCCACGACCCTCTTCGCCAGTTCGACACCCTCGGGTTGAGACAGGTTAAGGGTAATCCCCAGCTTGTTCAGGTTCAAATCATTGAAGAAAGGGGACCGATCCGCCCCTCGAAAAAGACCGAATCCCAGCGCTCGCATCCGAACGTGATCCAGCCTCGCTTGGCTCTCGATTTTAATCACTTCGGCTCCCAACAACGCCAGCAACATAGTTGCGTAGGGACCAGCCCACGCCCAAGAGAAATCGGCTACCCTTATCCCCTTTAAGGACTCGCTCACGTTAGAGAGCTCCTTTCTAGATCACCCCAGCCTGCCTCAGCCTCACTAGTTCCTGCTTGCTATAACCGAGTAGGCCACAGTATATGCGTTCATTGTGCTCTCCCAAAAGGGGAGCTGGGCGTTGTACTGACCACGGGGTCTTCGAGAATCGATATGCAGCCGCAGCATACTCAATTTTTCCCGCTTCTGGATGCTCAATTGCCACAAAAAAACCCCGGGCCCTTAACTGAGGAGAATTCACCAGATCCTGAGGCGAGTTGACCACCCCAATCGGGACGCCCTTTTCTTGACCGCTACGGAACACCTCCTCCCGATTCTGATTTATCATCCATTCTTGTACCAGGGAGACAATCTTTTGCGCATTCATGCTACGGGTCCCCTCGCTGCGACACATCTCATCCTCAGTCCAAGTGGGATGCCCCATCAGCTCCACCAGACCCTGCCACTGATTGTCCTGCATAGCTGCCAGCACCACGTAGCCATCCTGGCAGCGCATAAGCCCTCCTATCATACCTGCCCCCTGGGCTGCAGCCGTAGCCATCTCCCGGGTCTCCTCCTTTTCCCGATTTGCGTAGAACATATTCTCCAGCCTTGACAGTGCTATCAGTGACTCCTGTTTGGATACATCCACATGTTGTCCTTGCCCTGTCACCCCTCTATAAAAGAGGGCAGCTAAGGTAGCCGTAGCAGCACTCAGCCCGCCATCGTGCTCTCCCATAAAGATGGAGCCAGCTACCGGAGCCCGATCCGGTGTGGCCGAGTCGAACTGTTGAATGTGGGGTTCGCCCCCTGCGTGGAAGGTGTTCAGGGGATAGGCTTTGTACTCTCGGTAGGAGCCTGTCTGACCAAAGGGAGTAATAGATGTCATTATTAGATGGGGATTGATTTCCCTCAAGCAGTCGTAGTCCAGCCCCAGCTCTCGCATCCGCCGGGGAGAATTATCCTCCAACAGAATATCTACGTCCCGAACCAACCTTCGGAAGACTTCCTTTCCAGTAACCTTGTTCAGGTTCAACGTGATTCCTAGCTTGTTGGTATTCAGGTATAGGAAGAGGCCGCTTCGCTCCGCATGAGGTATGTCCCAGAGGAAGGGGCCTCTTCTTCGGGTAGTATCACCGAGCCGGGGCTCCTCGATTTTGATTACCTCAGCACCAAGGTCGGCTAGGAGCTTGGTGCAATAGGGGCCGGCGACAAACTGGCAAAGTTCCAGAACTTTCACCCCTTCCAAGGCCTTGCTTACCATTGCTTCCGACCCTCATAGCAGTAGCGGCGATGCTGTCGCCTGGGGACGCTATTACTCAAATCTGTCCTCCCATCTTATCTTATTTTTAATATCGACTCGTCCTGCAGGTATATTACCACTCCGTGCCCGCAACAGCAAGTACGGATAGGCACAACGCCGGGGGCTGTTCCTCATAGTTATAGAACCCACACAAATAGCAAATAGCCTCTTCTGTCGCCAAACATGTCCAGTTGGAACCGCTACAAAGCGATTTTGGATTGCCCCAGTGCATAGCTGAACTCATAACAGAAGATCGCCCCTGGGATTGAGGGCTCCGACCGCCAACTTGACAACACGCAGCACTCGCGCTAAGCTCGTGAAACAGGAGTTTCGCATACAAGGCTGATTTCTACGTGGGGTGGAACATGAGCGTTACAATCCTTAGCTGGAACGTTAACGGTATAAGGGCCGCGTCCAGGAAGGGCTTTCTGGAATGGTTGTTTTGGGAGTCTCCGGACATCCTATGCGTCCAGGAAATCAAGGCCCAACCGGAGCAACTTGGCAAGGACCTCCGAGAACCTAATGATTATAGCGTATACTGGAACTGGGCAGAAAAAAGGGGATACGGCGGAGTAGCCACCTTCTCCAAAGAGAAACCATCACGGGTACAAATTGGTTTTGGCATAAAGAGGTTTGACGAAGAGGGAAGGGTCATAATTACCGAGTACCCGAATTTTCTCCTCTTCAATATCTACTTCCCGAATGGCAAGCTGAGTAATGAACGCCTGGAGTACAAAATGGACTTCTATGAAGCGTTCCTTGATTTCACCGATCCCTTGCAGAAGGAAGACAAAAGGCTAGTCGTCTGCGGTGACTTCAACACAGCTCACCACGCAATAGACCTTGCACGGCCCAAGGAGAATGAGAAGGTTTCAGGATTCCTGCCTATGGAGAGGGCATGGATGGACAAGTTAATGGAGCATGGTTTCGTAGATACATTGCGCTACTTCAATAAAGAGCCTGGACAATACACCTGGTGGGATTTTAAGACGAGAGCGAGGGAACGGAACGTGGGCTGGAGAATCGACTACATTTTCATCAGTGCCAACATGTTAGGTGTATTATCTAAGGCATTTATTATGCCCGAGGTTACGGGTTCAGACCATTGCCCAGTAGGTATCGAGCTGGATTTGGACCAGCCCAGATGAGTGCCGGTTGCTCTTGCTTCTTCTTGTTTAGAGCATACTGTGGCTCATAGTTGTTTCTATGTGCACTGTCAAACTCGATGTGCGTACTTGTTCGTGAAACAATCGCCCTAAATGCTTAATGGGGCATAAGAAAGGCCAAGCATCCGCACGTAGACTTGACGCTCAAAAAAACCACCCGGAAGGAAATTTGCTATCCAACGGGGATCAGCCGGTATTCTAGGCTGCCCAACCCCAATTTTCGTGCCGTTTTGAGCTGAACTAGGCTATCGGTGCCATGAAGCTT
>SMTZ1_10009601_pt1 | contig 10379 bp, 9 predicted proteins | sample DeeMarSWOR136_30_FD_25667 | JGI IMG/M metagenome (IMG submission 25667) | reverse complement strand
ATTTCTATTAATTTATCCAGGATATATTGTTGAGTGTAATATTTTTCCCGTTCTTTCGTGAACGAGCCTTTAATTTTATATTCTTTAATGATTTTTAAAATGAGCTTGATTATATTATCTGAACTCATATCCAACATCGTTGCGAGATTATAAATATCGATAATGCCCTCATCATCGATTTTTGAAACCACTTTGTCCTTAATATCGTCAGAAATATAATAGAATAACTCGTGTACTTTATCGATAATTCCAAATATCTTGTTCTCTTTGATAAATCCCCTAATAACTTTAACAACATCCTCAGTACTTACATTGAACATTGTCGATAAGGTGGTAAAATTGGTAATTGCAGAAGTTTTAAGGACTGCAAGAAAACACTTGGGGCAAATTTCTTTTCCTTCGATTCGCTTTAATCTTCTGTTACAAATATCGAACTGCTTGATTAATCCCTTATTTCTAGCTTCTCTTAAAACATTGTCTCTATTTTGATCGAATATTCCCGGAGCCTTTAAATAACTGTTCCATCCGCACTTTGGATTAGAGCATTTCAAATAATATTGCCCCGATGAGAGTTTATCCAATGTTAATTGCCGAGTACATTCAGGACAATTACTTCTTTCAACTATTGAGCAACGATAATTATTTTCTTCTGCTTTTGCTCGAGGATAGTAATAATTATGATCCCTACAATACCACTGTTCAGTGCTTATTGTATGATTTAAACAAAAAGACCTCGCAAAACTCGCATTTATTCATGTTGTTATATAATTAATCTTATATAAAAAATATATATTTTGGTATTAAAAAAAATTAAGTAGTCCAATTCTTATAAAGATACGGGCGTCGAGCATATGATTTAATCGAGAAAATCGTAGGGAAAGACATCTATTTGGAAAAATGCCATAATTAAAAGGACGACATTGATAAAAATTATAAAAACTAGCATTATTATTGAAATAAGATTTGATCTACTTTTGGTTGCAGGTATTTTTTTTAGACCGTATTGGCGTATGATTGCTAATGGAAATAGACCAAGTAAAGTACCAATAGAAAAAAATAAAATCGTTAATAATCCACCGGGAATGCCATAGCTTACGGTATAAGTAAAAACTTGAGCGTAAATCAAAATCTCAAACACACAAGGAGGAGAACCCGCTAAAATTCCAAAAATGTAAGGAGTCCTTTTTTTAGACCAATCAATTTCCATCTGATATTCGTCTGCATGTCTCGAATGAGGATTATAATGATGTGATACAACATAAATTAACATAACCACAGAAACAAATATACTGATTAAAGCGCCAAAAAAATTATACACGAAATTATCAACATCAATAAACCAAATTGGGAAACTGATTAAGGAAATAACCGTTCCAATAACTACATTTGCGGTCATTAATCCCATCCCGTAAAGCAGTAATGTAAGCATGCTTTGTTTCCAGTCTTTGCTAATACCAAAAGACCAAAAGCAGAAGATTGCTTTATCTTCGCACGGCATAATCGTATGAAGGATTCCAATGAGAAATGCTGGCCATAAAACAAGTAACTGGTCTAAAATTTTTGTCTTCCCTATTTTATTCTATTACTATATATTCAATGTAATGATTTAAAAATTTGCTGATACTTCTTCACACTCTGGTTAATATTAATGGATCTATTTTCCCTTCGTAAAACGCTTTGCCAATCACCACACCATAAATATCTATTTCTTCCAATTTTTTTATATCTTCTTCGTTTCTAATGCCTCCGGCAGCATAAATCGGAATGTCTGCAGATTCTTTCATCTTTTTTATATTCTCAATATCTGGACCTAAAAAGGCACCATCTGCTTCCACGGAAGAGAACAAAATATATCCCGCACCATATTTACCTATTCTTTTTCCAAATTCAAATGGATTCTCGTTTGTAACTTCGGTCCAACCATGGGTTGCAATTTTCCCGCCTTTATAGTCAAGAGCAACCATTATCCGTTCAGAGCCAATTTTTTCGCTTAATTCCTTTATGGCTGCCGGGTTTTTAATTGCTAGCGTCCCAATTATGACTCTATCTGCCCCAATATCAATTAACTTCAAGGCTTGATTTACGGTTCTGATTCCACCTCCGATTTGGACTTTACAAGACGCTTTTTTAATCATCGTTTTTAGGAGAGACTTGTTTTTATCTTCACCCCAAGCACCATCCAAATCCACGAAATGAAGTCTTTTTACGCTATATGATTCCCAAAACGCAAGAGCGTCCATTGGGTCTTCGTAATAAACCTTTTCGGTACCTTTCTCACCTTTAGTCAGCCGCACGCATTTTCCATTGCTTAAGTCAATTGCTGGGACAATTTCCATTTTAATCATTCCTTAAAAAAATACCATTTCATTTATCTTTTTTTAACGCAAATTTAATTAAACCATGAAGGCATAGCAAAAGACAAATTGTTGGGACAAAATTGAACGGGAATACATCGTGAATTAGGAACCAGATCCCTACAAATAAAGATGTAAAGTACCCAAGCCCTAGGAATCCACTTTTCACATATTTCTTGAAGATATCTGGGCTGTTTGACGAGTGGAACACTGTTATTGATACAATAGGACACAAAATAATTAAATGATGGTCCCAGCTGTCAAAATAAACCAATAGCATAACTAATAAGCCTAAACTAAAAGCATGGCTCGTATTGAATTGAGAGTTCTTTCTAATAAAATAGAGAACAATAGTTATGATTCCTATGGCGAGCAAAACCGCTATAAATATGTAAAGCGAACTTATATACATCCCACTCGTGTAAAACGCATTAATAATTAGCCTCGTAAGGCTAAAAGAGTGATTTACAATCGTAGGTGTAGATCCAAGGAAATTAACAAAAAGGAAACCTTCCCAAAGACCGGGTATTAAAAGAAAAAACAAAATGTTGAAAGATAATGGAAAAATAGTACCTATCAACCTTACAACAGTTAGTTTGAAATCAAATTCAAGCTGTTTAGCTTTTATGTCTAGCGTTAGAGGAATTACGAACGGAATGATGAAAATTGCAATTGGTTTGATTGTAATGCTCAAACCCAAAAAAATTCCTGCAAGAAAATTGCTCAAAATCGCGTCCTTTGTCAACAACAGATATATCGAAAGCAAAAGAAAGAGCGCAACGAAAAGGTTAATTTGACCAAGTATATAGTTAAACGCGTTTGGAATAAAAGTAAGAAAAATGCTTACATACATAGCGACCTTTTTCGTGCTTATTTCATCGTTGTTTGGATTAACCTTAATACATTTAACCATTAAAACGCAAATGAAAAAATTTGTTGCGAGGTTAAGCACTTGAAAGAAAATAAATCCTAAATCGTATCCAAGCAAATAAAACGGCACAAACACGAACGCCGATATGGGAAAATATCTGAAAGGGAAATCGTAATTCGCTTCGTTATATAAGTCAGGAAGATCAGTGATAACTTGCTTTCCAACATTGAAATAAGTGAGAAAATCGTTCTGATTATAAGTAATGGTATAAAAGAGGATTATAGAAAGTGCAAAATAAAAAAGATGCACAATAAAAGCAACCCGGAATAATTTTAATTCCCAGTATTGCAGAAATATTTCTTTTTTTTCGTTTAAAAAAGATTTTAAATTCATTAAAATAACGAAAAGAAAGTATTTAAAAAAATCTTACCAAAACGATTTAAATTCTTGTAAATTAACTTTTTATTATGTCGTTATTCGAAAAAAAAGGGCAATCCAAAACGACCTTTGGAATCATCGTTGGGAATAGGGATGTCTTTCCAGATGTTCTCGCAAAAGAAGGTAGGAACGAAATAATCGATGTTATGAAAGAATTAGGATATGATTTCGTAATTTTGGGAGAGAATGAAACAAAAGATGGCGTAGTAGAAACATATTCGGACGCGAAGATATGTGCTGATTTGTTCAAGGAGCGGAGAGAGGACATAACGGGAATTATTGTAGTTTTGCCAAATTTTGGAGACGAAAAGGGCGTTGCTAACACAATTAAAATGTCAAAGTTAAACATTCCGATTTTAATTCACGCTTCGTCAGACGACCCAACACAAATGGGGAGAGCCTATAGAAGAGACGCTTTTTGCGGGAAATTATCGGTATGCAATTTATTATACCAAATGGGGGTTCCTTTTTCTCTAACCAAATCTCATACTTGTTCTATTAAATCAGAAGATTTTAAGAACGATATCGTTAAATTCGATTCGATCTGTCAAATTGTGAGCAAGATTCGAAACGCCAGGTTAGGTCAGGTCGGAACGAGACCCGCTGCTTTCGCTACAGTTCGCTACAGCGAGAAGCTGTTAGAAAATTGTGGGATCACAATAGAACCGATTGATTTTTCTGAAATACTAGCAGCAATAAATGTTTTAAAAGAGGACGATCCGAATGTGCAAAAGAAAATTAATTTAATAAAGGATTACACTGAAACAAAGGTTTTTCCCGAAGATCCGCTCATGAAGCTCGCGAAAATGACGGTTGTAGTTGAAAATTGGGTTAAAGAAAACGAATTAGACGGATTTGCGTTTCAATGTTGGCCATCAGTTCAAGATAATCTTGGCATTGCCGCGTGTTTAGTTTTAAGTATGTTTAACGAGGCACTTATTCCTGGCGCGTGTGAAGTAGATATATCTGGATTAGTTGGAATGCTTGTTTTACAGCTCGCTTCGAATACGCCTTCAGCTATACTCGATTGGAACAATAATTACGATTACAACGAGGACAAATTAGTTACATTCCATTGCTCAAACCTCCCAAAATCGTTTCTTAAAAACGCTCAAATAAGAGTACACCCCATTATTAAAGACCTCAAAGGCGAAGATGTATCGTTTGGAGCGGTTGAAGGGCGAATTCCGGCGGAACCGTGCACATTTTTAAGAGTCGAAACGGATGATATTAGTGGGAAAATCAAAGCAATGTTGGGAGAGGGAGAATACACAGAAGATCCACTAAGCACATTTGGTGGGTATGGAGTACTTAAAATTCCTAAATTGCAGGATTTATTGCATAAATTGTGTAAAGAGGGCTACGCCCATCACGTGGCTGCAACATTAAATCAAGTTGGAGACATAGTATACGAAGCCTTAACCACATATTTGGGGTGGAATGTGGATTACCACACAAAAGATTTTTAATTTTTAATTCAATTAATTTTTCCTTTTTTTAGTAAATTTAATCTTGTGACATTTAAAGAAAAATCTTTTAATCAAGCTTAAATAAGGTAGAATTAAATCGAAATCTGCAACCAAATTAAAAACTTCCCTTTGAAATAGATCTTAATCTTAAGAATGATTAAGAATGTCTTTAACTATTTTAAGGAGTACATTAATTCCCCTTAATTTAAAATAGAAATCTTTTGCTCCAGAAGAACGAGCTTTCCCCCTTATAAATGGATTTGAACTCATTAAAATCATTTTAAAAGAATCATCAGCTCTTAAGAGTTGTTTTATAGCCTCGATTCCATTCATAATTGGCATATTAAAGTCAATAATTATCACATCGGGTTTATTAGATGATTTGAGTATTTTTTCTATTGCCTCTATTCCATTTTTTGCTGTACCAACCACATTGAAGCCGTTTGATTGAAAATACCTGGAATATAAATTAAGAAGCTCTATATCATCATCTACGATGAAAATATTAAATTTTGAATTCCCAATAATGTCTATATCTTGTTCCTTGCCTTCTGAGTTTTCCATGTTAAATTCAATACACATCTAATTTCTTGCCAATCCCTATAATAATTTTAATACATAATGTATTATTTTTAGACAATATGTCTAATTATTAATAGTAAAAAACTAAATTTAAATCTTTGGATCCAATATATAATTATTAGACATAGTGTATACAAATCGAAATGTCAGAAAAGAAATCAAATGTGGAAAAAAAGGAAAAAATTTCAGATTTAAGAACGAAAAAACATATATTAACAAAGAAAGAGCGTAAAGTAGCGAGAATTAGAGGTTTTATTCTTAATGCTGCAGAAAAATTATTCACTAAAAAAGGTTTTAATAAGACATCAATGAAAGAAATAGCTGATTTAGCAGTTCTTAGTCGAGCAACATTATATAACTATTTTAAAACTAAGGAAGAAATATATTTTGAACTTGGAATTTTAAGGTTAGATGAGATCGCCAATGATTATAAGAAATTCAGTACTAAAAAAAGTTCAGGATTCCAACAAATTGAATTTCTTAGTAGAGGATTATTAAAACTCATGTTAGAATCCCCATTTTATTCAAGGTTGTTGAGTAGATTTTTTAGGCGCAGTAAAGATCTAAAAATTCCTATTGAAGACATTTATTATACCGAATTAATCTTAAACAAAGAATCTGAAATTGAAGTACTTATTAAAAAACGATATAATGTGTTTCGAAAATTATTGGAGAAATACATCGAATATAGACGAATATGGCAAGAAGCAATAAAAAAAGGTATCAACGATGGCTCAATAAAAACAAAATTAAACATTAATCACCTTAATTTTATGATTATTTTTATTATTCAAGGCGTAGCAGAACAAATTGATTATAGACGGAAATTATTAGAGCACGTTGATCTTAGTATCGACCAAATTACTAATATAACTTTTAAAATTATTCTGAAACTAATAGGCAGAGAAATTTAATTCTAAGAATTTCTATTTTCCTCTTAATATCTCTATTTTTTTTTCAAAAAGTCCGGAATTAATTACCTTTTTGTTTTTATCGTTCTTTATAGCTAGCAATTCCATGGGAATTAAATTGTCTTCCATAATGATTTCTGATAATTTTTGAAGCGTAATCGCAACTGCGTATTTCGAATTATCGCACCCTATCCACCTGCGATTCATTTTTTGGGCAACTTGAAGAGTTGTTCCAGAACCGCAAAAAAAATCGGCAATTAAATCGCCTTCGTTACTTCCAATTTGTAATATTCGTTCCATCAGCCTCGGATGCTTTTGCGTTGGATAGCCGGTCCAATCTGACGAAGCAGGCTGCATGCACGGAATTTTCCATACATCGTCTGCTTTTTTGTCGTACACGGTTCTGTACACGACATGACCCTTCTCGTCCTTAACATTTTTGAGAATCCCGTTCACGGATTCTCTCTTTAATTGTTTCCTCGGTTTATCTCGTGGAATGCGCAATTCGTTAAAGGTATACTTGCTTCCTTTTGAATAGACAAAGATGTTATCGTGAGCTCTCGGTAAGTTGCGTTTTCCAGCTGAGTATTTGTTGTAATAATACCAAATTATCTCGTTTACGAAATTCTGGTTAAAAATCTCGTCCAATAAGATTTTGATGTAATGCGACGAGTGCCAATCCAAATGCACAAAAATTAGGCCGTTATCTGCTAATAATTCCTTCATTAAAATTAAGCATTCGTAAATCATTTGAAGGTAATCATCCAAATCTTTACCCCAATTATCTTTATAACCGAACTCTTTCGTAATTTTATCGTCCAATTTAATCTTTAAAGTATAATCAGAGCCCGTAGCGAATGGTGGATCAATATAAATGAGGTTTATCTTCCCAGCAAATTGCGATAATAAATGTACCATTACGCTCCTATTATTCCCCCAAAAAAGCTTGTTTGACCAAGAATCTTTACCAATATCTCCGAAAAATTTGAATCTCTCAAAAGGAGACGACTTCTTTTTAACTTCTTCGAGATTCAATTCTTTTTTATTATTCCAGAAAAGATTAACCATAGTTGATTCTCAATATTCTTAAGTTATTCAAAAGTTTTTTATTTTATATAGTTTTAAATCCAATATAATCTAATTGAGAATGAATTAATAATACATGTCTAACGAGTGAATTTTAATGGGTTTCATTTCTGGTTTGAAAGAATTATTTAAAACGCCAATTTACGCGATAATTGTTATATCCTTCTTAATTGCATGGTTTTTGGCTTTGTTTGGCAATGCTTTTATTCCCGATGAGATAAATTTCATGTGGTTCATATTGATTTACATTTTAATATTAATTGGGTTTAACTTAGTGTTATTAGTCTTTTCGCTCTTTAAATCAGTTGACAAGATGGGTAAGTGGACGTTTTTATTTGCACTTTTAGTCTCAATACCAACGATTTTCCTCTTTAATGCTATGGTTTTAATATTTCTATTGTTTTGTATAATAGCAAACCAATTGTTAACTGCCTTTTTCGCGTTTAAGATGTGCATGGATACTTCTACTAAATTTGACGATTATTTGTATAAAAAGGAGGGTTCAAGAAAAGTAACGAGATTACTTGAATTTATCGCATTTGGAGTGCTCGATTTGTGGTTCATGAGAATACTGGAAGCTGTTCTTGCACCTAGCAATCCAGGGATAGCTTTTTCTCTTGGTATCATTTTTTGGATTAATATTGCCTTAATAGGATTTGTAGTGCTACGCTTAATGTTTACGGGCAGATTTGCCGCGTATATTACATTATTCTTCCTTATCTCGTTCTTTTATGTCTTATATATATACATCGATATAGCATTGGAAATACAGGATCCAGATACAGCAGCAACATACGACTGGTATTGGTTTCTAATTGACCTATTCTTATTCTTGTACATTATGGGTTCAATTTTTGATAAAGTTGATTACTTAGAGAAAAAAATTCCAATCATAAAAGCCAGTACGATTGCAGTGTTTGTAGTTATCATGAAATTATTTGTACAAGCTATTAATATAGTTCCAAATATCCCAGATATTGTCCACCCACCAGATGTGGATCAAGAAATTGGTTTGTTTTTTATTTTTATGGCATGTACATTTTGGTTTGGTATATGGAGTATATTTAAACACAAAGAGGGGAAAACTCCCGGTACTTAACTATTTATTTCAGAAAAATATTGCGTTATTAATTCACTATTAACTTCTATCTCTATCATTTAAATTACATTAATGTAAAAATTTAATCTATGGAAGATAGAATAGACGACCTATACAATAAAATCGGGCAGCTTTTTGTTAAAATCGAAAAAATGGCCGATGATATTGGTATCGTTAAAAACAACCTCGACAAATATCAGAAAATTAAAAAATCGTTTGGATTGAAAGCAATAGCGAAATCTAGCCCCCTTGAGTATTTTGATGAGATTGATGGCATAGGAACTCAAACTAAAAAGTATAAGATGGTCTTTAGATTCATTAAAGAAGAGTGGAAATCCGCGGTAAACGATTTTCTCATCGGACTTAAGCAAGTCGATCGCGAATCAAATTTGGATTTAAAAGCTTTAGGTATAAGAATTCCTGTAGACGATACGAAAAAATTAAGAAAGCTCGCGAAGCAAGTGCTTTCGCTCCTCCACATCTCTTGTGAAATAAATAATCTTGATAGCTCAAATATCTTACGAGAAGTAATCCAAGAAATTAATGAAAATAGCGTCCAGATGGTGAAGGGGGTAAAAGAAAAAATACACCACTTCAAGTAAAAACCTATATTAAAAATCATATGTTTAATTACGTATGGAACCATTCTTTTATCCGAAATCGATTTTACTTATAGGAGCAAGTAAGGACGAAAAAAAGAGCGGTAATCATGTTTTAAATAACCTAATTAAATATAAAAGAGCAAAATTATATTTAATTCACCCCAAGGAAAGTGAAATCTACGGGATAAAATGTTTTGAAAAAGTTAAAGATTTACCCGTGGATTCCATAGATTTAGCGATACTTATTTTACCAACAGATTTAGTCTTAAATTATTTGAAAGAATGTATTGAATTTGGAGTTAAGGCTGTTATCGTAGAGTCGGGTGCTTTTTACACCGATTTGGAAAGCGATCCTGACGCGGAAAATGTACTAGAGGATATTAAGAACAAATTAAAAAGCCAATCAGTTAAAACTAGAATAATGGGACCAAATTCCATCGGAGTTTATTGCGGTGATGCAAATGGAGATTTTTTAATGACATCCTTAATCCAATTTGAAAACCTACCAAATCTTCGAGAAAAAAACCTATCAGTTATATCTCAAACAGGACTAACGCTCTCTGGCCTCCTTGGATATTTTATGTATCAACAAGAAGTAAGTTTCGCAAAAATAGCGGCGATTGGGAATAAATGGGATGTCAACGAATCTGATGTCCTTGATTTTTACGAAAAAGATACCGACACGGAGGTAATTGGACTATATCTGGAAGGAATAAAAGATGGTAAATTATTCAAAGAACAGTGTACGCGAATTATTAAGAAAAAACCTATCATTCTTCTCAAATCGGGGCGTTCTGACGCGGGAAAACGAGCAATAATGTCTCACACACAATCAATGGCGGGAAATTACCGATTAATTCAAGCGCTAACAAACCAGATTGGGCTAATTATAGTAGAGGATTTCGAAGAATTTTTTGATACTGCGAAATTCCTTCTCAATCAACCCATCCCAAAATCTAATAAAGTT
>SMTZ1_10021206_pt1 | contig 10382 bp, 10 predicted proteins | sample DeeMarSWOR136_30_FD_25667 | JGI IMG/M metagenome (IMG submission 25667) | reverse complement strand
TGTTTTAAATAAACTATTTTTTAAAAATAAGATATTTAATAAAAGTTAAAAATTGGACTCCAGTTTATTTTTTATTCACTATTTACATCTTTTATTTAAGATTAAATAAGTTAAAAATCAAAGAAGATGATGAAAATGATAGCACAATCGTATAGTTTTAACTGGCATGATTTCGTAGTTTGGTTTTTGAGCTTACCATTGGTTTATCAAATAATAGTCGGTGTAGGAATCGCCACAATAGTTATTCTTGTATTAATTGGCGTATATTATTTACTCAAAGGCATTGCCTACTTAATTTATTACATATTGAAAGGTGTGTATTATCTTATTAAAGGTCTTGCGATAGGTATTTACAGATTATTGAATTGGATATATAATTTAATAGTTGGAAAAAGTGAGAGTAATGAACAGGAACCTGAATCAACTGAACTGATAGTTTCACAACCTGCACCATTTCCCGTGGCAGATACTATTGAACAAAATGAATCTGAATTTATTAAATATTGTCCTGAATGTGGTGTTGAGTTTACTAATTCAATGATCCGTCAACTAAATAAGGATGGATACGTCTATTGTTCATACTGCGGAAAAAAACTTGATAATTTGGTAAGTGCTGAAAGTTAGACTACTTCTTTTTTTTTCTTTTTTTGTTAAAACAATTCTCGATAACATATCTTTTAAAATGTTAAAAATTAATAAAAAAAATAAAAAAAAATTACTTATACAAATCTAAATGTATTCTACCGTCTCTAATTTCGATGATTCTGTCGGTTTTTTCAGCGATCCTTCGCTCATGGGTAATAACTATAATCGTTGTCCCAAATTCTTCATTTATATCTCTTAATAAATTATAAACTTTATCGGTTGCTTCTGTATCCAAATTACCAGTAGGCTCATCGGCAAGTAAAATTTTTGGATTATTCATAAGCGATCTAGCGATTGCTGTTCGTTGTTGTTGTCCACCGCTCATTTTGGTAGCCAAGTTGTCCTTAACCTCTTCAATACCAATGAATTTCATCAAATCTACAGCTCTTTCTGTTATATCACTTGTTACTTTTTTTCTACTGATTTCAAAGGGCATTAATACATTTTCTAGAGCAGTGTATTCGGGTAATAGATAATGAAATTGAAATACAAAACCAATGGTTTGGTTCCTCAACATTGCTAATTCATTTTTGGACATTTTATCAGTCCTTTTGCCTGCAATATATACTTCTCCCTTTGTGGGTTTATCTAATGTACCTAAAATATTCATAAGTGTTGATTTACCACTGCCTGATGGACCTACTATAGAGTTAACTGTTCCTTCTTTAAATTGGAGATTAATATCAAATAATACTTGAGTTGCAACACCAGTATAATAGAATTTATCAATGTGTTTAAGTTCAATTATATACTCAGATCCTTCTTTTTCTTTAATTTGCGCGTTATTTTTTACTTTCACTATGCTATTTGCCAAATTTATTCACCTCTAATAATATCTATGGGATCTAATTTAGATGATTTAATTGCCGGACTAAGTGCTGCGATAACCGAAGAAATTATAATTATTGTAGCTGAAATTGAGATGAAAATTGGATCATAATTAATTACGATAAAATCACTTGGAGATGCTTGTGTAAATCCCCATAAAAAGAATATTCCTAAACTTATCCCTCCAATAGCTCCTGCAATTCCTAAAAATAAACCTTGAAATATAAATATTAGGCTTGCTGTTCTATTATTTATACCCATTGCCTTCAAGATACCTAGTTGCCGCTGTTTCTGAACAACAGATATAGCTAAAACGGAATCAATTCCTATTACAACTGATATCAATACAAAGGATTGGATGAAATAGCTGGATAAACTTTGACTTTGTAGACCATTTAATAAATTCTCGTTCTCATCAATCCAATTCGTAATTTTTAGATCGTCATCTTCTAAATCTAATTCATCATCTATTTTATCAGCAATTTCGTCAGCTTCATATAGTAAATCTTCTTGAACCTGCATTTCTATTGAGGTAACTGTATCACTTGTATTATACATAGTTTGTACAGAATCTAATGTGGTTATTACCCAAAGCGAATTTATTGATCCAATACCAAGATCAAAAAATCCTACAATTTCAAATGTCCCATTAACAGGTATCGTAGTATTTCCGACCGTAATAAATCCGAATATTGTTAGTTTATCTCCCTCTTCAAGCTCTAATTCATCATTCAATTCATTTCCAATAATTGCTTCGAAATCATCATCAGGTTCTTCCCCTTCATAAATCCTTTCAGCAATATTGTAGATTTTATCTGCTTCTTCAAATTCAAATCCTCGGAGTAATACACTTTCAGATTCCGTACCTATTAGGACCGTGCCAACTTGGTCATTTGCGACTGAAATCACCGTTAATTCATCAAAATCTTCGAGGTCTTCAACAATATCATCATAACCTTCAATAAGAGGATCATCAGTATCAGATACGATTGTTATTTGAGAGGAATTTCCTATAAAATTATTAAGCAAACTTGATTGTAAGCTATTAAGCAGAATCCCAACAAATATTTGAACAGAAACTCCGATTGAAATACCAATTACAATTAAAAGCGTTTGCCACTTGCCTCTCCTTAAGAACCTTAATGCAATTCTCAATGGTAAGCTCATTTTTTATCCCTCCTTTGCTAATTTTTCGATTTCTTCAAAACTTTGTATCAAAATGTCAGCGCCTATTTTCTTATAATTTTCAGGGTTGTTTTGGAACGCAGAACCTCCAACAATTATTTTCCCATCAAATTCAGTATGTTGTTTTATTAAAGAAATTGCTTTTTCAGCTTCCACCAGAGTAAAATAATTTGTAACGCATATTCCAATATACCTTGGTTTGAGAGAATTTATTGCATCACGGATTTCTTCTCTTGGGGTGTTAGCACCGACAAATACAGCATCAAATCCATTAAGAACAAAAATATCTGCTATCATCCTTGCTCCGACTTCATGATATTCTTCTGCTGGACACCCGATGAATACTTTTTTATTTAAAATTTTGATATTTTTTTCTCTTCTTTCCTTTAAAATGTATGGATAACATAATTCGATTAAAGTCCTAATTATCGAGGTTCTAACATGTTCTTTCCAGATGCAAAGTGTCTCTTCCTCAACATCGCAATAAAATCTATTTAAGCTCGGTTCTAAAATTTCTTTATAGAGCGTAGGAACATCAAGTTCTTTATTATCTAACTTCGAAAGTACAAACTCTACGCATTTTTCCTTATCTTCCTTATCGATATATCCTAAGAATTCATCATATAATGGATGCATTTTTATTTTATCTCGTAAATTTAATTTTTTATTAAATTGGACTTATTTAGATAGAATTCAAGAATATTTTTTAGTAATCTGATTATAAATTAAAGATATTTCATAACAATTTGTTATATCCTCAAAATCGAAAAGAAGCATATTATTTGAAATTATAAAATTTGAGAAATTCTAAAAAAAAAATTATTATGATAAATCATGCTAGCCAGAGGCTTAAAATGATCCCCGCTATTAAAATTGCACTAATATGGTATAGAGCATCGATAATATATGCTTTAACGTTTTTATCTTCATAGAGAACATCATATAAACCGATAGTCAACACGAAACCAATACCAATAATTAATCCTACTAATAATCCTGTTATAATATTATAATTACCAATCAAATCAAGGAGTATAGCAAGGAAAAAAGTAGTAATAAACGCAGATATTGCCGCACCAATAAACATTTTAGGTTTAGGTTCTAACTCATCTATATTAAAATTCATAGCATCAGCCCAAATCTTCCCAAAGAGAAGGGGAGAATACCATAAAGCACCCAGAATAAAATATATTATGGTTATTACCAGAACTGCCCATATATTTATCAATTTTTATCACCTTCTGTTTTTTATAAAACTTGAATTGAGTTATCTTATATTATGAAATGAAAGAATAAAAGTATATTACTAATAGAACATAAACTTATAATTCTTTAAAGCTTTTAAACGAGTAAATTTCTTAAGAAATTTTTATTATTTATTATTTCTTAAGAACAATTTAAATATATTAATTCTGAGATAAAATCTTAATGAAAATCATTGCCCTTTTATTAAATCCAACTATAGATCAAATTTTTGAAATTGATAATTTTTATGTTGGGGGAACCTTCAAAGTTAACGAGAGTATAATATATCCCGTTGGAAAAGCAATATCATTCGCTATAGGTATTCGTGAATTAAATGATGATAATAAAATAATAAAAATAATTGCTCTAATTGGACGTGAAGAAATTCCACTTTATTCGAATTTTTTAAATAAAAAAGGCATTGTTTTTGAATTTATAGAGGTAGATGGGAAAACTCGTTCGAATAAAACGATTAATGATCCCATAAGAGGCACCACAACCCATATTAGGGAGAAAGGATTTAATGTAGCAAGTGAAGAATTAAATTTTTTCATAGAAGCTATAAAAAAAAACGTCGATTCAGGAGATTTATGCATCTTTTCAGGGTCAATTCCACCAAATCTTAGTGATGATCTTTACTTTAAACTAATAAAAATCTGCAATGATCTAAACGCTATAACTGTCTTAGACACTAGTGGACGCGCTTTAATAAATGGAGTAAAAGCAAATCCTCATCTTATTAAACCTAATCTATTTGAACTCTCTCAAATTTTAAATATACCAACCATAAATGAACTTGATTTTACTGATAAAATTGAAACAAGTAGGGAGATTGTTAGAAAAGCGAAAGTGTTATTAAAAAATGGTTTAAAAATCATTTTAATTACTTTAGGAGAGAAGGGCGCAATATATCTTACAAATGATACAATCCTTTATGGGAATGTTGAAATTGATGATATTGTCGATACTGTTGGATCTGGCGATGCTTTCTTAGCAGGATTTATATTAGGTTATTATAAAGAAAAGGATCTAATTGAATGTTTTAAGTTAGCAATCGCATGTGGAGCTGCGAATACTTTAATTCCTGGACCAGGAATCTTTAACAAAAAAGATGTAAAAAAAATTTTAAAAAAAGTTGAGATATTTAATTTGATTTAAAAAATATTCTCATCTAGTATAATTGTATCCTCTCTATCTGGACCTATTGAAATAATGGCAATTTTTGTTTCTAATTCTTTTTCAATCGCATCAATATAGGTTTTCATAGTATTTGGTAATTCATCAAACCCTTTTTTAGCAATTCTTGACCATTCCTCGCTCGGTCTTGGCTCCCAACCCTCGAATTCCCTATAGATTGGTTTACAGTGTTCAATTATCTCAGATTGTATTGGCCAACTTTCAAGGATTCTACCATCTAATTCATATGCAGTACACATTTTTATTGGATTAATCCCTTCTAAAGCGTCTAAAAGAGTAATGATCAGCTTATCAACCCCGTTAATCATTATTCCATATTTAATATTAAATAGATCTATCCAACCAATTCTTCTTGGTCTCCCGGTAACAGTACCATATTCATGACCCTGTTCTCTTATTTTTTCAGCGATATCATTGTGAAGTTCCGTTGGAAATAGACCTCCTCCTACTCTTGAAGTATATGCTTTTACAACTCCTAAAATTATCTTGATTTTTTTTGGAGGTATTCCAGTACCAGAGCTGATTCCTAAAGCGTTTGCATTAGAAGAAGTTCCATAGGGATACATTCCGTGATCAATACTCAATAAATTACCTTGAGCGCCTTCAAATACTACCTTCTTCCCCGAATCTATCGCTTTATTTAAATAATATGCTGTATCAATTACATACGGTTTTAATTTTTGACCATAAGATGCATATTCTTCGTATATCGAATCTAGATCGATATCCCAATCAGGATCATAAACATTAATCAATTTTTTCTTAATTTTATAGAGTTTTTCTAATTTTATTTTTAGCAAATCTGGATTGATGAGAACAAAAGTCCTTAACCCCCAACGAGCTGCTTTGTCAGAATATGCAGGCCCAATACCTCTTTTAGTAGTTCCTGCACTATAGTTTCCTTTTAAATTTTCTTCAAGACCATCTAAGACGATATGGAATGGGAAGATGATATGTGCGGTAGAGCTTAATTTTAAATTTACTTTTTTACCTAATTTTTCAAGATTTTCGATCTCCTCAAGGAGGACTTTTGGATCAACTACACAACCATTTCCAATAATAACCTCTTTTTCTAAAGGAGCTCCTGAAGGTATTAACTTAAATTTAAATTTTATTCCATCTGCATTAATTGTGTGCCCCGCATTCGATCCGCCATTATATCTTACAACAAAATTGTATCAATATTATTTTTCATATTTCACAATCCATCAAAACTTTAAGATTTTTATTTCCTTATAATAATATTATTACTCTTTGATAAGCAATAATTAATCGATATAAATATCAAAAATATGTTCCAACATTGAATATTCTTTAAAATTTATAAAATTTTTTAGTATTTGATAATGATATAGAATGATTTTTATAGGTAAATTTTCTTTAAAGCTTTAGACTTATTATGGGAACTAAATTTAATTTTTGGTGAACAATGCCAAAAAAAACTGTGCTTATTGATCTAAGTCATAATGAGATGTTAAATATTCAAGAAGAGGAGTTTTCTGAATTTTTTGAGCTATTAAAATCCTTAAATCTGAAAATAAGAACTAATGAAAACAACAATATAACAGAAAAGCAATTACAGGGTATAGATATTCTAATCATTGGAAATCCTATTGATAACTTTTTTTCAAGCATTGAAATCAAAAGCATTATTGATTTTGTAAGAGAAGGAGGCAGTTTATTATTAGTTAGTGATTATGGAGCAGATTATCTTCAAAAAACTAACCTTAATGACATCTCGGGTAAGTATTTTGGTATTTATTTCCAAAAAAATATCGTTAAGAAATATAATAAAATTAATCAAAATTGCGATAGTATACTTACTATTCAAAATTTCGAAGATCACTCCACAACTAATCAATTAAGAGATGTTATCCTTGGAGGAAGTTGTTCACTAGTAATAAATAAAAATTCTAAACCACTGTTTTACTCAAAGGAATCTTGGACTGAAGTCTATAATGATTTAGAAAATAAATGGTCAAAAGACGAAGATAATCAACCACAGATTATGGCAGCATATACTGAGTATGGGCGCGGAAAAGTAATTGCTTTAGGAGATATAGATATCTTCTCAAATCATCTAAATATTGGTCTGAGTCTTTTAGATAACCATAAGTTTGTCGTGAATATTTTTAGTTGGTTTTTAGAACCTGTTAAAGAAAATGATGTTTTAGGCTGGGTTTTAAACCAATTAGGGAGAATGCAGAATGAAATTAAGGAAATGAATAATAAAATTTCAAATCTCATCGAAACCAGCACTGTTTTAGAAAAAAGAATAAGTAGGTTAGAAGAGAATCCCGAACAAGAAAAATCTAAAAAGAAAATCGTCTCTATCTAACTTTAAAATGCATATATAAATTGGTTCCTTTTAATTTCCAGCTGTTCCTCAAATTATTACTAGTTACCATAAAAACCAAATTAATATAGGAATTTTAATTATTTTTAAAGAAAAAAGAGTGATTTAAGAAAATGACATTAAAAACTCCAGAAGAATATGAAGCAAGCATTAAAAGAGATGTAAATCTCTATATGTTTGGAGAAAAAGTTAAGGAATTCTGGAAACATCCAATTATAAAACCTTCAATTAACACTGTTAAGAAAATTTATGAATTAGCACAAACACCTGAATATCAACATTTAATGTTAGCAAAATCACATTTGACAGGAAATACTATTAATAGATTTACCCATATTCATCAATCAGTCGATGATTTGATTAAAAAGGTCCAAATGCAAAGACTTATTGGACAGAAAACTGCTTGTTGTTTCCAAAGGTGTGTAGGTTTTGATGCTGCCAATGCATTATATTCGGTTACTTACGAAATAGATAAGAAATTTAATACAAACTATCAAGAGAGATTTAAGAGTTATTGGATTGAAGTTCAAAATCACGATCTTATGATAGATGGAGCAATGACCGATACTAAAGGAGACCGAGGAAAAAGACCAAGTGCTCAAACAGATCCAGATCAGTATTTGCGCATAGTTGAGGAATCCGATGATGGAATTATCGTTAGGGGTGCAAAAATCCATCAAACAGGATGGTTGAATTCGCATCGCGCTATCGTCATGCCTACACTTGCATTACGTCCTGGAGAGGAAGAATATGCTGTAAGCTTTGGAGTTGATACGGATGCAAAGGGAATTACAATGGTATATGGAAGACAATCCTGCGATACTCGTAAGATGGAAGGTAGGGAGATGGAGATTGGAAATTTTAAATATGGAGGGCAAGAAATCTTCGTTATTTTTGATGATGTTTTTATTCCTAATGAAAATGTATTTATGAAGGGCGAAATGGAATTTTCAGGAGAATTGGTTAATAGATTTGCTGGTTTTCATAGACAAAGTTATGGGGGATGTAAAGTAGGTATAGGAGATGTGTTAATAGGAGCAACAGCTCTAATTACAGAATACCAGGGTGTTGATAAGGCTTCTCACGTGAGAGATAAATTGATAGAAATGATCCATTTAAATGAATCTTTATACTGTTGCGGGATTGCTTGCAGCTCTGAAGGATTTCAGCGAGAAGCAGGTAATTATGAAATGGATATGCTATTGGCAAATGTATGTAAGCAAAATGTAACCAGATTTCCCTATGAAATTTCCAGATTAATTGATGATCTTGTTGGAGGTATCATATGCACTCTCCCTTCTGAAGCAGATCTCAAATCCAAAGAAGTCGGTCCATTATTAAAAAAGTATTTATCCGTATGCGACGGAGTTAGCGTTGAAGATAGATATAAATTACTCAGATTCATTGAAAATATAAGTATGGGAGTATCTGCCGTAAGTTATAAAGCAGAATCAATGCATGGCGCAGGGTCACCACAAGCGCAGAGAATCATGATAGCTCGTCAAGCTAACTTGGAAGAGAAAAAACAACTGATTAAAGATATTTTAGATATCGAGTAAAAAAAATTAACTTGAATTTGATGCATTTATGATAGATAAATCGGATGATGAAATTTTATCGATATTTGAAGAAATCTCAAATAATTTTAAACGATCCAATCAATATTTTGACATTCTATATGATTCAACTTCAATAGTAAGAATTACAAAATCGCGTTCTGAAGAAACTATATCTATTAATGCCAAAAAATCTGGTATTGTCGCTAGGACACTTTTACATTCTTGGCATGAAGTAGCTGTCCAGGATGAAATAGAGTTAAAAAATATTACAAAAAGAATTCCAAAAGGAACTGACAAAGGAAATGCTATCGCAGAATATGATGGGTGGAAAATAAATAAAGAGATTAAAACAAAAATTGATCCCTCAACAATTCCTATAGATGAAAAAATAAAAAAGATTAGAGAGCTGTTTGAATACATAAAAAATTATGATAAAAGAATTATAAATCCAATTATTGGTTATGGAGAAGGTTTAACAACACGTATTTTTGTAAATAATGAGGGCTGCCAATTACGACAAGTATTACCAAGGATTAGGCTATTTATCCAACCTGTCGCTAAAGAAGGTTCCATAATAGATTTTGATTATTTTTCAATTGGTGCAGAACAGGGTTATGAATTTATTGATAGAGTTTTTAATGAAAACTTGGATCAAATCATCCAAAATTCCTTAGATATGCTTAACGCTGAAACACCTCCATCTGGGAAAATTCCAATCATTTTAGATGCTGATATGGCAGGATTGATAGCCCATGAAAGTTTTGGCCACGGTCTGGAAGCAGACCAAGTGCTAAGAGATCGTAGTTATTTAAAAGAGCATTTTGGTAAAAAAGTTGCTTCTGATATTTGTGTAATATGTGATACTCCAAGTATTGAGGGTCAATATGGTTCCTATTTTTTTGATGATGAGGGAATTCGAGCGGGGAAAAATGTATTAGTTAAGAATGGGATATTAACAGATTTTATTCATAATCGCAGAACAGCTTCAGTTTTAAACTCAACACCAAAAGGTAATGGGCGTCGGGAAACTTTTGCACATCCAGTATTCGTGAGAATGACAAACACATATTTCGAACCAGGAGATTATAAAATCGAAGAGATGATTTCTGAAATTAAAAATGGTGTATTGTTGATTCGTGGTTATTTTGGAATGGAAGATCCAATTGGTGGTAATCTCCAAGCTACCTCTAAAAAAGGTTATTTAATAGAAAACGGAGAAAAGACGAAATTACTCAAAGTTATTACTTTAAGCGGTCCTGTTTTAGAACTATTACAAAATATTGACACTATAAGTGATGATAAACTAGCTTTACGTCCAGGAACGTGTGGAAAAGGAGAGGAAGATTTTGTTCCTGTTACATCAGGGG
>SMTZ1_10009642_pt1 | contig 10382 bp, 10 predicted proteins | sample DeeMarSWOR136_30_FD_25667 | JGI IMG/M metagenome (IMG submission 25667) | reverse complement strand
GGAACGTGCCCGGGCACGAAGGATGCCACACGTACTGCCACAACTGCCATAAGATCTTGATCAAGCGATTAGGCTATAACATTGACGCATTCAATATACAAGGGGGCAGGTGCAAGTTCTGCAACACACCCATACCGGGGAGGTGGGAAGGTGGTTAGACGGAGCAGAATCTTAGGGCATACAGATTATCCCCTCTGTTTGGTAACAGGGTTGCATCCCCAGAAAGGGAAGGATGGAATGTTGGAATACTGGAATAAAATGAAAAACAAGAAAGCCACGTTCCTTTTGAACCCATTATTCCCTCATTCCATTTTTCCATTATTCCAATTCCGGGCTAGCCCGAGGTAAGCATATGAACGTAGTTATCCTCGGTTCCGGCACCAGCGTCCCCCTTGCCGACAGGGCGTCTCCGTCCGTGGCAATCTTTATAGACGGCCAGTTCATCCTGATGGATATGGGCCCGGGAACGGTCAGGCAGCTGGCCATTGCAGGCCTCGAATATCGGGATATCGACTATATCCTCATCAGCCATTTTCATCCCGATCATACGGCCGATCTAATCCACTTCTTTTTTGCAACCCGGTATCCTCCGGTGCTCGAAGAAAGAAAGCCGTTCACGATCGTGGCACCAAAAGGCTTTGGCCAGTTCCTGGAGCTGTTGAAAAAACCATACGGAAGGTGGCTTGACCTGCCCGATCGCCTTATGAGCACCGAGGAGCTCAAAACAGGCCAAAAGGATTCAAGGGAATTCCACGGGTTCACCATATACTCAGCCCCGGTAGACCACACCCCAAAGAGCCTGGGCTTCAGGATAGAGGATAATTCTGGGAAGAGCATCGCCTATTCGGGAGACACTGGGTACTGTGAGGGAATCGTGGAACTCGCAAGGGATGCGGACGTCTTGATCCTGGAGTGCTCCTTTCCCGACGATGAGGCGATCGCAGGACATCTGACCCCATCGGAGGCAGGCGATATCGCCGCACGGGCAGGGGCAAAAAAACTTGTTCTGACTCACTTCTACCCGGAAATCCTTACGACCGACATCCAAGCCCAGTGCCGAAAGACCTACCAAGGTGATCTCGTGCTGGCAACCGATTTGATGTCATTATCGGTTGGCTAAATACCTATGGTTTACCAGCCCTCTTGCCTACCTGATTTCCGGGCTAATCCGCTCCCCACCCTGAAGCGATATGCCTGCGATACTCAAATCGTATCAGAGATTCCGATAAATGTGTCAACTCCCTTTTCATTGTGGGTATGTCCCTCGTGTCCCAGAGCTAAGAGTAGAAAAAGATCTACCCAAAAAGAGGCTTTGACAAGACTGGTTTCTTTAACCTGCATCATTCACGAAACCAGAGGCTTCGTTAATAAGCACCTGCAAGAATGAGAGAATCTCTCTTGCAGGTTTCGACAAGGTGCTTACACACGCAGCTCAAGGCTGGCCCTGAGAAGGCGCCTGTAAAGACCACAGTTGAAGCCAGAAAGGTTTATCCTGAGTCCGCCGAAGGGTTTACCCTGAGCTTGCCGAAGGGTGGGTTATTTAAAACTACCCATAAGCTCAAGAATAGTCCGGGCCAGGAAATTAATGCTTCCTTGCTATTGTAGATTTAATGCCGTAATATGTACTGAAATCAGGCGATGATATTCAGATTAAAACTTTGGCAAGAAGCGCATACTTATCGAGCATTGTTGCCCACGCCACCATCTTGCGGATAAACTCCTTCTGCATTAAGGCAAAGTAAAATCTTCCACAACAACCCTCCTTATTTTTCTTCTTGCTCGGATAGATTCCTTTTTGGTTAAATGAATTAAGGGCCTTCGTTTTGATCAGCCAACCTCTCTACCGAAGTTACGCACCGGACGCCTCAGGAGAAAGAGGTCCTTTCTTAATGTCATGCTAAAGCAAAAGGGGGGTGATCGGTATGCTTTAAGATCTTGTGTGTAACTGAGGCTAAGGCAGTAAACCCATAGAACAATAAAGAGATGAGGTAAAGCAATGAAAAAGTCCTTGTTTGTTTTGGGGTGGGTGTTAATCAGCGGCCTAATTGTCTTCCCGCTCCAGGCAAGAAGCCAGACGGGTCCCGATATGATGGGCCCGGGAGGCGGGTACGGTGCGTGGAACTACTGCCCCTATTGTGGTGCACCTATGGGTCTGGGAATGATGGGACCGGGGTACGGCAGAGGGCCTGGTATGATGGGGCCTGGCCAAGGCATGGGCCCAGGGTACGGCATGGGTCCCGGCATGATGGGACCAGGCTATGGGCCCCAGTATGGCCCACCCCATGGACCCCCGTATCAACAGCCCCGCGAGCCTATGAAAGAGAAAGATGCCGTGCAAATCGTTGAGAACTACCTGCGGGCCACGAGAAACCCCAACCTGAAGCTGGGAAAAATCATCGAGAAGGACACCTACTTTGAGGCCGAGATCCTCACCAAGGAGGGTTCTCTCGCCGACAAACTGGCCGTTGATAAGAGTAGCGGCTGGATGCAGTCAATCTACTAAAACTTGGGGACACCTCAAAGATCACGAGGCTGCGAGGTGCCTCCACACAAAGGAGGAGGAGGATAGGAGATGAATCTTGCGCTCACAATCCTAAGGGAGCTAGCAACGCAGTGGCGCGGGTATGAATGGGGCCAGGGCCCCGGGATGATGGGGTATGGATACGGCATGGGGTGGTTCGGAGGCATTCTTATGATTGCGTTTTGGATTGCGGTCATCGTCGGGATTGTTTTCCTGATCCGTTGGCTGGTGCTCTCAGTAAGGCCTGGGAGCCATGGTACCGCCGGTGGCGAATCTGCCCTTGAGATCCTCAAAAAACGCTACGCACGAGGCGAGATCGACAAGGAGGAGTTCGAGGAAAAGAAGCGGGATCTGACGTAGCGTATCAACTTTATTAGAAGGAGAAATGAAGGTGAACGTCACCAGAAGGAAATTTCTGAAGACAACCTTAACAGCTGTGCTGGCAAGCGGCATTCCCTTAATTCCACAATGGTCTGCCCGGGCCGCGGCTGACAGAAAGCTGAGGGAATTTCGCCTCTCCGCGTCACCTGCCAAGGTGAACCTTGGTCTTGGCTCGGATTTTACGGCGTGGACTTATAACGGAAGGGTGCCAGGACCGGAGATACGAGTTCGAGAGGGCGAAACCATACGGGTCGTACTCAAGAACTTTCTCCCTGAGGCAACGACCATACACTGGCACGGAGTGCCTGTCCCCAATCTCATGGATGGAGTTCCTGAAGTGACCCAAAAGGCGGTGAACCCGGGAGAAACCTTCGTTTATGAGTTTGAGGCGACGCCTGCGGGCAGCTATATCTATCACTCGCATGTTCACTACCAGTTAGACCAAGGCCTGTATGGTGCTTTGATCATCGAGCCCTCTCATGAACCCAATCCCTATGATCGCGAGTACACACTGGTGTTGGAAGATTGGGTCATGAGGGATGGAGGAGGAGTTGCGGCAACACAGCGGCGCCCGCCCATGGGAATGATGATGCGGGGTATGGGAAGAGGGAGGGGAGGCTTTACGGAGGGGGGCGAACCTCTTTTGGAACCTGTTTATGACGGGTATGCCATAAACGGCAGGGTATATCCTGGGGCGGAGCCCCTTACCGTAGAAAAGGGTGAGCGGGTAAAGCTGAGAATCCTCAATACATCATCGGCGACAATATATGAGCTTGCACTGGCAGGCCACACCTTAACCATCACCCACGTGGATGCCAATCCTGTTAAGCCTGTAAACACGGATGTCGTTCGCATCGGTATGGGGGAGCGCTACGATGTAGAGTTCGTGGCGGATAATCCCGGCGCCTGGTTCTTGGCGGCCCGGGAGCAGGGATTCGGCGAGGGGGCTCTTCGGGTCCCAATCATCTATAAGGGGGTGAGCAGCAAGGAGGCGGCTCCACCTGTATTCCACCGTGGGATGCGCTTTGCCTCCTATTGGGATCTCCAGGCACTCCATCCTATGGATTTGCCGGGTGCGGGGCAGCCTCAGCGGTTCTATTCCCAGATGTTGAGCGGAGGCATGAACTCACCCTTCTGGACGATTAATGGGTATGTCTACCCGAATTCAGAACGTCTTGTTGTTGGGAAGGGAGAACAGGTACGGATCAGCTACGGGAATCGCAGTATGATGCCCCATCCCATGCACCTGCACGGGCATTTCTTTAAGCTGATTAATCCATCCCTCCCGCCGGAGCAATGGATCCTTAAAGATACCATCATCGTAGACCCCATGCAGCGCATTGACATAGAATTCTTAGCGGATAATCCGGGGCAATGGTTTCATCACTGCCATAATCTCTACCACATGGAGGCCGGAATGGCCAATGTGGTAGTCTATCGGTCTGAGTCCAGATAGAATGGGGGCGTGAGGATAGATTCAGTGCTGTTACCATAACTCCTCTGGTGAAGGGCTTTGGAATAGATGGGTTCATGGGGTCCTTTAATCACCTTCTGGCTCATTTCAGATGCGGGCTTGTTCTTTTGTAAGGTGACTGATTCAAAGGGCATGGAGAAAGAAAAGTGCCCTTCGGCTCGGCGATTTTAGCAAAGCAGTATGAGGAAAACGCTCGCAGGTTTTTATCGAAGCGTCCAATCTGGAAAGTGGTCTTGGAGGCTGCGCATCCTAGTGGCGCTTCTTATCGTTCAACAGGGCAGCAGTGGTTTTGTCGTCAGTCTCAGTGAGTTTTCTGTGCGTTACACTCCTGCCAGGATTTGTGCATTGGGACCGCTCCAGATCGGTTTCAATTAGGGGGCCCTCGATCTCAAAGCGGCAGACCCAAATCTTGGCGTGCTAGGGAGCCTCGGGAACATTCAAAGTTGAATTCGAACCTCAGGCTCTGACAAAAATGAGAGAGGGAGATCCATGTGCAATTCCAGAAGGTTACGACCAGCTTTGCTTTCCCTTGTAATTGCTTCACTGATAGCGTATGTGTCAGGAGTAGGTTGGGCCTTGGCGCCGGCTCAGGGCTTTCACTGCGTGCTCACACGGGGAAACCCGCAACCCCTGGCCGAGGTCTCCTTCCGGCTGAGTGAAGACGGGGCACGGCTGCATTACACCTTGAAGGTGCACGGCATCGAAAATATCACCATGGCCCACCTGCACCTGGGAAAGCCGGGTCAGATCGGCACACCGGCAGTATGGTTGTACCCATCATCACCTCCTCCACGACTCATTCCCGGGAAGTCTGACGGTGTGCTCGCCGAAGGAACCATTACGGCAAAGGAGTTTATCGGCCCTCTTCGCGGGAAGCCTATAGCGGCCCTGATAGAGGAAATGCGCGCCGGTAATACCCATGTAAACATCCATACGAGGGAGCATCCGGAAGGGAGCATCTGCGGGCAGGTATATTTGCTGGAGAAATAGGGCGCTGGGGGTTATGAGCAGTATACCTCTGGTGAGAGCCAGCTTATCAAGATGCGAGGTGGGATGTGAAGAATCTCAAGCCCAAAAGGACAATCATGATCGCCGGTCTCGTGGCTGCCACGTCAGTACTATTCATTATTTCGTGCGCGACGGTGAAGCGCGCTCTCGCTCCCCCGCCGGCGATTGAGGGTGCTGAGTACGTAGGGATGGAAACGTGCGCCCAGTGCCACGAAAAGATTGCCAAGGACTTCAAATACACCGGTCACGCGCGCATTCAGATTCCGGAGGAAGGGAAGCGATTGGAGGGTCAGGGCTGCGAATCGTGTCACGGCGCCGGCAGCCTGCACTTGGAAGTAGGTGGAGGCCGGGGGAAGTTTATTGTTAACCCCGGCAGAGATCCGGAAGCATGTTTCCAATGCCATCTCGAAAGAAAGGCACTGTTTAGCCTCCAGTACCGCCACCCGGTCAAAGAAGGACGGATGAGTTGCACTAATTGCCACAATCCACATGGCCAAGATGTATACAAGCCGAAAGGCATGTTTGTCGCGCGGGAGAATGAGACCTGTTTGCAGTGTCACCGTGAGCAGGCTCGCCCGCATGTGTTTGAACACGAGGCGCTGCGGGAAGGGTGCACAACCTGCCATAACGCCCATGGCTCGATCAACGAGAAGATGCTCGTTGAGCGGGACAACAATCTGTGCTTGAAATGTCACGCCCAGCTGGCAACTCCCGGAACCGTCACCATAGGCGATATGTCCCACACCACGCGTTTGATGCAGGGAACCTGCTGGAGTGCCGGGTGCCACACGGCGGTTCACGGCTCCAACATCAACCCCCACCTGCGATATTGACCGGAGGATTACCCATGAACAAGGGCCTCCTGAAAATGATGCCGACAATCCTTGCCGGACTTGTCCTGACGACGACAACCATCTGTGCCCAGGAGACAAGTCAACAATCCGAACCGAAGGGTCAAATCATGCCAACTCTTCGCTATGTAACCGTCGATGGGGATGAGGAGAAATTCCGTGAGGATTGGTGGATCCAGGAAGATTGGGCAGCCGGTTTAGAAGAATTCACCCTTCAGCACGTGTATGACAATGATGTTGCTCTTTCCATAGAAGGGCGAGCGATCCTACCCGAAGAGGATTATAAGCTGCTATTACACGTGACTAAGCCTGACGTGGGATTTGTCCATGCCGGGTACACGGAGTACCGCAAGTATTTTGACGGCACGGGCGGCTTCTTCAACCCCTTTCCGAGCCCATCCTTCGAGCTGAAAAACGATATGCACCTGGATATCGGCAACCTGTTCATCGATGTAGGGCTGGCCATGCCCAACTGGCCAAAGATCGTGTTCGGCTACGAACACCAATACAAGGACGGAAGGAAATCCCTGCTCGAGTGGGGTGGTGTTACGGAGGGCGGCATCACCAGAAACATATTCCCTGCCTTCAAGGAGATCGACGAAGAGACCGACATCTTCAAGGCGGAGATCGAGCACGAGATCGGCAAGGTGCAGGTAGGAGATCAATTGCGCTATGAACGCTACCGCACTGCGACGACACGGTTTGGGGAGGAGCAAAACCTCGATGCCGGCACATCCGAAACCGTAGCCGTATCGGAAAACAATAGCCACGATATGTTTTCCAATACGTTGCACCTGGAAAGCCATGTGAATGAGAAAGTGTACTGGTCATTGGGCTATCTTTTCACGAACCTAGACGGAGGCGCAGCTTTTCGAATGGCTACCTCCCCGTTTGGCCCCGAGCCCTTTGACAAAAACTGGTTTACGCGCTCGATAGATATCGATCAGGATTCGCATGTCGTCAACGTCAATGCCCTGTTCGGCCCGTTCAGGGATCTAACCTTCTACGGTGGGCTTCAGGCAGAGACCACCGAAACTGAGGGCGATACAGACGCCGTGCTGCACGAGATCCTGCCGGGAGTGGGAGAGGTTACACCCGAGGCGGTAATCGTCAGCCGAACTGACAAGGGGAGCCTTGAAGAGACGGTTGGTGCCCGCTATACGGGCATCAGGTACACAACCCTCTACGCCGAAGGCAAGTGGACCCAGCAGAACACTGACCTTTTTGAACGCGAACTCGAGGACAACGTCCTGAATTTCGAGCGATCCACAGACACCGAGGTAGAACGACAGCGCTACACTCTGGGCTTCAATACCTCACTGATCCCTAAAACGACGTTATCGGCTCGCTACCGCCGCAGGTATCATACCAACGACTACAACCACCTGCTGGACACCGAAGCGGGCTACTCAGCGTTTATTACTGCACAGGACTTCACAAGTGACGAGATCACCGCCAAGCTGACTGTTCACCCGTCTTCCCGTGTGAAAGTGTCGTTGAAGTACCAGCTCGTAGCCACCGATATCGACACCCAGTCTGACATTACCCCTCCGAGTGCAGTGCAGTCGGGCGATTATGATGCTGACGTCTATAGCGTGAGCATCACGGTGACACCTATTTCGAGGCTCTACCTCACGGGTTTGTTCTCATACCAGGACGTCCGCACCGCCACCTTCGACAATGGGGTTTCCTCAGTCATTACCTATGAAGGCGATGTGTACACGGTCATTGGTACCGCAGGCTATGCAATCGATAGGAAGACGGATTTGAACCTTGAATATATGTTTAGCCGCTCCGACAATTTTAACGATAACTCCGCTGGTGGCTTACCTCTGGGTCTTGACAATCAGCGGCACGGATTGCTGGTTAGCGTTTCTCGCCGCATCACGGAAAACACCCATGCTGCGCTGCACTATGGGTTCTACAAGTACGACGAAGACAGCGGCGGCGTGGATAATTATGCAGCACACTTGGTCAGCACTAGTTGGGTATTTAGATTCTAATAGCGTGGAGGTCCTTCCGAAACGGAGTGGAGATGAGCCTGCTTTTAGCTGCTGCTTACGATCTATAGCAAGCTGAGGCATTACGTGGTTGCAATGGAAAGCTTAAAGATTCTGCGCATTCAGTAAAAGGAGACATGCTATGGCAAAAGATCCGGTATGTGGCATGGAGGTAGAAGAGAAACAGGCACACAATCAAACTCAGTACAGGGGTAAGGCATATCATTTCTGTACCCCTCGCTGCAAGGAATTTTTCGACCGCGACCCAGAAAGGTACCTTAGGGCACCGGAAGGAGATCTTCTCGACACCCGGAAGGTGGCTATCGTGGGCACAGGGCAGGTAGGCTCCACCTTTGCCTTTGCCCTTCCCCTGGCGGCGGGAGTGATCGCCTCCTACGGGGTGCTGCCGTCCCCTGCCATGGGTGCAATACTCATGTCGCTGAGCACCGTGATCGTGGCGATTAATGTGAGGTTTTTGAAGATAAGGAAATGAGTCACCAGTGAATGATGCAATGCCCTAAGTCTCGTCGAAAGACTAATCGGCTCACCAGTATCCGGCGCATGGATTGCGCAGAGGGGAGATTGACACATGAGAGGTGTTCTGCCAACAGAAGTTGTTCTCGCTATCTTTATAGGTTTCGTGATTGCACTTCATAGCGCTGCCTATGCCCAAGTTCCCGAATCCTTAAAACATGATATTGTGGCAGCTCAAAAGTTATTCGAAAAGAGATGCACCGAATGTCATTCCCTCGATACCGCCCTTTCAAGCAGAGCTTATCGAGACTGGCGTCTGGGTATCTCCCAGAGACATGGAAAGGGCTCTGGTTGGCTGTCTGACGAAGATGCCAGGCGGATTTTTCTCCACCTCGTTGTTCACTTGGAGCCGCAAATCAAAACGGCTGTGCAGGCAGAGAGGGTGGAGCCGAAAGAGAATTGGAAGATCCTCATTTGCTTCATAGGCGGGTTCAGCACCCTTGCCCTGCTTATTACAACGGTGGTCTTTGGACACAGCAAGACACTAAGACGGAAATGGTTCAAGGGCCACAGCTATTTCGCAATAATGACGCTTATTTCTGCAATTATTCACGGAGGCTACTGCTCTTACCTAGTCATTATAAAGTAAGCTCCATATCTTGAAGCCAACCCAGGAACATGCATTCCCATAGTAGATAAATGATGTCGCCCATTAATAGCCTGCCCTCTTACTGCGATGGGCCTGTATGACGTGTATCGAGTGTTCGGTTGCGCTTACAAATGTAAATCTAAACCGTTCCAAGCTCAAAAGAATATAGATTAGGGCATCAACTGTTGCTCTGGTGTGCCACCTGTAAATTGGAAGGAGCTATAGGTAGGAGTTGGGATATTCTTGCCAGACCCACATGCTATCAAATTCCCCTTTTATTGTGGGTATGTCCCTCGTATCCCAGAGCTAAGAGTAGAAAAAGATCCGCCCAAAAAAGAGGCTTTGACAAGACTGGTTTCTCTCACAAATCAATGCCTCCTTGCTATTACAGATCTAATGCCGTAGTATCTACTGAAATCAGGCGATGATATTCAGATTAGAACTTTGGCAAATCATAATTATTATCTCTGTGCTCTCCGTGTCCTGGCGAAGCGGGTGCTGAAAAATCTGTTTTAGGTCAAGAGCGATAAGCTGGAAAATCTTTAACGCAAACAGGAGAAAAAATGGAACCGATCACTGAATTTGAATTTACCGTTGACGAGCAATACGAAAACGAGAAGGGTGTTTTTACCGTCGTCTCCATCCACAAACAAGATATGGTGATATGTTGGCAAAATGGCGAAACGATCACGACCAATATCGATCTTCAGGGCCGGATTCAGAAACGCAAACAACGGGAAAAAATCATCAGAGAGGCAGAAGACAATAATACAAAAAGTCGGCCCCGTAAGGGATCTAAAATCCCTAAATGAAGCCAGGTTTTTAAGGGCTTCAGCTCGCCTTCGCCACAGATGCCCCGCGCGCCCGGCCTCGTCCGACGCGATAGGCTATGGCCCGCGGTGTCGGTAGGCCTACTCCGCCATAATAGCAAAAAAGGCTACGAAGGCCGGGCAGCTTCACTATCTTCCCCTGCCGCGTCCGCCTCTGCCGCCGCCATATCCACCTCTATCAAAGCCACCACCTC
>SMTZ1_10008300_pt1 | contig 10382 bp, 4 predicted proteins | sample DeeMarSWOR136_30_FD_25667 | JGI IMG/M metagenome (IMG submission 25667) | reverse complement strand
AGACCAGGGGGTCATCTTCCAGGAAGATTTCTCCCTGCAGGTAGAGGATACCCTGAAGCCGCTGGAAGATTTGATCATCCACAAGGCGAAGGTGAAAAGGGGTGTGGTCAAGGAGGGAATGAAGGCAAGCCTCAAAGTCGATTCGGATCGGCGGAGAGCGATTGCTCTTAACCACACCGGCACCCATCTGCTCCAGGCCCTTTTGAGAGAGGTTTTAGGAACCCATGTCCATCAGGCAGGCTCCCTGGTGGCACCCGATCGATTGAGGTTTGACTTCACCCACTTTGCTCCAGTTGAAAAAAAGGATCTCGAACGGATTGAAGCCTCGGTCAATGAGAAGGTCCGGGAGAATCTAAAGGTCGAGACGAGGATCATGCCGGTGGAGGATGCTCTCCAGATGGGAGCGATGGCCCTTTTTGGAGAGAAGTATGGCGAAGAGGTCAGAGTGGTCATGGTTTCTGACTTCAGCATGGAACTCTGTGGTGGAACACATACGTCGAGAACCGGAGATATCGGGCTCTTCAAAATTGTAAATGAGACAGGGGTTGCCGCGGGGGTGAGGAGGATCGAGGCTCTGACCGGAGAGGGAGCCTACCGATTTATCAGTGAGGAGGAGAAGGAGCTTAGGGAGATTGCCTCTGCGCTCAAGTCCGTCCCTGGTGAGCTCTCCTCGAAGTTGGAGCGGCTACTCGAAAGGCAGAGGGAATTGGAGAGAGAACTCGTCTCCTTCAGGGATAAATTATCCCATCAAGAGATCCTGGACCTTCTCGCATCTGTTAGAGAGATCAAAGGAGTGAAGGTCTTGTCCGCGAAGGTAGATGGGAAGGATCCAAAGCGGATGAGGGATTTTGTCGATCAGCTGAAGGTAAAGATGGGTTCCGGGATCGTCCTGCTGGGAGGACGAAGTCAAAACAAAGTCTCTTTGATCATGGGTGTAACTCCAGATCTGACCCACCGGTTCAATGCCAACGAGTTGATCAAAAAGATCGCGCTTTATATTGGAGGAACCGGAGGAGGAAGGCCCGACTTCGCTCAGGCAGGAGGGACAGACGCAGAAAAACTGGATGGAGCGCTCAAGGCGATTGACGATCTCATTTAAATTTTTCGGTGTGAGATATAATCCTCCCTACCCCCGTTAGAAAAGCCTGCCTTTCCGGTAGGCAGGGGGCGAGGGGGGATTTTTTGTTATTTGGTCAATCTGAGAGGTGTCAGGCGGAGATGACAGAGGTTCGAACCCGATTTGCACCCAGTCCAACAGGAGACCTCCATATTGGTGGTGCAAGGACCGCCCTGTTCAATTGGCTATTGGCGCGTCATGAAAGGGGGACCTTTATCCTTCGCATTGAGGACACCGATGTGGCCCGGTCGACCCAGGAATCGATTCAGGTGATCTTGGATGCGATGGAGTGGTTGGGGATGGACTGGGATGAAGGACCTTATTACCAGACTCAACGCATCCATCTCTATCAGGAAAGTGCAGAAGGACTTCTGAAAGAGGGGAGGGCTTACCGGTGCTATTGCACTCCTGAAGAGTTGGACGCAAAGCGGGAAGCAGCCCTTAAGACTGGGATCAAACCCAAATATGATCGAACCTGTCTTCATCGAAGTTCTCCCCATCCGGAGAGACCTTCTGCGATCCGCTTCCTCTCTCCGGATGAAGGGAAGACTGTGGTGGAAGATCTGATTCAGGGACCGGTAGAGTTTGACAACTCCGAACTGGATGATCTCATCATATTGAGGAGCGATGGGCTTCCGACATACAATTTTTCAGTCGTTGTGGATGATGCGAGCATGGGGGTCACTCATGTCATCCGGGGGAACGACCATTTGAACAACACACCCCGGCAAATCCAGATTTATCAAGCTCTCGGCTATCCCTTACCAAAATTCGGCCATGTTTCGATGATCCTCGGCCCCGATAAGAAGAAACTTTCGAAGAGGCACGGGGCTCAGTCGGTCATGGAGTATAAGAACATGGGCTACCTACCCCAGGCCGTCGTCAATTATTTAGTCCGCTTGGGATGGTCCTATGGTGACCAGGAGGAATTCTCTCGAGAGGAGTTGATTAAAAAATTTGGCCTGGAGGCTGTGGGGAGATCTCCGGCTGCGATCAATCCAGGAAAATTGGATTGGCTCAACGCTCAGTACATCAAGAAAATAGCATTGGATGAATTGGTTGAGAGGGTTCGGCCTTTCATTGAGGCCAAGGGTTATTCGATCACAGACCTGGGCCTCTTGGAAAAAGCTGTCCTTTCTTTCCGAGAAAGAGTGAAGACCTTGGTGGAGATGGCTGACCTTACAGAATTTTACTTCTGCGAAGAGATCGTTTATGATGCGGAGGTTGCGGAGAAATTTTTGAAGGCAGAGTCCATACGCATTTTCGAGGAGATGATCAAGGCTTTGTCGAAAGAGGCCATTTTAGACAAAAGTAGGGTTCATCACTACATTAAACAATTGGCCGAGAACCAAAGAGAACCTTTGGTGAAGATTGCCCAGCCCATTCGAGTCGCCTTAACAGGCAAGACGGTCAGTCCTCCCATTGACGAAGTGGTGGAGATTTTAGGAAAGGAAAAGGTGCTCCAAAGACTCCAGAGAGCCATTGATTATATCAAGGGGTAAGGTAACTTGGGAAGCATTGTTGCGTCTCAATAACTATGAATTCATCAGATAACCAAACTCCAAGCACCAAAATCCAAAGAATGACCAAAATTCCAAAAGTTATATTAATGGATAACGGTTTTGGTCATTGGAATTTAGCTTACTACGATAACGGTTAATCATTTTACCTCAGAGGGTAAAGTATGAGACTTAAATCACTCGATGTGATCGGATTCAAATCCTTTGTGGATCGCCTCCATCTCACCTTCCCCGAGGGGGTCACGACGATCGTGGGACCGAATGGGTGTGGGAAGTCGAATATCGTCGACGCTGTGTTCTGGGTTATTGGCGAACGGAGTGCAAAACACCTACGAGGACGACTAATGGAGGATGTCATCTTCAATGGAACAGATGGAAGGAAACCATTGGGGATGGCAGAGGTGAACCTGACGTTTTCCAATGAAGATGGGCATTCCCCTAAAGGATATGAACCCTATAGTGAGATCACCATTACCCGCAGGCTTTACAGGTCCGGCGAGAGCGAGTTTTACATTAACAAAGTGCCGTGCCGATTAAGGGACATTACCGATCTTTTCTTGGATACCGGTATCGGAGTAAATGGCTATTCCATCGTGGAACAGGGTCGGGTGGAGCATCTCATCCATGCCAATCCTCAGGATCGGCGTTTTTTGATTGAAGAGGCCGCAGGCATCGCGAAATATAAGGAGAGGAAGCGGCTGGCCCTGATGAAGATGGAGGCGACCCAACAAAACCTTTTAAGGATTCAGGACATCATCGCTGAAGTGAAACGACAGATCATCTCTCTGGAACGGCAGGTGAAGCGGGCGGAGGAATATAAGGCAATCCGGAAAGAGGTGAAGGAGATCGAGATCCGTTTTGCCCTGCGGGAGTACGCTGAACTTTCAGAGAGAGGGGAGGCGACCAGGGGTTATCTCAGGGCGCTTCGGGATCGAGAAGTGGCAATTTCCGCTCAGATGTCAGAAAAAGAAGCATTGATCGAGGGGATGAAAATTAGGGGGATGGAGGAGGAGGAGAGACTCCGGGGGCTGCAACAGGAGGTTTTCGAGCTGGGCAAAACAATTCAGAAGCTAGAAAATGAAATGGAGTTTTTCCGGAGAGAAGAGGGGAGTCTCCAGAAACAAGAGGATCAATTTGCTGAGGAAGTCAAAGAGTCCCTTAGGGCTTGGAGAGAGACGAGGAGAGAGCGAAAAAGAACAGAACAGGTTCAAACAAACTTAGAGGAAGAACGTCGTGAGACCGAGGAAATACTGAAAGAGTGGGAGACCCTTTTCAACGATTTTAGGGCAACCCACCAAGAAATTTCCGAACAATTAGAAGTTGAGAAGGGTAGATTGATCGACACTCTCACCCAATTGACCTCTCTAAAGAATCGCCAAACTCACCTTGAAGAGAGGAAAGAAGATCTTCAGAAGCGAATTCGTTCTCATGAGAAGGAATCGGAAGAGGTGAAAGGGAGACTCAGAAGGGTGGAAGAGACTTCCACAGAGAAAATGAAAGGTAGGGAACTCAATCTCTCCGTCCTGTCCACCCATCAGGAAGAGAAGGTTCGATTGGAAAGGGAGGCAGAGGAGTTAAAGGAGGTCTTCTCTCAAAAACAGAAAGAGCGATTAGAAGGGGAAGGGATCCTGAGGCAGGACCGATCCCGGTATCTCTCCTTAAAGGAGCTTCAAGAAAATTTTGAGGGATTTGAGAGGGGTGTAAAATCCATTCTTCTCAAGAAGAAACTGGAGCAGGAGGAGTGGGAACGGATCTTAGGGGTGGTCGCTGACATCTTGGAACCGGAGCCCGAATATGAGATTCCTTTAGAGGCCGTTTTAGGACAGAGATTGCAGTATCTTATTGTGGAAAGTGAAAAGGAGGCGAAGGAGGCGATCGCCTTCCTCAAAAGGGAGTCTTTGGGTCGAGGAAGTTTCGTTCCCGTGGGTGTAAAAGGAAATGGAAATCGTGTTCGCTCGGCACAAAGCGGAGAGGGGGAAGGACCATTGCCACTTCTCCGTTTCGTCCATGTGAAAGAAGGCTTTGCTGCCATCGCTGAATTTCTGATAGGGGATGTGGGTGTCGTCGATCATTTGGCGAAAGCCCTCCACTGGATCAAGGAGGAGGGAAGGTTTGGAACCCTTGTCACTTTGGAAGGAGAGGTGGTGGAGCGCTCTGGCGTCGTATCCGGAGGAAGTCGTGATCAGGGGCTCACCATCTTGGAGAGAAGAAGGGAGATGAGGGAGTTAGAGAGTAGGATCCAAGAGGAAGAGGAAAGATGCAAAAAAGCTTATGAAGAGGAGGTACGTCTCGAGCAGGAGATTCTTGAAAGAGAGATTCAGTTGGAAAGGAGGAAGAAAGAGATTCAGGAAAAGGAGATAGAGCTCCTCCATCAGGAAAGGGATCTTGAAGAACTGAGGAAAGAGATCTCACAGATCCACCAAACGATGGAAGTACTCCAGTTTGAAGGACAAGAACTCAAAGAGGAGGAACGGGATATTGTTGAAGAGACGAAAGCCGTCTTGGCTCAAATAGAAAGAGAGGAGACGGTTAAGCAGGAGAAGGAAGAGGAACTTCAATCCTTGAAGAAGACCGTGGAAGAGATCAGTGGAGGGGCAGAAGATCTCGGAGGGAAGATTACCGAGAAGAAGGTCTTTCTCGCCTCCCTCGGGGAGAAGAAGAGGGGGATGGAAGCTCATATCCTCCACCTTTCAGAAACCCAGAGGTCATTAAAAGAGCAGATCTTTAAGAAAGTGAAAGGGATCAGGGATTGCAGGGCAGAAGCTGCCTCTCTTCGGGAGAGAATTGGTCAGTGGGAAAGAGATTTGAATGGAGGCCTTCAAGAGCACCGCCTTAAGGAAGAAGCCCTGATAGTCCAGAAAGAGAAGGTGGAGGCCCTTCTGAATGAATGGAAAGAAGGGGAAGCCTCGTCAAAATACCTACGGCAGGAGCTAGAGGAAGTCCGGCAGAAGATCCATGAAGGAGAGATTCGGGTTTCAGAAATTCAAATGAAGCTTGCGCACCTTCAGGAATCGATGAAAGAGCGGTATGGCACAGCCCTTTCCACGTCCATTGGGGTTGATTCCGGAGAGTCTCCAAAAGAGGAGATGTCGAAACGGTTGGCAGAGTTGAAGGGAGCGCTCGAAGGATTTGGAGAGGTCAACCTGATGGCCATTGAGGAATATCAGGAGTTGAAAAGACGTCACGATTTCTTGACAGAACAGCAGGCCGATCTTCAACAGGCCCTAGATTCCTTGAGAAAGGCGATCATTCGGATCAATCGGACAACAACGAGGCGGTTCTTGGAAACCCTCCATCTGGTGAATGAGAAATTTAAGGAAGTCTTTACAAGGCTTTTCAAGGGTGGGCAGGCCAGCCTTGTTCTCTTGGACGAAGAGGACCCCTCCACCACAGGGATTGATATCATTGCCCAGCCGCCTGGAAAGAAGCTCCAGAATATCGACCTCCTATCGGGTGGGGAAAAAGCTCTAGTGGCCACGGCTCTGCTTTTCGGGCTCTTCATGATTAGACCCACGCCCTTCTGTTTGCTCGATGAGGTTGATGCGCCTTTGGACGATGCAAACATTAATCGTTTCATCGAGTTAGTCAAGGAATTTTCGGAGACCTCTCAGTTCGTCCTCATCACCCACAATAAGAGGACGATGGAGACTGCTAATACCCTCTATGGGATTACTATGGAAACCCCTGGAGTTTCGAAAATCGTCTCAGTCCGGTTGAATTAATATCCCTATCCACCCCTCTCCGGAAAAGAAGAATTTAGATGGTGAAATTTTTTGTTATGCAAAACAAAAATTTAAAGAAAATTAATCCGCCAAAATCATTAGACAAATATTTATCATATTCCACATAACGTAAACTGATATTTTCCCTTGACAAAAAAATGGGCTTCTGATAATTAGATTGTAAATTTCTGTAGGTGAATTCCCTCGTCTGAATAGTTCTTTGCCTTCTTGATAGTAAAATTAGGATAGCCGGGAAGAGTGGTCTGCGCCAGCAAGTAGGATTAAATCCAGTTAAGTTGGATAATGTTTATTCTCCCAACTATCCCTTTAAAGTAATCGACGCAAGTCTCATGAAAATAGAATAGTATACAAGTAAGAGAACCTAGATTTTCCCACCGAAACGTTATACCGAGGGGATTTTAGATAAATTTCACGGGAGAAAGGGGGTGGAATTTCAGAGCATTAAAAGGGATAAAAGTTAGAGCAGGGTTTCTTATTTGGGAGTCAATGTTTAACAAAAAAATTGGGAGGGGAATTATGAAAAAGATGATCATTTTCGCAATTGTATTTGGGTTTATTGGCATTGGTTTTGTATTGAATGTAGGGGCTCAACCCATCAAAGTAGGTTCGGTCATTAATCTCACCGGTCCAGCCTCTACTTGGGGGCAGTTTCACGCTAGAGGTGAACAAGACTATTTCCGTTATGTGAATGATGTAAAAGGAGGAGTTGCGGGTAGAAAGATCGATGTGACAGTTGTCGATCATGCTTACAAAGTTCCCGAGGCGGTAAAATTTGTTAAGAAGTTTTGTGAGGAAAAGATGGATTTTATATCCGTGTGGGACGCGGGGTCAGGTATACAAGCGAAGCCTATAATCCAAGAATACAAGATACCAACCCTGAATTATTCTACGCATCAAGCTCTTCTCAGTAAACCAAACGATTATATGTATCTTCCGTTCGGGAGTTACATTCTCGACTCAATGGCTGTCATGGCATACATTCGCGCGATTCACAAGGGAAAGGATGCACCCAAAGTAGGTCTGTTGACATATAACAATGTTTATGGAAGATCGATCCATGATGCGAGCAAAGTGTATGCTGCAGAGAATAACATTAACATCGTCAGTATCGAAGAATTTCCTATGGCCACAGTGGATCTGACCACCGAGGTGCTTCGGTTAAAACAGAGAGGGGCGGAATATATCTCCATGCAGATGCTCCCTGCTGCTATTATCACAGCCCTTAAAGCTGCCGATCGTAATAACTTTAATGTTCCTTTCTTTGGGACCTGGACTTCCACTGACCCAGATTTCTTTAAGCTCGGGAAAGGACTGATCCGCGATCGTGTCTTCATGCAATTCTGTGGTGTTCTCCCTCAGGACAAGACACCTGGAATCGAGATACTCCAGAAACTATGGGATAAGTATAAGACGGTGACTAAGTTCGATACCTCTTACTGGGAGGGTGTGGTCGTCGCCATGATTATGGAGAGGGGCATGCAGCGGGCTTCTGGATTATATGGGAAGATCAACTCAGAAACGATCGATAAGGCTCTGGAGACATTCAACAACGAAGACTTCGGTGGACTTGTTCCATATGTAACCTATACAAAAGACAACCATGAGGGTTGCTTCAAAGGAAGGATTGTTCAGATTCATGAGGATGCGACCTATACACCTGTATCGAGTTTCTACAACCCCCTTAAAGAGAAAATAAAGGTATTGAAAACTCCCAAAATGTAACTCTTGAATATCAAAGGGGAAATAAATGAAGGCATTTCGTGGACAGCCCAGTATCTTCGCCTCCACTCAGCCCATCGATCGGCGGGCTGAGCTGGAGGTGAAGAAGGTTTTTCTGAACTTCGGGGGTGTGATGGCCCTCCATGATGTGGATCTCACCGTTCATACCGGAGAGTTTGTCAGCGTTATTGGTCCCAACGGGGCAGGGAAAACAAGCTTGCTCAACTGTATCACAGGTTTTTATCACCCCCAAAAAGGTCAGGTCCTTTTCAATGGAGAAGATATCACAGGACACCACCCCCATAAGATCACAAAGAAGGGGATCGGGAGGACATATCAGAACATCGAACTCTTTCCAGGTATCACGGTACTGGCCAACATGCTACTGGCGAGACATCTTTATTGCGACTACGGCATTGGCAAAGCTGCTCTCTTCTCCTCATCCGTCCGGAAAAAGGAGGTCTATCACCGGCAAATTCTGGAAGAGTTGATCGATTTCTTGGAGATGCAATCGATCCGCAAAAAACCAGTCGGTTCTTTGCCTTACGGATTACGAAAGAGGGTCGAATTGGGCCGTGCTTTAGCCTTAGAACCGAAGCTTTTAGTTCTCGATGAGCCTTTTGCGGGAATGACCCTTGAAGAGAAGGAAGATATGGTCCGTTTCCTGCTGGAATTGAATTCGGCTTGGGGCCAGACTATCATACTGGTGGAACATGATATGTCCGTGGTGATGAGTATCTCCCAACGGATTATGGTTTTGAATTTCGGAGAAAGAATTGCTGAAGGCACTCCAGAGGAGATTCAAAACCATCCCGAGGTCATCAAAGCCTATCTTGGTGAAACGGCGAAGTTTTAATTGGAATGGTGGAATATTGGAATAATGGTTGAGAAAAGTGATTTCTCAAGAAAATTTTAGTATAAAGCCAGTCTTCCAATATTCCATTCTTCCATTATTCCAAAATATGGATTGAAGCGGAGCTGAACATACATGGAGGAGGCTAGGGGAGTAAACCGAATCGATGAAGAGGCAGTAGCATCGTTAGCCCAATACACCTTGCCACAGATCTTATTTAAGCAGGCCGAACGGTTAGGAGCGGATAAGATTGCCATTCGTGAAAAGATGTATGGGATATGGTTGGCCTATAGCTGGCAGGATTACCTTCGTTATACGAAAAATGTAGCATTGGGTTTACTAGCCCTCGGTCTCAAACGGGGCGAAAACATCGGTATTATCACCGACAACCATCCAGAGTGGCTCTTCACGGAAATAGGGGCTCAGGCATTGGGTGCCGTTACTGTCAATCTGTTTACCTCCTCGATCGCCAAAGAGCTGACGACGATGCTGAATCGTATTCAAGCCGTCTATGTGATCGCTCAGGACCAGGAGCAGGTTGATAAGTTACTGGAGATGAGGGCACAACTCTCCCATGTGCGGAAGGTCATCTATATTGATCCAACCGGCATGAGAACCTATACCAGCAATCCATGGTTGATGAGTTTTCAGGAACTTCTCAAACTGGGTGAGGAGTTAGATAAAGCGGAGCCTAAGCGGTTTGAGGAGGAATTACGGAAGGGAAAGCCGGATGAGGTTGCGTTAATGATCATGACCTCTGGAACCACAGGGATACCTAAACTGGCAATGATCTCTCATCAAAGCTTCACGGAGATCGCAAGGAAATGGGTTGAGACTGCTCCGATTGGACCGGGTGACAATTGGATTTCCATCACTCCAACTGCATGGATCGTAGACCAGATGTGGGGAGTGGGTGTGTCGCCCCTCACGGGAATGACCATGAACTTCCCCGAAACACTGGAGACCCAAGCAGAAGATTTTCGGGAAATTGGACCGGTCGTCATTATTACATCTTCACGGTTCTGGGAAGAATTGGCCTCCAAGATCAGAGTGAAGATCGCAGATGCGGGTTTTATCAAGAGGAAACTTTTCGCCTTGGGCGAAAAGATCGGAGGGGCGTTGGTGGATCGGGAATCTAAGAAGGAACCGGTGCCCACCTCCTTACAAATCCTCCACAGAATATTCGCCAGGCTCGTCTATCGCCCACTTCTGGATCGAGTGGGCTGTGCACAAATTCGTGCTGCTATTACAGGAGGGCATCCCATTAGCCCGGATGTCATCCGGTTCTTCCGTGCAAAGGGATTAAATTTGAAGCATGCCTACGGTCTCACGGAGGGAGGAGGAGTCTTTCAGGTTCAACCTGATAAAGAGGTCAAACCAGAAAGCGTGGGCAAACCTTTGCCCAGAACAGAGGTCAAGATTGCAGAAGA
>SMTZ1_10008298_pt1 | contig 10384 bp, 11 predicted proteins | sample DeeMarSWOR136_30_FD_25667 | JGI IMG/M metagenome (IMG submission 25667) | reverse complement strand
AGGCGAAGAAGATGCTTCGCCCTTTGAAGAAGATTAATTCTTTCCACTAGGGCGCTCTCGTAAACAGTCTATATTTGCTCTCGCCAGCCAGTTCCTCCAAAATTCTCCTTGTAATGAGCTTGGAAGGGGTAGGCATGTTGGCGCGATTCTGTAAATCCTCTAAGCTCTGGAAGGGTTTCTTATCTCGTTCATCAATAATCTGCCACATGTATTTCTTCCCAATACCCGGAATCAATTCCAAAGCATGCATTCTAGGCGTTATGGCTTGGGCTGTGTTAAAAAAATTGATGAACCACTTTTCTCGATTAATCACTATCTTTTCTACTGTTCCAGAAAGTTCCATCTTGGAATTGGACGTTAACTCATCATAGTTTATCCGCCCAATGATATAGGTTATTTTTCTCCGGGAATCTTTTCCAACGTAGACTCTGTCAGAGGTCTTTAGAACAATACCTTCTCTAGCAATCGCCTCAAGGAAAGTGAAATATTCTTCTCCCACCACCTGAACCAGGGCTCCCGCTCTATACCCTGGTCGAGTCCCAGGTCTTCCATGAGGGAGATAATCCAAAACATAAGCATATTCTTCGTATCTCTTATCGCTCCTTTCCACTCTTTCCTCGCCCCGAAATGGTAACAATTAGTTAAGATAATATATAGGTAGAAAAGCCCTTTATTCCTTTTTTCTATACTCGTTCAAAAAAACCAGTATTTTTTCTAGTTTAGAGGTTTCAATTATCCTGCGGCCACCAGCCAAAAACATTCTAATTTCTTGGATGCTTTCAGGCATAGCGTTTACTATTTGAACAGCCTCTTCTTCTTCCACTTCAAACTCTTCAACAAGTTTGTTCAAAAGAGTGTCCACTTTTTCAGGATCAACTTTGGTGAATTTTGTCGCGTAATCTAGGGACCTTCTCTGGAACTGGTCCAGTCGTTCTTCACCTATAGCTTCCAAGGCTTCTTTTACTTGGGGAACCGTGATTGTACGTTCCTTCAGAGCCTTGCGTGCCATTTTTTAAGCCTCCTTATGGGGTGTAATGTGCTCTGGGCGAACGATTATTTCCTTAATTGCCTTACCTTGGGACACATTAACGACATAACTTCTTCCGCGCTTTTCAGTGATAACGCCGATTCTGCCGTGAAATCTTCGATGAGGCATACCTTTATGAACACTGGGATCGAGTTTAATGATAACCTTTTCAGCAGGTTCATACTCGCGTAGTACTTTGCTGAGTCCTGTCTTTCCCCGTTCTCTAGGTTTCCTTTGTAGAATGTAACGGGTTTTTCTACGATATCCTTTTGCTTTTCTTCCCAACTTAAGATTCCTCCATGATGACCTTCAAAACGTCTAACTCGAGAGGCTTCGCTTCCACGTTGATAATAGAGGCTACGCTGGGGATTGTTCTCCCTTCGTCCCCGCTTATCAGCTCTTTAATGTAAAGCCCTCCTTGACACTGTATCTTCATCTCTGCGCGGTTAGGCGCCAACCTCTTTATATGCGTCTCATATATGTACTTTTCTCGAACTAGGTCCGCTCTTCGATGCAGAACACGTAAGGGTGTTTGTTGACGAATAACAGCCTTGGTCAATGTTTTCTTTATAGTCGCCAACTCTTCATCCGAAATATCTCTCTCAAAGTCAATAAGAACCTTGTAAATTTTTGTGGATGCCTCTGCCTTCTTTAGTCGTTTAACATCATCTTTGCTGGCGAAACCAAGATTCAAAACCTCAATTTTGCCTCGGGCTTGCTTATTAACGAGCTCTGTGAGACTCGGAAGGTCTATGAAACGCTTACTGGGCTTTTTGATTTCCAAGATGAATGGTCTTCCCTTTCCTAGCATCCGAGCATCCACATCTTCTCGTCCAGCTGCATGGAACGCTACATCTTCTCCCCCAGTTTTTTCCAAAAGTGGTCCTGCAATTATCTCTTCAACTGACTCGGAATACATCTTTCCGGTACCATTGCATTTAGGGCACCCCTTGCCCCCACAACTTCTGCATAACCACCTTGATTGAGGGATACCGCGAACAAGTTTCTTGTATGTCCCCTTGACATAGAGAGGATTAGATTGGACAATAACTTCTCCAGTGAAGGGTCTGACGAGAACCACCACATCAGGCTTTTTGTATTCAGCCGGTTTTTTTATAATCGCGGCGATCTTTTTCCCGATGTCACGACTGAATTCGTTCCGCATGCTCTCTCCATACCCTACCTCAAAACTGGCCTTAAACTCATCTTCCCTCTCCTCAACTGCGGTTGGCAACTCTATACCAACGAGGAAGGTAGCATATTCATAGTCTTTAAGCGTCTCCAAGGCGTTTTCCACCAACGTATCCACGCTTTTGAATAGCCCTTGGCAGAGGTAACATTCCTTCTTTTTTCTAGCTCTCTTTCTCATGTTCCTAAGTATCTCAGCGGCCATATCGAAAGACCCATTCGCTGCTAGGATTCTGAGATTGGAGAATCCTGTTTTCTTTCCAGAAAGCGCTAACTGATGATTGTTCATTGTTAGGAGGAGCTTCAGGGTTTCGCCTCGTTTTTGGTCATCCAGTCCATAGCCAAGGAGAGCAAATTGCCTCCCTAAACAGTGGTCACAGAGAGGGTGGGCTTCAAGCATTGTTTGCGCTTTTTTGAGTGTCTCCATTAAATTTTCCTCGTTTTGCGGCAGTAAATCACCTATCAAATTTCAGATATTTTCTCAGGCTCCGGGAAGACCTTTTCCGAAAAAGGGAAGCCGCTTTCTTCTAAAGGTTTTCATCATTTTTCTCATGTTGTTATACTGCTTTATCAGTTCCTTCACTTCCTTCTCTGTAGTGCCTGACCCTCGGGCAACTCTACGTATCCGGGATGATGAAAGAATCTTGGGTTTCTCTCTTTCTTTTGGCGTCATAGACTGGATCATCACACGCCATTTCTTGAGGGCATCTTCAGCCATGTTCATCTGCTCGTCAGGGATGTTGTAGCTCATTCCGGGAACCATCTTCAAAAGATGCCGTAAGGGTCCCATTTTCTTCATAGATTCAAACTGTTCAAACATGTCCGTGAGAGTAAACTTACCGCTCAGAAAAGCGCGAACCTTTTTCTCAGGCACCTTCACCTCTGCATCACGCACTTTCTCAACGAGGCTCTGAAGGTCCCCCATACCCAACAACCTGCCTACAAATCTTGATGGAACAAAGGGTTCAATGTCGCTAAGCTTCTCACCTGTACTGATGAATTTTATGGGCGCTCCGATGGCAGCCACTGCTGAGAGGGCGCCTCCTCCCCTAGCAGAGCCATCAAGTTTAGACACCAAAATAGAGCCGATTGGCGTAGCTTCGTGTAGCGCTCTAGCCTGCACAGCTGCCTGTTGACCGATTGTTCCGTCGATGACCAAAATCGCTTCATCGGGCTTTATTGCATTCTCCAGCCGTTTCATCTCCGCAATCAAACCCTTCTCTTCTTTGTGGCGACCAGCGGTGTCAACAATAACAAGATCATAATCCTTGAACTGCTTCAAACCCCTCAAAGCAATCTTTTCAGATTTCTTTTCTTTTGGTTCCCCATACACAGGAATGTTTGCTCTGTCTGCCAGTTGCTTCAGCTGGTCGTAGGCTCCAGGCCTATAAGTGTCTGTGCAAACCAGAGCGGTTTTTAAACCTCTTTTTTGGAAGTATTTCGCCAATTTTCCTGAGGCAGTAGTCTTTCCTGAACCCTGAATTCCTACAAGCATGAGAATCTTCCTCTTCCCGGGTTCTATCTTTAGAGAAGCAGCCTTTTCACCTAGGAAGCGCGTTAATTCTTCATAAACCACTTTTACTACATGCTCCCTTCTAGAAACTCCCGGAGGAACCTTCTCTTTCAGTGCCCGTTCTTCTATTCTATTTGAGACTTCGAGAACCAGCTTAACATTAACGTCAGCTTGGAGTAGCGCGCGCTGGATGTCACGGACAAGCTCCTTAACGGTTTTCTCGTCCATAACTGGCGCTCTGAAAATCTTTTTAAGAGCATCGTTTAGTGAAGAGCCGAGACGATCCAGAACCATCTTTTCTCCCATTTAAAAGTAGAATCGCCTTTTATAGGTATTTAGCTTGTAGCATAACTTTTTTCCCTTAGTTAAAGATATTTAATTGGGGGAACGATGTTTGTCAGAATCAATTAGAATCGTGGAAGAGAAACCCATACCCTCTGAGGCTACGATGATTATTGGACTCCCTGATGTGGGACTCGTAGGCCTTATAGCAACATCCTACCTGATATCTGAACTTAACTTGGAAGAGATAGCATATATGGACTCAGACCTGCTTCCTCCCGTCATGGTCTTACACAAGGGGCTACCCCATGCGCCTCTTCGAATCTACGGAAACCAAAACCTGATTGCTGTGATCTCAGAGCTGGCTGTTCCAGTGCCGGCTATATATCCTATAATGCAAGAAATTGTGAAGTGGGGACAAGCCAAGAAAGTTAAAAGAATAGTGTCTATAGGCGGCATCCCCATAGAAAACAGGCAGACAATCACGGAACCTAAAGTTTTTGGCGCTGCTTCCAACCAAGAGCTACTTGACATGTTAAATAAAAGTGGATTGAGCATCATGAATGAAGGTTATATAGTTGGTCCCCAAGCGCTTACCATGCGATATAGCGTTAGTAAAAAAGTTTCAGCTATAGCAATCTTAGCCCAATCTTTCTACAATTATCCTGACCCAGAGGCGGCGGCTATGGTGTTAAAAGAGCTCTCAAAGATTTCCGATATCAAGGTTGATATCTCCAAACTTCTTGAAAAAGGGGAGGAAATCCGACTGAAGGCCAGGGACATAATGAAGCGCACTCAGCAGGAAATGAGCCGCATGAAAAAGTCTCAGGAGTATGATCTCCCATTATACGTTTAGAGGGAAATTTTGATGTCTGAAAAGCAGAGAAAACACTCAATCTTTGATATTATGAACGAATACAGGGAAGAGTTCGAGACCTTGGCAGACGAACTGATGGCATCCGCATTCTCTGAGGGCCCCAGCTGGAATACTGAAACCTGCTGTCTCCAGGCTCTCTCCAATGTTATCATAACCCCCCGAGAAGTTATTGTAACAGCAGACCTTCCAAACATTAAACCTGAAAGTGTAAAGGTCGAGGCAGTAGATGAAAATCTTATCGAGATTACAGCGAAAATGAAGAAAAAAGTGCGGTTCGCTGATTTGGGTATCGATCATAGGCAGGGGGAGTTTTCTTCATTACATTGTCAAGGTCGCGTACATGTAGCTATTGATACAGAAAAAATGAAAATCTCCTTCAATGGAGGCATATTAGAGGTACGATTCCCAAGAAAAAACAGGCACAAAAGCGAATAGCTAGCTGAAGCCTCAGCCAGTTATAGTTACTTCACAAATCCGACGGCTCTTATTGCATCATCGGCCTCGCTCAAAAAGTCTCTTCAACTAACCTAAAGAGTTTTTCCGAGACTTTCCAAGGCTGAAGCCACAATCAATGGGAAGGCAATTGTGGCGTCGCAGATGACGGTTACTTCTTTTCCCTGAGGCTTCACTTTTCCCCAGCTAATTGCCTCTTTTAAAGTAGCTCCGCTTAGACCACCGGGTTCTGGTCGATCCATGGTTATCTGGATTGCCCGGTCGACGCCGTCTCTGAAAGTGTTGGCGAAGAGGGCGAAGTGTTTTGGCCAGCCTCCGCCCAAGATTATCATGCCTACTTTTTTTGCTTCGTAAACAATGTCCACGATTTTATGCGTGTCAAGGAGCGGGTCTATCCTCAATGTTTTGTCTTGCCCGAACATCCAGAGGTGGAATCCAGCTATTGAGTCTACGAAGCCCGGACTTATGATGGGAACTCCTTTCTTTGCTGCAGTGGCGAGGATGGACTCTGGATCGGGAAGTCTTTTTCCTATTTCGAAAAGAAGCTCAGTGGTGGATATACGTTCTCTCTTCGTTTCTGGTATACTTTCCAGGGTTTTGTACATCCATTCTTCTAAGCCTTTGAAGGCGTCTTGTGCGATGTAGATGTCGCCTATTCGTCCTATATCTTGGGTTCTTAATTCTTTATCTTCGGCAAGAAAGGTGCCTATCCAGTGATGGTGACCAAGAGCCTCCACCATATCATGCACCATGTTAGCTCCGGTTGTCACAACTACATTCACATATTCTTGTTCTATTAGGTCTCTAATGATTTGCCTCAGTCCCCCTGGAACAAGGGGTCCTGCTAGGGTCAAGAAGACCGTATAATCCCTGTCACTGAAAATCTCTTTCACAATTTCAGCAGCCTTACCCACTTTTCCGGCGCCAAGCACACCACATGCATTCATCTCAGAAACGAGGGTTCCAACGGTTAAGCCATTCTTTAGTCGCATCGGTTTTACGCGCTTCAATTCTTCCCGCCACAGTTACAAATACTCTACCGAGTTAAGATTTGCATTTAGCGTTTTAAAGGTAGTTACAGAGACCAGAGTGTCCCTGTCAGAAAAAGTGTTTAGCCCTTTGTTCGAGTTATTCTTGTTCTGCCCAGAATTTGCCAATACTCAACTTCAACGCCTGAAGCCAATTTACCTTTTAATTCTTCATCCTCTGGCAAAGGAGCTTCAGACATTTCGTAAGTTTCCAAATCCATCAACTGAACAGCAGACGGCAACAGGGCAATAACTTGTCCAGTTTTTTTCTCTATTAAAGGAACATCAACCTGTGCACTCACAGGCTTCACAATAGTTCTTTTCGATTCGTCAAAAACGCCTATGGCGACGATACGAGCCTTTGCAGCGCCATGTTTTCCGGGTTTCGATTTACTGTAGTTCACTATTTTGCATGGTTCACCATCGATGATTATGTAGCTGCCGACTTTTAGTTCTCCCAAGTCCATAGGTTTGCTCATGTTGTCCAGTTCCCCTGCTAGAAGAATTTCACGCATTTCTCTGTTAATAATCTATCGCCTAAAATACGCCTCGAACAATTGGAACCGTAAGTAACGTAAAATAGCCAGTTTCACATTTCTTTATATTGGGTGCAAACCGTAAAGATGCTGTTTTCTTGTCGGGGGACTAAAACTGCTTAATGCCGCGGGGGCAGGGGCTTTCAAAGCCAGATTTAGGTTAGGGAATCCATACAAAAAAGTAACAGAATCTGAGGATAGGGTCGCTTTTGGATTTGAGAACAATCGTTCTGGAGGTATAAGCGTATTAAAAGGAGAGTAATTGTCCTCGATACTTCAGCTTTCATCGCCGGATTTGACCCTCTTGCAGTTCCAGAGAAGCAATACACGGTTCCAGAGGTTAAGAAGGAACTCATTGCAGGTTCCATGCCTTGGATGCGATTTAACGCAGCGATAGAGAACAAAAAGTTGATGATCAGAAGTCCGAAAGATTCCTTTTTCCAAAAGATTCAGGAAGCTTCCAGAAAGGTTGGGGATATGCGTTATCTCTCCGAAGTGGACTTGCAAGTTCTAGCCTTAGCTTTAGAACTGAAGGGCAAAGGTTTAAGTCCATTAATTATCACGGATGACTATTCGATACAAAACGTGGCTAACAAAATTGATGTCGAATTCGCGTCGTTAATGACTTTCGGAATAAAGTTTCGCTTCAAATGGATTCTATATTGCCCTGCATGTTTCCGCAAATATCCTTCAGATTACAGGTTTAAGATTTGCGAGGTCTGCGGAACCGAACTTAAACGGAAGCCAAAGAAAAAAACGCGTTTATGAGCATTTTAACAGAAGATTTACCTGTAAAATGGCGCCGGGGATGGGATTTGAACCCATGTGGCGCAAAGCACCACCGGCTGTCTTTTGACCCCTATTTGGTTCATCTCGAGGCCGGCACATTACCGCTCTGTCACCCCGGCGCCCAAAATTGTAGAGTTTGTTATAGCTTAAAAGCGCTTTTGCCTGAAAACTTTGCTAATTGTATACGGACCCTGAAAGTTAGGTAGTGAGAGTGTAGTTATGTGAAGGATGTGCGCAGTTTTTCTTTTCTTTGTTCTAGGCAGATGTGTTTTAGCCAGTTTTTGTCGTCGGTGGTTGGGTAATCTTCTCTGTAGTGAGTTCCTCGGCTTTCTTTTCTGGTGTGGGCGGCTGTTGTTATGAGGTTAGCTGTGGTTGCCATGTTCTTCAATTCCAAAAATCTGGTGTTTACTCCGTTTCCGCCAAGAGCATCCAGTCTTCTGTTTAACTGTTCCAGTTTTCTAAGCATGCGGCTCATGTTTTTCTCGTTTCGGATTATTCCGACGTAGCTCCACATAGCCGTTCTCAATTCTGCTCGGATATCGTTCAATTCTTCAGTGTCTATGTTAGAGAAGGCTGTTTCTTTTTGTTGCGGAGGTGCTTCCAGTTCATTCTTCAGGTATCTTTTTGTTTTTTGTGCTCCTAAAGAAGAGAAAACAACAGACTCTAACAACGAATTACTAGCTAACCTATTAGCTCCATGTACTCCAGTGCAGGCGCATTCGCCAAAAGCTAAAAGATTAGCGAGGGTAGTCTCTCCATACTCGTTTGTTTTGATGCCCCCGCAGATATAATGCGCAGCCGGAGACACTGGAATCAGATCCTCTGTAATGTCTATGCCATACTTCAAGCATTCTTGATGAATCATCGGAAAACGGTCTAGAATGAAGCGTTCTCCTTTGTGTCGAATATCCAAGTAGACAGACCCTTTCTTGAGTTCGTTGAATATGGTTCGGGATATGATGTCCCTTGGAGCAAGCTCGCCCATGCTATCATAGTCTAACATGAAACGTTCCCCAGACGCGTTCACAAGAACTGCCCCCTCGCCACGAAGAGCCTCTGAGATCAAAAAGTGTGGGGCACCAGGTTTGTTTAGTGTTGTAGGATGAAATTGTACAAATTCCATGTCTTCAATTTTTGCGCCTGCTCTGAGGGCAATGGCGATTCCGTCGCCTGTAGCAATTTCCGGGTTTGTGGTATTTTGATAAATGTAGCCGATACCGCCTGTAGCTAATACGGTTGCCCGCGCAAAAATGTTGACAATTTCTCTTTTTCTTATATCCAGTATCCTTGCGCCAACACATTCTGCCTTGTTTAGGACAAGGTCCATGGCGAAGCAGTTCTCGAAAACTTCGATGTTACTGTTTTTGCGGGTACTCTCAGTCATCGCCTGCTCTATTTCTCTTCCAGTAGTATCTCCGGAATGCAGCACTCGTGCCATGCTGTGCCCGCCTTCTGTAGTCAAATGAAGCTCGCCGCTTTCTTTGTCGAAGTTTACCCCGAGAGAAAGCAGGTTCCGAATGGCTTCTGGACCTTTTTCAGCAAGGAGTTTCACTATCCGTTTATTGGATAAGCCAGAGCCAACACTCAATGTGTCTTCAATGTGTAACTGAACGGAATCGTTTTTTTGGGTTACTGCGGCGATTCCGCCTTGTGCAAGGTTTGTATTTGACTCCATGATTTCCTTTTTTGTTACAATCGTTACTTTTCCATACCTAGCAGCCTTCAGGGCGAAATTTAATCCTGCTATGCCGCTTCCGACAACTAGGAAATCCGTGTTCAAGGCGTCATCTCCAAGCTCATGTCTAAGACCTTTGCAGAGTGCGTTAGATATCCTAAGGATACAACGTCTATTCCAGTTTTAGCGTATTCCTGTATGTTTTTAGGTGTTATCTCGCCCGACGCCTCCAAAAGAACAGAGTCAAAAAGGAGGTCTTTACGAAGAGTCTCAATGGTCCTCTTTATTGCTGTAGGCGGCATATTGTCAAGCATTACAGCACAGGGTTTCTTCAGTCTCAAATCTTTGAATTTTTTCGCTGCTCTAATAGCCTCTTCGTGGGATGTTGCCTCAATTTCTATGAAACCAACCTTATCCGCAAACGCTGAAGCCTTGGCTATTGCAGCCTCGATGTAATCTTCTATTCCCTCGCTCTTCAGGGCTTCTAGGTGGTTGTCTTTGATTATGATGGAGTCCCAGAGTCCAAATCGGTGAGTTAAACCGCAGCCCAAAAAAACTGCCTTCTTATCAAGATATCTCAAAGGTGTTTTTCTTGTTGCAGCTATCCTGGTGTTATAGGCTTTCAGCAAGTCAGTTAAACGCTTAGTTTCTGTGGCTACTCCGGACATTCTCTGGAGAACATTTAAGGCAATTCGCTCTGTCGCCAAGATATCTTTTTGTCCGCCTTTGACCTCCAGAATCGTTTCTCCTTCAAGAGCTTCTTCGCCGTCTTTGATGCAAACCTTTACTTTGAGGCGATGCTTCCGGAGAAACCAGCTTACCTCCTCGATTCCCGCGATGACTCCTGACTGCTTGGCTTTCAAGACTGCTTTTCTGGGGATATTTTTTGCCAGAACTGCTTCGCTGGTTATGTCTCCAGCTCCAACATCATCACGGTATTCTTTTTCAAAAAAAACGTCTAGCCAATTAAGGTAATTTTTATTGTTTAGATTGAGTTCTTTCCCTTTCTGGTAGGC
>SMTZ1_10009063_pt1 | contig 10385 bp, 7 predicted proteins | sample DeeMarSWOR136_30_FD_25667 | JGI IMG/M metagenome (IMG submission 25667) | reverse complement strand
GCCACGGAATGTCCATAAGGCTGCCTCTTCCGCGAGTAGCCCACTTTCAGGGAGAAGAAGTGGGCGCAGCGGTGGCTGCCGATACGGAGCTCATTGCTGAACAGGCCCTGAACCTGATTGAAGTAGAATGGGAGGAACGACCATTCAATCTGGACCCCGAAGAAGCTTTAAAACCTGATTCTCCGCTGACAAACCCCGAGGAGCTGCCTGAGGGGAATTTGGAGGGCCAATATGAATCAGGCCGCGGCGATGTAGAAAAAGGTTTTGCAGAAGCCGACAGGATCATTGAGTTCAGGACCAGACGTTACCAGCACACCTATGTCAGCCCTGAGCGGCCCTGTGGCGTATGGCGTTGGAACGGGCCGTACCCGGAGATTTGGGTCAAACATCAGCGTCCCCATATCATCAAGCGGGCGGTGTCCTCTTGGTTCGGCGGCATCCCCATGAATAAAATCCAGCTCCACAGAGGTTGGACCCAGTTCGGCTGGAGTGTGGGCCCGTATTACTGCGCTGCAATCTTGTCCAGAAGAACGCTCAGACCGGTGAAATGGATATTTACGAGAAGGGAGGACTTCTATGGGGGTTCCATGGATGAAGGGGTATATGACTTCAAGATAGGAGCCAAAAAGGATGGAACGATTACCGCTGTAAGAGCAAAAGCCGTTTACGCCAACCCCGCATGGGGAGGGCAGGGGCCGGCCCTCCACTTCGAAGAATGCACAAAAATTCCCAATGTCTATGGGAAGCGGTCGATCGTCCAAGTAAACAAAGGACCGAACACGGCGGTCCGATGCGAGCAACTTCCAAACTGTCTTGCCCTTACTCTCGTCTTTGATCATGTTGCTGCTGAATTAGGACTTGATCCCATAGAGGTTGCGCTCAGAAATGACGGTGCCCATGGCCGTGATATGGCTCAGTTCAATGAGCGAAAGGCTGAAATGGGCTTCCCTGTGAGGGACAGCTTGAGAGAATGCGTGGAGAAGGGAAAGGCAGCCATGGGCTGGGATGCGAAATGGCACTTGCCGGGGACAAAGAAGCTTCCCAACGGCAGGATGCATGGTATGGCCTTCACCTGGAATCATGAGTGGGAAGATTCGGCAGGATCAGGTGAAATGGCCATCCGCATTGAACGCAACGACGGGACAGCCAGCATCTTGGGGATGCGCTGTGACAATGGCGTCAATGCCGAGACGGCTTACTGCCAAATTGCGGCTGATGAACTGGGAATGCGCATAGAGGATGTTCATTACAGACCGCAGACGGATCCCGGCTTCTTCACAATGACACCAGATTCTTCCACCAACATGAGCATCAATGGATTCGCTGTCAGACATGCCGCCAGGATCCTGAAGCAAAAAATCCTCAAAGCCGCCACAAGCCCTAGGGCGGTCACGCAGCGAGGCAGCTATCCGCCTTTCTTCCCGGACATGAAACCTGAAGATCTGGATATCAAGGACAGCGTGGTGTACTGCAGAGCCGACCTATCAAAGAACCTCACATTGAAAGAGCTTGTTGGGCTTTCTGGGGATGAAGGGCCGCTTTCCTTTTATGAAATCTATGGAACCCCAAGGAATCCTTTCACGGAGCCCCTGTTCGCCCACAGTTACCACGTCCAAGTGGGAGCCTACAGGTGGGGCCCTAAAGGAGCTTACAGTAGTGTGCGAGCCCGCCTGATAAGGCAGGCTCATTTCCTGGAAGTGGAAGTAGATACAGAGACCGGAGAGGTCCGGGTCACAAAGGTGGTTAACGTCAATGACGTGGGAAAGGTGATCAGTTGGGAGACCTGTCATGGCCAGCAGTATGGCGGTACGTATATGGGGATCGGCAGGGCTTTGACGGAAGAAGTGGTTCATGATCCGGTCAGTGGTGTCATGTTGAACGGCAATCTTCTTGATTACAGAATTGCGACCATGGCTGATGTTGGGGCCATTGACACGATTCTTGTGGAGACCGGATTAGGTTATGGTCCTTACGGGTTATGCGGTATCGGTGAAGATGTTGCAACGGTGATGCCTGCGCTTCTGGGACCCGCACTGTACAATGCCATAGGAAAATGGATTGATGATTACCCTATTACGCCGCAAAAAGTGCTGCAAGCTCTGGGAAAGATCTAAAGAAAGCCCATTTGGTCATAGGATATCTCGCCCCTTTGAGGCTGTGTCGTAATGTCATTCCGAGGCGATAGCCGAGGAATCTTGAATGTGTAAGTGCCAGGTTTCTCTAGATTTCTCGCTGCGCTCGAAATGACAGAAGAGCGCGAAGAGCCGATTATGACACAGCCTCTTTCTGGGGAAGAGGGATAGGGTGGAGGCTATAGCGCGATGCAGATAATCTTAATGCCCCTGTATTCGATTGCAAGGCCGGCGGAGAGGACAGGTTGGATCCGGTTGAAGACTCGAAGAGAGGATGGTTGAAATGTCAAAAGAAGCGCCAGGAGACTATCAGAAACTACAAGAGGAAGGGAGATACCAAATCGGGTTGGATGTCCCAACAGTCACCTTCCATAAGGTAGGCAAGCGGGGCATACGGCGCCTGGACGGTTATGAAAAGGCAACCGGCAAGGCCGTTTATACGAGAGATGTGCAAATTCCGGGTATGCTGTATGCGAAGGTGTTCATGTCACCGTACCCACACGCAAGAATTCAAAAAATGGATAGCCTTAGGGCCGAGTCCCTGAAAGGTGTGAGAGCTGTTATCCGGTACGATGAGCCGGAGGTAAAGGGCAGAATGCTTAATGGGAGTTGCTTTTGTCCTGAGTGGGTAGACCCTGAACTGGCGGGATGGGCCTTGAAACCGATACACCCGGTCTTGGGGGACGAGGCATGGTATGAGGGTCAACCCGTGGGGGTGGCCGTGGCCGCTGACAGCGAGAATATAGCCATGGAAGCTTTAAAACGCATCGATGTGGAATGGGAGGAATTGCCGTTTGTCTTAGACCAAGAGGAAGCACTAAAGCCGGATGCACCGGTTTTGCGGCCGGATGCCGAGGATAACCAGTTGGTGGATCCGAGACAGTTGATCGAAAAAGGGGATGTAGAGAAAGGTTTCAAAGAAGCCGACAAGATTATTGAGTTCAAGGTAAGACGAAATGCCCATCTATGGGCCGGGGCAGAACTTCCCAGCGTTTTGGTTAGATGGAGCGGGGAGAGACTGGAAATGTGGGTCCATTCGCAGCAGCCCTATCATCAAAAAATGCTTATATCGGAATGGCTGAATGTACCGATGGATAAAATTAGCGTCTATACCCCTTATCAGGGATGTTCTTTCGGCGGGAGGGGCAATTGCGCGAATAACTCCGAGAATGGAATGAACATTCTGGCTGCATTATTGGCTAGAAGAACGGGAAGGCCGGTAAAATTACTGTACAACAGAAGGGAAACTTTTTTTGGCGAATCGGGCGACATGATGGCGGGCTACTTTAAGGTAGGGGCCAAAAAGGATGGAACCATCACGGCAGTCCAGCTGAAAAATGTCTTTGCCGTGTATATGGCTACCCCGGGCATAGAACACTTTATTGAGAACACGAGTATTCCTAATCTGAAATGCGAAACTTTCACTGCAGATGTCAGCAAAGGGCCGGCTTGGTGGTGCCGATGTGAGCAGCTGCCGAACGCCATGTGCTTAACTTTGGTATTTGATCATGTGGCTGCTGAACTGGGGCTTGACCCGACAGAGGTCGCGTTGAAAAACGACGGCTATGATGGGCAGAACAAAACTCGCCTTTCGGAATACAAAGGTGAGCATGGATTTCCAGATAGAGACAGTCTCAGAGAGTGCATAAAAGCCGGCAAGAAAGCAATAGGCTGGGACGAGAAATGGCACCCTCCCGGTGCAAGGAGACTTGCGAATGGAAGAATGCATGGTATGGCTTTTACATGGAACCATGAATGGGATGATGTTCGTGGCACGGGTAGTGCTGCGGTGATGATTGAAAACGATGGAACGGCTACCATCATAGGGCAACAGTCTGATATCGGGGTTAATCCGTGGACAGCTTACTGTCAAGTGGTTGCCGATGAGTTGGGGTTCCGGTACGAAGACGTCCATATTAAACCCTTTAGCCTGGACCACGGGTTTGCGCTTATGTCTCCGGATGGTTCATGTAATTTGTGCTCTAATGGAAACATTGTCAAGAAAGCCGCGCGTAAGGCGAAGAAAATGCTTCTGGAGTTGGCTGCACAAAAATTCGAAGGGGTGAAGCCTGAAGATCTGGATATCCAGGACGGTGTTATTTACTTGAAGGAAGACAATGAAAAAAGAAAAACGGTAAAAGAAGTCGTCTCCAAGGCCATGCCCATGAATTTTTCCTGCGTGTATTGGTCGGAGGCGCCTGTGATCGCATGGGCGTGGCACACCCAAGGGCTCTGGGGCGAAGCCCTCAGCACCGGACGGCCGCGCTTATGTAGGCAAGCCCACTTCATTGAGGTGGAAGTCGACACCGAGACCGGGGAAGTGGAGGTTACCAAAGTCGTTAATGTGAATGACGTGGGCAGAGCCATATCACCGGAGACCGTCGAGGGTCAGATGTACGGCGGCACCTATATGGGTGTGGGAAGAGCCTTTACCGAAGAAATGGTCTGGGACGAGCAAACGGGGGTGCTGCTTAACGGCAACCTTCTGGACTATAAGTACGCTACGATGCTCGATTGCGGGCCCATCGAGACCATCGTGGTAGAGACGGGTCTCGGGCACGGTCCCTATGGATCATGTGGGGTTGGAGAAGATGTCGCAACTGAGATCCCGGCGCTCCTTTCTCCAGCGGTATACAATGCCATAGGCCAATGGATCGACGATTTCCCTATCACCCCGCACGAAGTGCTTAAAGCACTGGGGAAGGCATAGGAGGAATAGGATGAAGAAATTTGCCCATTTCAATTCGACGACCATAGAAGAGGCTGTCTCAATGCTGAGAAGGTACGGGGAAAGAGCGAATGTCATTGCAGGCGGAACGGATCTGCTTGGCAAGATGAAGGATGAAATTTTGCCTTCATACCCGGAGGCCCTCATTAATCTCAAGACCATCTCAGGCCTGGATTTTATTGAAGAAGATGGCGCCATGCTGAAAATCGGCGCCCTTACCAGACTGGAGGATATCGCTACCAGCGCAACCATAAGAAGCGGGTACGAGGCATTGGCTGAGGCGGCCCACAGAACAGCCTCTCCACACATAAGGGAAATGGGTACTCTTGGGGGCAACATCTGTCAGGATATCCGATGCTGGTACTACAGGAATCCTAAGAACAGGTTTCCCTGCCTGAGAAAGGGGGGTGGAAGGTGCTATGCCATCGAGGGTGACAACAGGTACCACTCGATATTCGGCGGTAGCGTGGAAGGCGGTTGCTATGCCGTTCATCCAAGCGATACGGTGCCGTCCCTCGTCGCTCTGGATGCCAGGATCAAGACCTCAAAGAGAACCATCAATCTGGAGGATTTCTTTCAGGTGGATATATGTAAGACAACCGTCTTGGACAGGGATGAGATCATGACTGAGATCCATGTGCCCTTACCCGTAAACGGCGCAAAGAGCGCCTTTTTGAAGTTTGCCCTTAGGAGAAGCATCGACTTTCCTATAGTGAATTGCGCTGCGATGATCACAAAATCAAAGGGGACGGTGAGTGCTGCCAGAATTTGTCTCAATGCGGTTTATGTGAAGCCTTACAGGGCCACCAAGGCAGAGGACGTTATTGTAGGTAAAACCATAGACGAAGCCCATGCGGAAGCTGCGGGCAATGCCGCTGTATCCGATGCGAAGCCGCTACGCTATAATAAGTATATGGTTCCAATTGCCAAGACCATGGTGAAGAGGGCTATTTTGGCGTGCAAGTAAGCGCTTCAGTTTCGACGTAGCAGGCCTTTTGGCTCGAATGCAAAGAAAAGCATTTCTGATCGGCACACCAATTATCTGTTCTTGTTTCCATTCTCAGGCGTTTATGCATAAATATTCATGAACTTTCAGCCAGGGGGTTTTGGCTGTTAATAGGCACTTTTTCGGCATCTATTCATAGCACAATGTACTGAGAGGAGAAGCCATGGAGGAAAAAAGAAAAAAGAAGGCATGGAAATATGTTCGGTTAGAAGAGGTTCCCCTTGCCGATTTGGGGAACGGCTTTTTCGGCGCTAATGTGGTAGAGCTGGATGGTTTTGAGTTAACTTTCGTTACGGGAGAGGAAGGGTCTGGGCATGACTTTCACCGCCATGAAGAGCTCGTTGAAATTCTCATTTTTCTCGAAGGGGAGTGTTCTTTCAATGTGGACGGCACGGATATCGATATCAAGGGAGGTTCCCTGCTCTTTCTGCCCAGTGGGGTAGATCATGGGGTTCGCTATAAAAGAAAAAGCAGGGTCATTAGGATCAAGCTTTCGAAATCGAGTTATCCATAGATAATTGGAGCCTTGAATGAAAACAGAGATCAAGAAGGCTTTGATGGAGATCGTCGGGGAGGAGAACTTCACCGACGCGCTCATCGACTTGATCAGTTACAGCTCGGACGCTTCAGAGCATCGACGTCGGCCTGATGGGGCTGTTTGGCCGAAGACGACCGACCAAGTTTCTGAGATCCTGAATCTGGCCAACGAGCACAAATTCCCTGTCATACCCCGCGGGGCCGGAACCGGCCTTGCTGGGGGGGTCGTTGCTGAAAAAGGCGGGATTGTTATGGATATGGCCCGCATGAACCGAATACTCAAGATTAGCATTGAGGACCGGCTGGCAGTGGTGGAGCCCGGTGTCGTCTATGACCAACTTGCAGAAGCGCTGGCCCCTCATGGTTTCTTCTTTCCGCCGGATCCGGCCTCGGGCAAGGCGGCGACCCTTGGGGGCAATGTGGCGACGAATGCTGGTGGCTTGAAAGGAGCCAAGTATGGCACCACCAGGGACTATGTCCTAGGTCTAGAGGTTGTTCTACCCGACGGATCCGTCCTTCGAACGGGTTCGAAATGCATGAAGAGCGTCTCCGGGTTTGATTTGACGAGGCTTTTTGTTGGTTCAGAGGGCACACTGGGAGTGATCACTGAGATCATTCTCAAGATCAATCCCAAACCAGAAACCAGTTCTGCGTGCTCGGCAGGCTTTGACAGCTTAGAAGACGCGGCAAAGGCTATCAGCGAAGTTATGAGATCAGGGGTCATTCCCAGCGCCTTAGAGATACTGGATGACCAATGCATTTCGGCACTCAATCGAGATGCAAGCCTCGGCCTGCCGGAGGTGGCTGCAATCGTTTTGGCCGAAACCGACGGCCATACTCGGGAAGAGACGGGCTATCAGATCGACAGGATCATTGATGTATTCAGAAGAAATAGGGCGAAGGAGATCAAAAAGGCACAATCAGCAGAGGAAACAGAAAAGCTATGGGCCGCCCGCAAGTCCATCGGCGGTATCCTCTTCCGCATGAGTTACAATATGCTCGCCGAAGATGTGACGGTTCCCATAAGCAAAGTGCCGGAAATGCTCAAAGGCGTCCAGGAGATTGGGAAGCGTCACCATGTGCTCATAGCAACCTTAGGCCATCTGGGAGACGGAAACCTCCATCCCAACATCATTTTTGATGGCAGGAACCCGGGGGAGAGAAAGCGGGCTGTGAACGCAACGGATGATCTCTTCAGGCTGGCTATCGAACTGGGAGGAACGCTGACCGGAGAACACGGTATTGGTCTTGCCAAGGCGGGTTTCATGCCCTTAGAACACAGCGTTGTGGCCATAAGGGTTATGAGCGAAATAAAAAAGCTCTTCGACCCCAATAATATTCTTAATCCTGGAAAGATGGGGCTGGAGATCTAGATGGAACATGGGAATCCTTTCTTGAAAGAAGAATACTGTGAACAGATTTTGAAATGTTCAGAGTGCGGGTTTTGCCAGGCCACATGCCCTCTGTTTTTGGTTACTCTGCGTCCGGCGTACAACACAAGGGGCAAGATGATGGTTCTTAAAGAGGTAATTGATGGAACCCTTGCACTCTCTCAGGACCTGGCGGAAACATTTTATGCCTGCACAGCCTGCCAGGCCTGCACCTATTTCTGCCCATCCGGTGTAAAGGCACATGAGATCATAGAAGAAGTCCGAAAGGAACTCTATGAGGAAGGCTGTGCCCCGTTATCTTTGCTGGCCCTTGGGGACAGTATATCCAAGACAGGCAACGTCTTTGGCAGTGACAGGGAGCAAGGGGTCGACATTTACCCTCCTCCTCTTAGGGATAAAGTCAAAACAGGGGCGATGAAAAAAAGGGCTGAGACCTTGCTCTTTATGGGATGTCTGCCCAGTTTCATGGACATGAAAATCATTCCCAGCTTTATTCAGGTCATGGATGCTGGTGAAGTGGACTATACAACCCTTGGCACAGAAGAGGGTTGCTGCGGTTTTCCTCTGTACCTTTTGGGATCAGATGGGTTTGACTCCCATGCGAAGAAGGTCCTGGAGAGGATAAAGGAAACAGGAGCTCGACAACTGGTCACCCCCTGTGCGGGCTGTTACAAGACGTTCAAACACCTGTATTCAGAGATCGGAGACATGGGCCTGGAGATTTACCATTCTGTGCAGCACATGGAGAAACTGATCACGGAGCGCAGAATCCATTTTGACCGGGAAGTAGCAAAAAAGGTCACGTATCATGATCCGTGCGACCTCGGAAGAGCTTGTATGGTTTTTGAAGAGCCCCGCAATGTTTTAAAAAGCATTCCTGGAGTTGAATACGTGGAAATGACCAAGAACAGACTGGATGCCCGCTGCTGCGGCGGTGGCGGAGGCATGCAGGCTTTTAAGCCTGATCTGGCGGTGGCTGTGGCTGCAGAGCGGGTTCGGGATGCGCTGGAAGTAGGGGCTGACGTGATTGTATCTGCCTGTCCTGCGTGTAAAGATAACTTGCGAAAAGGCGCAAGGTCTATCCCCAAGCAGGAAAGGGGCGAGATAAAGATCATGGATATGGCTGAACTCATAGCAAAAGCCTTGAAACAGTGAATCTTGAGCCCCCAATATTCCTGCAGACGCGAAATTTAGGATCGCCCGTTCTGCACGCTCTCCTCCGTGCGGGTGCTCTATTACAAAAAATCGCCACATCTCCCCTGATCCACGATCAAGGCATCATCTCCCCGCAGGGACGGAATTTCGCAAGCTCAAGCGGCGTTGCCTTCGATCGCTCCTCTCGTTCGACCTTGAGGTTCTCGAAAGGCTTGCGGCGTATTGCGCCATACGCCTCAGTCGTCGCTTGAGTTTATCCTGAGCTTGTCGAAGGAGCGCCTTGCATCTAATACCTTGCTGGTGATCAGGAGGACCGCCTAAACTGCTGGTTTCATGCTTGATATCCAAAATAGACGGTGGATTTAGGATCTCATGGTCTCCTTGACACGGGGGGAGTCACACCGTGAGATTTCCGAAGATGTCTTCTGAATTCGCTCTCGAGGGACGAAGGGTTTTGACTCCGGGGATTTCGTGATTAATTTGTTAGTGTAATTTAAGCAAATAGGGATAGAATGATGAAAAATATAAGATACTATGTGCCGGGCAGTCTCCTGATTATGGCTGCCTTACTGATTTTGGCGGTCCCGGAGATTTTGGTGGCGATCGTGGCGGCTTTTATCATGTTGATCGGCATTCTTGCCCTTTATATGGGGCACAAAGTCAGACAAGCCGATGGGGGACCAAAAGACCCTGTGGGCGGCCAAAACTACAGGTGGCGCTTTTTCAGGGTACCCATGGACAGGCGATGGTACGGGAATTTTTGAGCGATTCTACCATATGTTGTGTCATTTTTTTATTGACACACAATATCTTATGGTATAAATTCGTCGGCAAGGTGGCTAATCGGTAAATCTTCTTTGAGTGGCTTGGAGATACGATGGCCCGTCTTCTGCTCATTGATGATGAGGAAGAGATCCTCAATTCTTTAAGCAAAGCACTGAGCTTTTTGGGTTACAGCGTCAAGGTGGCTCTGGACGGAGAGCAGGGTATCAGACTCTTCGATCAGGGCGGGAGTTTCGATTGCGTTGTGACAGGGATCCACATGCCCAGAATGAGCGGCAACGAGGTTGCCCGATACATCCGGAATTCACTCAAGCCGGATACGCCGGTGGTAGCCATGACCGGATCTGAAGAGGAGGCGATCGACAAGGAATTCTTCAATTCTTACCTCATAAAGCCCTTTAGACTAAAGTCCCTGATTGATCTGATCGGCAAGCTGAAGAATTCCAACTAGACGCTTAATGCCGTTTTTTGAGTGGGTTTTTGAGGATTAAGTGTCCGAGAGTTTCCCCGTGTCTCTCTCTTTGTACTGGCCTTCGTTGGAAGGGTAACTATCAGCGTAACAACCGGGTACGTTAATCGAGTCGTTAACGATCAAGTAAGACCTTCAAGCGTATTTAGTGGTATTGGCTAGGGTTAAGTAACATAACATTTTC
>SMTZ1_10008800_pt1 | contig 10385 bp, 8 predicted proteins | sample DeeMarSWOR136_30_FD_25667 | JGI IMG/M metagenome (IMG submission 25667) | reverse complement strand
GCAACTGGGTGTCGAGGTCGCCTCTAGTGTTGAGGCAGTCAAGAGCGCCGATGTCGTGCTGTTATCAGTGCCGATAGAGAGTTTTGAAGAGGTGGTGAAAGAGATAAGTCCCCATATCCAGCCTGAGCAGGTTGTGGTTGACATTACTTCCATCAAGGTTTTACCGGTTGCAGCAATGCATAAATACCTGAAGACGGGGCTGGTGCTTGGAGCCCATCCGTTGTTTGGCCCCGGTGCCAAGGGTGTGGCTAATCAGAATTTTGTGCTGACGCCAACCAATGATAGGGAGAGAACCCTGGCGCAAAAAATCAAGGAGTATTTAGAAACCAGGGGTGGTAGAGTCAGTCTCATGACGCCTGAAGAACATGATGGAAAAATGACTGTCATCCTGGGGCTTTCCCATTTTATTGCGATTGTCTCTGCCGACACTCTGCTCAGCTCCGATAAGTTAGAACAGCCGGGAGAAATTAGTGGCGTTACCTATAAAGTGTTACTAACTCTGGTAGAGAGTGTTATTTCGGAGAACCCGGAACTTTACGCCTCTCTACAAATGAACCTGTCCAATGTAACCGAGATTGAAGAATTATTCCAGAGAAAAGTGAAAGAGTGGGCAGATTTAGTCAAAAATAGAGACCGGCAAAAATTCATCCGGCAAATGAGTGTCTTGAGAAATAAACTCGAAAAAGGTAATCCTGATTTCGGGAAGGCGTACGAAAACATGTATAAGCTGGCGGCCGGGTTATGAGAGTTACTTTACTTCGTATGAGCCAAAAATAAAGTCCAAGTCCTCTTGCAGAGCCGAGACCTTATCCGAAGGGAACAACTTTTCATCAATATCCAGCATCACCTTAGTTTCCGTCCTAGCTGAGCCAACAACGTGAGCTCTAAGACATTCCTTTTCCGGCTTGCCCGGCTCGCTCTGAACTTTGAAAGTCAGGGTACCTCGAGTAATGAATGATGACGTATTGCTGGGCAGGGCGTAAGTCTCTATCTTTTCTTCACCCGGGCTTGTCCCTTGCTTCAGGGAAAAGTCTCTTATCTCAGCATACAGTAGCTCAGGATTTACCTCTTTGTATGTCTTTCTAATTTGCATCTCTGACTCCTCTTGCCACTCTACCTTATAATAGGGCTTTGACGATTTTTGTCAAGTGACTCACGCATGCTGTAGCGAGTAAACTTATTTCGTGTATTCGAAGATTTTCACCGATGGCATATCGCCCACGACCGGCTGGGATACCAAGCCAGTGGAGCTATAAACCAGTTTGTAGTGTTTCAACTCTGCTAGGGGCACCGGGCAGATAAATGGATTATCACCCACGAGTCGGTAGTTATCTGACTCCTGGTTTGAGATGTAGGCATTTGCTTCTTCGTAGCTGGTGAAGTACTCAGCACCAGTGATTAGCTTAATGGTCCCGCCTCCCGGGACTTTTTTTTCCTCATAAGAAATTACTATTGAACGCTCGGGAGTTACGGATTGGCCGTTAAAGTTATATAGTCTAGCTATCATGGAGCGGTAGTATTCTGGGTAAAAAACAGATACCGGTGCAAGTTTACCACCCTCTTGCTGTAGATAGTAGATTTCGAAGAATTCAGCCATTTCAATTTCTGCCCAGCTGGCGAGCGCCCAGAATTTTCCGGTAGGCATCTGGTGGTCGATGATGATGTAGGAAGCGCCCAATTTTTCGATTATTTCCTTCTCCGGTATTATTTCCTGTTGCCATTTTGTTTCCCGGGTGGAGTCTTCATCCTGAGATAAAAAGAATTTAGCGACGTGAGCTCCGCCAGGGCCGGGAGTGAGGTTTACCGGACGATGGGCAATGCGGGTAATCCAGTAGCCGTAGTCAACCCAAGCCATTACTCCGTAGGCGGATTCGGGATAGGGGTAGCGTTCTTTTGGCGGTGGTGGCTCGTAGAGCTGGTAATAGAAGTCAGGTTCATCGAAGGGCTCAGGGGTATTTTCCTTCAGCCAGGATAGGGAGCTTGTCCAAGCGCCATCGGGAGCAAAGTGCACTTGCGAGGCAATATCGATTGCTGGTTTGATATTAGGAAAGAAAACGACAAAAAAGACGATAATTATACCTAAAGCTATATTTATGTGTAGGTAAGTGAGGCGGAAGCCCGTCCTCTGGCGCTTTTTTGGTCTGGCTTTTTCCCATTTTGATCTTTCTGATATTTCCACTGGCTTAGCTATCAGTTTCTTGAAACCAGCGAACCTGAGGAATTGCCAGGAGAGGTAGCCGGTGAGCACGGCGACATTGATGGCAAAGTAGTAGGCGAAGCGGCGTTGCCCCAGAGTAGCGAGCAGTATTATTAGACTCCACACAACCAGAACGCTTTTCTCAGCATTGCCTTGCTTAATAACCAGATAGGTTAGAATGCCGAGCGAGATTAGGCTAAGGCCGGGAATCCAGTGAAACAAAGAAGGTAATTGAGGCCATGATGGAATCAGGAAAAAGTTGGTGTTGAAATTACCCCAAGCAAGTTGAGTAGTTAATTCACCTCGTGGATAAAGTATTGGCTGCATTTCAAGTATAGTACGGGAACCGCTCCAGGTGAAGATGTCAAACGGACCAAATACGGAATGAAAGAAGGGTGGGGAAATAAGGTAGAGAAGGGGAAGTGCCACCGCGACTGACCCAACCAAAGCTAACGGATAATAGAGGGGTTTTATTCCTTTTTGTGTCATTAGTCGTGAGGCGAAGGTCAGGATTATCGGAAGAAGTAAAGCGATGCCCAAGGACACGAGGGAAAACGCACTGCGGGAGAAGAGCACATAGATTATCAGAGTCGTGAAGAAAGTGATAACGCCAACCGGTGCCAGATAGTCGGTTGATTGCTGCCTCAGGTGGTCAATGATGAACTGGATAAAGAAGTAGCAAGCGATGATGAAAACAAAGAGTAGTCCCCCAATCCAGGTGATGAGGTAGATTCCCAGAAAAAGGCCACTGAGCAAGCTAAAAATGATAGGTCTACGGCGCATTGCCCAGTCCCGGTGCCAAATATGACCTAAGGTTAATCCTCTATCGCGCGAAGCTTTGATTGCCAGAATAAGAAACATCATGGCGGTGGCGGTAAATAGTATCTCGGCGATATGGTGGTCAGTGAAGCCCAATATCGAGCGCCCGAGAAATTCACCCGGTAGTATAGCGATGAGACCAGCCGAGAGCACGCCAGCCCAGCGACCAAAGAGCTCTTTACCGATAACATAAACCGGAATGATGGTCAGGGCAGCCAAAACTGCCGGGAAATAGACCGCAACCACATCAATGGTGTGCTGACTTGGTGACCCAAAACCAATCACCCAGCTAATACCAGCCAGAAGCCAGTTAAAGAAATGGATGTTGTCTATCCTGAGGCCGAAAGGATAGAGCAAGTATGGGTCGAAGTTGGTGAGCCAAGGGAAATTGTGGGCCAGGTTATCCACCAAACGCATTTGGTAATAAGCATCGATACTGGTAAACTTTATCCACTCACCGCTGAAGACTTCGTTATAAGGGAGATAAACTCGAAGAAATAGGGAAATACCAAAGAATAGAGCTAGTATTACGGCAACCAGAAGTCCCGGGGAAAGTCTCTTCTCTTCAGCTTCAAGCTCTTTATTCATATGCTGGCTTACTCTTTGCTATTATCCTTATTTCGAGGGAGAGAATTTACATGATGGTGAAGAGGCTTTTTGGGCATGGATGAGCCCATTTACATCTCCTTATTTAGGTTAACTAGGAACTCAGCGTTAGTTTTGGTCTTGCGCAGGCGGTCTATAATTCGCTCGGTGGCTTCAACAAAGTTATTGGAGTCAGAGGCAATCATCGCCACCATACGTCGTAGTAACCACACCTGCTTCAGGCTCTCTTCATCGATTAGCAGTTCTTCCCGCCTGGTGCCACTGCGTTGAATATCCATAGCCGGGAAAATGCGGCGTTCCGATAATCGGCGGTCGAGATGAAGCTCCATATTACCGGTTCCCTTGAATTCCTCATAGATGAGGTCGTCCATGCGGCTGCCAGTGTCAACGAGGCAGGTGGCAATGATGGTCAAGCTGCCACCCTCATCCGTGTTGCGGGCAGCGCCGAAGAAACGCTTGGCCGGATGGAGGGCAACGGGGTCAATACCACCGGATAAGGTGCGGCCACTGGAAGGCATCGCCAGGTTATAGGCTCGGGTAAGGCGGGTAATACCGTCGAGGAGGATGAGCACATCCTTCCCGCTTTCGACGACGCGCTTGGCTCTCTCCAGTGCCAATTCAGCGACGCGGGTCTGATTTTCCACCAGTTCGTCAAAAGTGGCGCCTATCACCTCTCCCTTGACGGAGCGCTTCATATCGGTAACTTCTTCCGGACGCTCACCAATAAGGCATACAATCGGGTAAATGTCATTGTAGTTAGTGGTAGCGGCATTGGCGATGGATTTGAGCAGTATCGTCTTACCGGCCTTGGGTGGTGACACGATTAAGCCTCGTTGTCCTCGACCGATGGGAGCAATGAGGTTGAGCAGACGAGTGGATAATTCCTCGGGTGAGTGTTCTAGGTTAATCAGTTTGTCGGGGAAGGTGGGGGTGAGTGCGCCAAAGTTAGGCCGGTCTTTGGTTAGTTCAGGGTTCATGTTATTAATGGCCGCTATCTGAAGCAAACTGTAATATTTCTCGTTGCTTTTAGGCGGTCTGCCCTGTCCAACAATCATGTCTCCGTTGCGCAGCCCAAAGCGGCGGATCTGGGATGGGGAGATATACACATCGGTCTGATTAGGCAGCAGGGTGTCCTGCCTGAGGAAGCCGTAACCGTCACTCATGATATCCAGGATGCCGCTACAGAAGGTGTGACCCTCCTGCTCGATATCTGACTTGAGTAAGAGCATGATAATGTCTTGCTTATTGAGGCCATCAGAGCTGGAAATGCCCTTTTCCTTGGCCAGTGCCATTAACTCGTCTAAGCTTTTGTTTTCTAGTTCGTCAATGTTCATAATGTAACCTCACTCCCGAGTACCACTCTCCTTATCCAGAAGGGGTTTCGTTTTCTCAGTTTTATTGTTGTGAAACCCGCCGCCAGTCAGCCAGGAAACGGCTAACACCGACATCAGTCAGCGGGTGATTTATCATTTGCATCAGTACATTATAGGGAATAGTGGCGATGTGTGCCCCTGCCTTGGCGGCAGCCACGCAGTGTAGAGGGTGCCGAATACTGGCAGCAATCACCTGGGTTTTCAGGTTGTAGTGTTTATATACCTCTACAATGTCTTTCACTAACTGCATACCGTCGTGACCGACATCGTCCAATCGGCCGACAAAGGGACTGACATAGGTGGCGCCAGCCAGGGCACCAAGGAGCGCCTGATTTAATGAGAAACACAGGGTCATGTTTATTTCTATATTTTCCTTGCTCAGGGTGGATATTGCCTCAAGTCCGGCAGCCGTGGCTGGTATCTTAATGGTTACATTGGGTGCCCAGGCAGCTTTGATTCGTGCTTCGGCAATCATGCCTTCGGTGTCTTCTACGAGCACTTCGGCGGAAACAGAGCCACTAACTATAGAGCAGATAGTCTTGACCACCGTTTCGTAGTCGGCGGTTGCCTCTTTGGATACCAGGGTGGGGTTGGTGGTAACGCCACTGATGATGCCCAGTTTGGCGGCTTGTCTGATCTGGTCAATATTGGCAGTATCTAAAAAGATGCGCATTTAGTCCTCACTTTCTGGCGCAAGGGGTAATGGAGGTTGAGCCCCTTCGCGCAGTACATCCTTGGCGACTCCGAGGAAGTCGCGGAACAGGGGATGGGGACGGCTAGGACGAGAGCCAAATTCAGGATGGAACTGGCAACTTACCATCCAGGGGTGGTTGGCGAACTCGCAGATTTCAACCAGTTTATTGTCTGGGGATAGCCCACTATAAAGCATTCCTGCCTCATGCAGAGGAGTGCGAAATTGGTTGTTAAATTCATAGCGGTGTCGATGGCGCTCGTAAATCAGATTTTGTCCATAAGCTCGAGCGGCACGGCTGTCTGAGAGCAGTTGACAGGGGTAGTTACCCAACCGCATGGTACCTCCTTTATCTTGCAGGTTCTTCTGGTTGGGGAGGAAGTCAATGACCGGGTAGGGGGTTTCAGGGTTAAACTCGGTAGAGTTTGGCTCAGGGGAATTCAAGGCGTGACGAGCAAACTCAATTACCATAACCTGCAATCCCAGGCACAATCCCAGGTAAGGGATTTCATTGGTTCGGGCATAGTTGGCCGCTCTGACCATGCCTTCGATGCCTCTGATGCCAAAGCCACCGGGGACGATAATGCCTTGGGCGGAGCGTAGTAGAGAATTGCTACCATCTCTTTCCAGGTCCTCAGAATGAACCCAGAACAGATTAAGCTCTCTGTTATGATAGAGGGCAGCGTGACGCAGCGCTTCACGAACTGAGAAATAGGAGTCGGCTAATTCAACATATTTACCTACCAGGGCAATATTAACCGGTTCACGGGGCGTTTTGAGGTGTTCCACCAGTTCCCGCCACTGACTCAGGTCCGCTCGGTGTGCCTTAAGACCAAGTTTAGCGACAATTAGTTTCCCCAATCCCGACTCTTCCAGAAGTAAAGGGATCTCATAGATGGTGGAAACGGTGGGCAAGGGAATAACGGCTTGCCGTTCCACATCACAGAACAGGGATATTTTATCTCTGATGCTTTCCGGAATGGGGAGGTCGCTGCGGCAGATAATGACGTCAGGCTGAATACCAATTCGGCGTAGTTCATTAACACTATGCTGGGTAGGCTTGGTCTTTAGTTCCTGAGTAGAGTTGAGATAGGGGAGCAAGGTAACGTGAACGTAAAGCACGTTGTCCCGTCCAACATCTTTTCTCATCTGTCTGATGGCTTCTAGAAAGGGCTGTCCTTCAATGTCACCCACGGTGCCGCCTACCTCGATAAGAATCACATCAGCCTGAGATTTCTCGGCGAGTTGCTTGAAACGTTCTTTTATCTCGGTGGTAACATGGGGCACCACCTGAATAGTGCCACCGAGAAAATCACCCCGCCTTTCTTTGGCGATAACAGCGCTATATATTTGTCCCGAGGTAACGTTAGAATCGGCAGTAAATTCAACGTCAATGAAACGTTCGTAGTTGCCTAAATCAAGGTCAGTCTCCGCACCATCCTTGGTGACAAATACCTCTCCATGCTGGTAAGGAGACATCGTGCCCGGGTCAACATTGAGATAGGGGTCCAGCTTCTGAACCGAAACACTGACCTGGCGACTCTTCAGAATGGTGCCCATAGAAGCGACAGTTATGCCCTTGCCGACTGAGCTAACTACACCACCAGTAACAAAGATATACTTTGGCATACGGGAAACCAAACTCTAAAACATCCAGAAAACCTTCGATTTTCTTGACAGCTTATTTAGGATTGCAGTTGGTTTTTAGTAACGAGTAGCATCAAGCTTCTAAAGAATACTCTTGGTACTTTATATCTGGAAATAGCCTTAAGTGTCAAGATTACGCTGGGGAAAAATCAGTGTTTCTTTTATTATAAAGAGGCGAGGGTGAATTGTCAAGTTTTTATGCAAAGTTGTCTGGCGACTTGAGCTAATGTCCTCCCGTAAAGGGGAGGGGGATGATGGGGGTGAGGTTAGCCAGCAATAGTGCTATAATCTATATTGAATTAAAAGTTTTTTGAAGGAGAGGTTAGCCAATGGATGAATTGAAGGTGTTCACCGGTAATGCTCATCCCGCCCTAGCTCAGGCAGTTGTCGACTATTTAGGGATACCCTTGGGTAAGAACGAGGTCTTTCAGTTCAGTAACGAGAATATCTTTGTGCGTATTCTGGAGAATGTTCGTGAGCGGGATACCTTTGTCATTCAACCACTCTCTTCCCCGGTGAATAATAATCTGGTCGAGTTACTTATCATGATTGACGCGCTGAAGAGGGCATCAGCCAAGCGAATTACCGCGGTAGTTCCTTACTATGGTTACGCGCGCACCGATAAGAAGGACCAACCCCGGGTGCCAATTACGGCCAGGCTAATTGCTGACCTGCTTACGGTGGCTGGAGCTAATCGACTACTGACCGTGGATTTGCATGCGGCACAGATTCAGGGTTTTTTCAGCATACCAGTGGATGAGCTGACGGCACTTAATTTATTGGCTAATTATTTTGCCGAAAGAGAGTTTGATGACCTGGTGGTGGTGGCCACTGATATCGGTATTACTAAGCGAGCGCGTGATTTAGCAGAAAAACTTGGTGCCCCACTGGCGATTATGGAAAAAAGACGGGTGGATAATGTTGACCGGGCGGAGACGCTCAACGTCATCGGTGAAGTGGAGGGCAGGGTAGCCCTCACCGTGGATGACGAAATAGACACTGCTGGCTCCCTGGTAAACGTTGTCTCCACTTTATTAGAGCGGGGGTCAACAGAAGTTTATGCTTGTTGCACCCATCCCATATTTTCCGGCCCGGCTATTCAGAGGATTGCGGCATGCCCGGTGAAAGAGGTGGTAGTTACGGACACGGTTCCGGTTAAAGATGACAAGAAATTAGATAAGATTACGGTCCTGTCAATGGCACCACTGCTTGGGGAAGCCATCGACCGCATTCATACTGGAAAATCTATCGGAGCTATGTTTGAGTAAATTGGGAAAGAACAAACCCAAAAAGATGGTGGAGGTATATCGGGCGGCGAGTGAGGCAGAAGCTCAGATTATCAAGGGCTTGCTGGAGAGCTGTGGCATATTTTGCCTGCTGAAATCAAATGCCGCCCCTTCTGTGCACATGTTTGCTGTTGATGGTATGGGTGAGGTCAAAGTTATGGTCTGGGAGGAAGTGGTGGGGAAAGCCAAAGAGCTGATTGGGGGAGAGGGCAATGCTTAAATGGCTGAGCGGGCTGGTTGATTCCAATGAGAAAGAGTTGAAACGCCTCCAGCCGATAGTCGACTGGATAAACAAGCTTGAGCCTGAGTTTGAGAAGCTCAGTGATGCTGAACTGCGAGCTAAGACAGATGAGTTTAAGGGTAGACTGAAAGCCGGCAGTTCTCTTGATGAGCTTTTGCCGGAGGCTTTTGCCGCCGTGCGCGAAGCGGCCAAGCGGACTATCGGGCAGCGACACTTTGATGTGCAGTTGATGGGTGGGGTTGTCCTTCATCAGGGCAAAATTGCCGAGATGAAGACCGGTGAGGGCAAAACCTTGGTGGCTACCCTGCCTCTTTACCTGAATTCACTCACCGGTCAGGGATGTCACCTGGTTACGGTTAATGATTATCTGGCACGGCGAGACCCTTACTGGATGGGGCCAATTTACCACGCGCTGGGGGTAAGTGTTGCCAGCATCTACCCGCAGCAGACTCCAGATGAGCACCAACCGTCTCGACTTTATGACCCTGACCATGACTCGGGGGAAAGCCGATGGCGCCATTTCCGTCCTATTTCCCGAAAAGAGGCTTATGAAGCCGATATTACCTATGGCACCAGCAGTGAATTCGGCTTTGATTACCTGCGGGACAACATGGTGATGGAACTATCCCAGTGTGTCCAGAGTAACCTAAACTATGCCATCGTTGACGAGGTAGATAATCTCCTCATTGATGAAGCCCGTACTCCGCTTATAATCAGCGGCCCGGCTGAGGAATCAGGGCAGACATATCAAGTGTTTGCCCGACTTGTCCCTCGTCTGCGGCAGGATGTGGATTATGTGGTCGATGAAAAGGAACGGAACGTAAACCTGACCGAGGCTGGCATCAGTAATCTGGAAGGAATGCTGAAGCGAGATGGGTTGCTAAAGTCCCCCAATCTCTACGACCCGGCAAACTACTCACTGACCCGTTACCTAGAAAGCGCCCTGAAAGCGCAGGTGCTGTTCAGGCGGGACCGTGAATACGTGGTGAAGGATGGTCAGGTCATCATTGTTGATGAGTTCACGGGACGGTTGATGTTTGGTCGCCGCTACTCAGAGGGTCTGCACCAGGCAATCGAAGCTAAAGAGCATGTCAAGGTGCAACGGGAGACGATGACCTTTGCCACCATTACCATTCAAAACTACTTCCGCATGTACAGCAAATTAGCCGGGATGACCGGCACCGCCCTTACTGAGGCTTCCCGACCAGATTTACAAGGATGAGAAAGCTAAATTCCGCGCCGTGGCGCGTGAGATTGAGCAACTTCATCAGGAGGGCCGTCCGGTGCTGATTGGCACCGTATCTATTGAAAAATCGGAGTTGCTGAGCGACCTCTTGATGAAGAAGGGCGTTCCCTGTCAGGTGCTCAATGCCAAGTATCATGAGAAGGAGGCGGGTATCATTGCCCGGGCAGGAGAGCCTGGGGCGGTAACCGTTGCCACCAATATGGCGGGGCGGGGTGTTGACATTGTGCTGGGAGGGAGCCTTGACGGGCAAGGCGAGGCAGAATGGCAGGAGACACACGA
>SMTZ1_10008296_pt1 | contig 10385 bp, 12 predicted proteins | sample DeeMarSWOR136_30_FD_25667 | JGI IMG/M metagenome (IMG submission 25667) | reverse complement strand
AGATCTCATTGGTCCATACTGGCCCACTGCCTTCAGGCATGAGCCTAAGCCTTGGTGGTAACCTCTGGGTAGCCCAGCGGCGCTCCGGCAAGCTCTTCGCGCTAACACCGGAGGGGAGACGGATCGAGTTTGCCTCGTTCACCGGCAGATCGGCCCTGCGAACTCTCGGATTTGCTCCTGTCAACAAGGAGACGCAAAGGATCGGGATAGCGGGAGACCTGTTTGTGATGGTCTTCCCTATGCTTGACTATCCTGTGCGTGAAATGATCCGGATCTCAGGTCCTTTTGATTCCTACGTACAAGAGGCGAGTAGGGGGCGATAGAACTGGCGCGGTATAGCTGATCCCACCAGAGCGTGCGGCCGAGACTGGGTAGATGTTAAGATTCCGCTGTGTGAGAGATACCTCCTGTCAACATACGATGCCATACAGATCTGCTCCTGCCCTTTCGCAAAAGGAGATTGCCTTATCACCCGCCCCTTCACCTCCTAGCACCTTTTCATTTGACTACCCAGTCCCTTTCTTCTATTCTTCTAATCGCAAAACGTAGTCCTGCAATAGGCGGCAGGACAGCCGAGACAATCACACCGAGAAAGTGCATGGATATACGCAGGAGGATGGGCTATGAGAGCGACGATGATGATTCCGTCTTACTGGCGGCGTGAAACTGCTCTTGGCATGCGGGAGACTGACGCAGTTTATGATCATCCCACGCCTCTGGACGAAGCGGGAACGCTCCAGAGGGCGCTGGAAAGCATTAATGTCCTCGATGATAAAGACTTTGAAGTGGTAGTTATTGCTGTTGCCAACGCTCAAGACATCGAAGCCAGGACAGAAGAGAAGGTCTCCGACATCATTTCATCCGCTTCCTGCCAGGTCCCAGTCCATCTCTTCAGCCATGCTCATCTGCAACGGATTCATGAGGCAATGAGACAAGCTGGGGGTGCGAACTTTCTTGAACTTCTGAGACTTCGCGGATATTCAAACATCCGAAATCTCTGCTTGTTCGTGCCACATCTACTAGGCTCGGTCATTGCCGTGCTTATTGACGATGATGAAGTGTTTGAAGATCCAGCCTTTATGGCCAAAGCCCGTGAGTACATCGGAGGCATCCACGATGGTCATTTCGTAGGCGCTGTGGCCGGGTACTACCTTCAGCCCGATGGTGACTGGCGTTTGAAGCGCGAACGTAAACCGTGGATGGAGCACTGGGATCAAGTCGACCGGATGAATGAAACATTTGAAAGGATAATAGGGACGGGACCGCGGCTCAAAGAAACGCCATTCGTGTTCGGTGGAAATATGGTTGTTCACGCGGAGGTTTTTAGACAGGTTCTCTTTGACCCGTATGTGACTCGGGGAGAGGATATTGATTTCCTCATAAACATGAAAATGTGTGGATATAGGTTTTTCCTGGACAACACCCTGTCCATCAAACACCTACCACCTCCCAAACCCCACGCCGTCTGGAAACAGTTGCGCGAGGACATATGTCGATTCGTCCGCGAGCGAGCCAAGCTTCGTAAGCAGGAGCCTGCGGCAGATATGGTTCGTGTGTCGGCCGAGGAACTCGACCCTTATCCTGGGGCTTTCCTCAAAGACGACCTCGAAGACAAGATTGAACGAGCATGCGGCGTTCTTGCCGATGAGTATCGGACCGACGGTAAAGAGACTGATGTTGCGGAGACGGTGAAGAACATCGATGTCGCGCACTCCGAGGCTCGGTCCAGAGAGAATCCCTTCCAGCGTTTCTTGAGAATGAAGAAGCTGTGGGAGGAGATGATGGCGTTCGTGGGTCAAAACAAAATTCGGGGACAACTCAGGAGTGCGTTGGGGTGGTAGGAGACTTACTGTGAAGTTGCTCTTCGTACCCAAAGTCTCCCCAGAGTAAGTGTTATTGGAGGCCCGATACTCATTCATCATCGGATCAAGAACCTTCACAAAATGCGCTATCAAATAACGGTGATCGCACCAGCTGCCTCAGATGAAGACCATAATGATACGAGCCTTCAAGAGTTCTGCGAGGAGATCATCCTCATCGACTCGCCGAAGGAAAGGACCCCCGAGGACATGAACGAACTCGCAGGAAAGACGAACCGTCCTCCCTTTTTTATCGGGACATGGCGGTTACAGTCCGGAGTTGGACGCCGCCTTCAGGTCCCCCTTTGTCCAACAGTCCTACTCAGCAATTCTCGCCGAGTACGCCATGATGGGTCAGTATCTGGAAGGGGCAAAGGAGCTTATTCCACCCGACACCATGACTATCATCTCTGTCCACGAGTGCTACACACAGGCGTTTCGGCAGCGGGTAGGCAAAGGAGAGCGCATTAGTGATGAGACGACGCAAGAGCTTTTCGAGTACGAGTTTAGAATGTATCGTGCGGCTGACCGAGTGCTGTTGTTAACGCGGGAGGATATGGAGGTACTCGTCAGTCGTGCGTCAGATCTTCCAGGAAGAATAAGTGTTGTGCCCCACGGCGTTGAGAGTGAGTTCTATACTGCCCCGAAGAGACCTGGACAGACGAGAAACATACGCTTCCGAGGCAACTTCAACATCATCCCAATGTTGATTCGGTGCAAAACTTCATGAGGCACTGCTGGGGCAGAATATCACAAGAGGTACCCGACGCTGTCTTCCACGCAGTGGGATTCGATCCATCTCCGAAACTGCTCGATCTCAGAAGCGATCGCGTGGTCGTTCATGAGGGTGGGGCACACTTGCGATGTGAGAGAGGTGTACAGGAACAGTGATGTCTTTGTGGCACCCATTGAACTTGGTGGAGGATTTCGCGGGAAAATGCTCGAAGCGCTCGCCTGTGGGCTTCCTATCGTCTCGACAAGCCTTGCTGCGTACGGGATCCATCCGGTCAACGGAAAAGGGATGTTCGTCACCGACGGATATGGAGAGTTTACAGAACATGTCATCAGGTTCCTCAAAGACGTTCAGTTGCGACGGCTGGTTGGTGCTAGGGCTCGAGCGCTTGGGGGGCGCTTCGACTACAAAAACGCCGCAAGAAGACTGCATGAGGTGACACAGCAGTATTACCCAAGGAGATGAGACAGTTGCTGCAGTGTGGTTATTGATCTGTGGTTTCTGAAGTACCGGCCCGCAAGTGTAGCTTCCAGATCGCCCTTTCCCTCACCAAATCTCATTGCTTGCACAATCTCAAGCTTGTAGAATTCACCGTAGGTTGAATCCCATAGTCATGACGGCTACCTTTCTTCTGACAGGAGAGACGCCGCAGCCTCATCTAGCAACAGAAGTGCGCTTCCTTTGGTGGGTCTCACCAGAGCTGTTGGCAGCATGCTATTCTCGTCCTCGACGATTTCTCTGATGGCGTTCGCCTTGTTCTTACCACTTACCAGAAAAATAATATTCTTCGAGTTATTGATCACCGGAAGCGTCAGACTTATGCGCTGATGGGGCGCCTTGTCGGCGATCACCGGCACTGCCAAGTGATTTTGTTCCTGCAGTGCTGGTGCTCCAGGGAAAAGGGATGCTGTGTGCCCATCTTCACCAATTCCCAGCATAATGAGATCGAACTCTGGCAGCGTATTCATTCCAATCCCGAAGGGGCGTCGTATATTCTCCTCGTATCGTGCGGCTGATTGCTGCGGTGTAACGCCCTCAGTGGAAATGGGGTACACGTTTTGTTTAGGCATGTCTATGTGATCCAACAGGTGCTCTTTGACCAGGCGGTAGTTACTCTCGCTGTCAGACCATGGGACGAAGCGTTCATCTGTAAGAAAAACGTGCGTCCTATCCCATGGCAATTTGTGGTCAGAGCGGGCAAGGCTGCTGTAAAAATCAATGGGCGTTCTTCCTCCTGACAGTGCCACAGCAAAGTAGGCCTTTTCCCTGACCGTCTCCGAGGATATCTCTACCCATTTGTCAAGAGCGAAATCGGCGACTAAATCGAATCTCTCAAAAATCAATATTTCCAAAATATTATTCATAGTAAATTGAAAATTAGGTTCAATTACTTTGCATCTAGCGAAGGCTCAGTTTGGGCGAGATCCTATGCGCATTTACCACCCTGCACGCTTACAACTTTCTCCAGGCCCGCCCATCCCGTGCCAGCAGTTCATCGGCTTCCTTCGGCCCCCAGGTCCCCGCTGGATAGTTGGGGAAGTCCTTCGGTGGCGTAGCCACCCACCGCTGAATGATGGGGTCAACTACCGACCACATCGCGTCGACCCCATCTTGCCGACCGAAAAGTGTCAGGTCTCCCTTTAGGCAGTCTATGAACAAGCGTTCATAGGGATAATGGCGTTCGAGACCGAAAGCTGTCTCATAGTTGAAATCCATGGTTACGGTATGAGGTTGATTTCCAACTCCCGGATACTTTACACTCATGCCGAGCGAGATCTGTTCTCGAGGTTGCACACCCAACGTGAGACAGTTTGGCTCCAAAATATCGCAGGTCCGACCAAAGAGTCTAAGCGGCGGTTGTTTGAACTGGACTGAGATTTCTGTGATACGTTTTTCTAGACGCTTCCCGGTCCTGATGTAGAAAGGGACTCCCGCCCATCGCCAGCTATCAATGTAAAATTTCGCTGCGAAGAACGTGGGCACATTTGAATCAGGAGCCACATCCTCTTCCTGTCGGTACGCCGGGACTTCAACGTTTCGAATCTTGCCCGAGCCGTATTGCCCACGCACCGTGAACTTCTCAGTATATTCTGCATCCATCGGACGGATGGTACGAAACACCTTCACTTTTTCGTCACGGACCAAGTCTGCTTCAAAACCTACTGGTGGCTCCATGGCCACCAGGGCCAACAGCTGCATGATGTGATTCTGGACGATATCTCGAACGACCCCAGTCTCCTCGTAAAAGAGACCACGGTGCTCTACTCCCAATTCTTCGGCCACGGTAATCTGCACGTGGTCCACGTAACGCCTGTTCCAGAGGGGTTCAAAGATGCTATTGGCGAAACGGAAGAACATAACATTCTGAACCGTCTCTTTGCCGAGGTAATGATCAACCCGGTAGACTTGGCGTTCGTCAAAGACGCTGGCAATAGTCCCGTTAAGTGCCGTCGCTGATATCCTATCTCTCCCGAAGGGTTTCTCCATTACGATCTTCGGTTCAAAGGATTCTTCACACAGTTTGTGTTCACCCAGCTTTGTAATAATGACTGGGGCAAACGTGGGGGGTACGGCCAGATAGAAAATGACCTCCTTTTTGTTATCAGGTGTAGCACGGCAAATGTCGCCCAAGCGATGGTAAAGATTGCGGTAGCCTTCATCGCTGTCGAAGGCGGTCGAGAGGTAGAATAGGTGTTGACCAAACGTTTCCCAGTCGCTTTCAGTCAAGGACTCGTGGGAAAACTGCTCAAAGGACTCCCGGGCAAAGTTGCGGTATTCTTCGTCTGACATTCCGGGAAGACCAAATCCGACTATCGAAAAATCATTGGGCAACCTCTCAGCGTGATGAAGATGGTAAAGTGAGGGCAGAAGCATTCTTTTTGTTAAGTCGCCCGCGCCGCCAAATATGACGATGGTGAACGGCTCAACCTTAAAATCATCGACCAGAACCTCACATGTCTGCAGAAATTTACTGGGGGCTGAAACATCATATTGATCCATCTTGTCACTCCTCGATCACAGGATCGTTTCGGACAAAGTTGTAGTAGTTAAGGTGATGGAAGCACCTTGTAAGGGTTTCTCAACCGCACCATAGTGACTCATGGCACGGTCTCAAGTGAGAGTTTCTCTGTAAGCACCATCCACTGCTCTTTTGCGAACTGAACAGGTATGATGTGTTATCAACATTCATGCTTCCAGGTATTTGTTGACAAGAGCAACCAGCTTATCCTGATCAAACAGCGGCTGTTTCTTGCTGTATTGATAGAACTTCTTGCCGTTCACCATTATTATTGGGGCATGCCATGTTCCTTTCAAGAGGCAATAGAAGAAATTATCAAGCCACGGTTTAACTTCAAATATCACATTTTTGTCTTTGAACTCGTTCTTCATCGTCTCTTCGATCACTGCCGTCGTGAGATCGCATTCACTGCAGGTGGTAGTGATGCGAAAAGGACCTAATTTGCCTGCCCACTTGAACTGAGTTATGACCACTGGTTGCTTCTTTTTGTTGTAGTTCTCAGCCATCACAACACCTTATCATTTATCTGGACCAATGCTGTTTTTTTCCTTTTTATTACGTTACTGTGGCATATCTGCAGTACCACCCGTTCCTTCCTTTGTGACTTTTTGCCCTCATGTGAGAAGACCGTTGTGTGCTTATTGTGTCACATGTAAGCTCGCGATGTTGCACCTCCCAGCGATCTTAGGTCTTGCCCGTCCTCTTCTCTATGGTGCTCAACAGAGAGTCAAAGGATTGCTCGAAGGCGATAACGCCGTCGGTGAGTAGCTTGTTACAGACCGTGTTGACATCAATGCCAAATGCACGGAGAGACTCGATGATTCTCTTGGCTTCGGTCACGTCTGGTGTCAGCGCCTGCTTGACCCGCCCATGATCCATAAATGCCTCAAAGGTGTGCTCCGGTACTGTATTGACAGTGTTTTTGGCTATCAGTTCAGATACGTATTTTATGTCACTGTATGCCGGATTCTTGGTGCCCGTAGAGCCCCAGAGAACTCTCTGCGGGTTGACTCCCTCCTGCTGTAGTTGCCTGAACTCATGGCCTGAGAATATATCGGCGTACGCTCGGTATATCAGATGCGCATTGGCCACTGCCGCCTTGCCGCGGAAAGACAGAATCTTCTTCTTCGTCGTATCGCTGAATTCTTTCTTATTGGCAAGTTCATCCAACAGGTTGTCCACGGCGGTGTCAACACGGCTCACAAAAACACTGGCCACCGAGCGGACAGCGCTCACGTCGCCTTTGTTCTGCAACAGCTTGCGCATGCCTTTCAGGTAAGCCTCCGCAGTTCTGCGGTACTGGCCCACCGAAAATATGAGCGTGACATTAACATTGATTCCTTCACCGAGTAACGCCTCTATGGCTTCGTATCCGTCATTCGTTGCTGGCACCTTGAACATGACGTTCGGTCGATTTACCTTCTTGGTCAGTCTCTTTCCCTCCTCTATCGTCTCTGTTGTTTTGTATGCCAGTTTTGGGTTGATCTCCAGACTGACGAAGCCGTCGAGTCCGTTTGTGTTTTCATAGACTTCCTGAAACACATCGGCAGCATCCTGAATGTCTTTGACAGACAAGTCGTCATATATTTCAAAGGTGGATTTGCCCATTCTGTGCTGGTCCTGCACTTGCTTCTCATACTCATCTCCCGAGCTGACTGCTTTATCAAATATAGTAGGATTAGACGTCATACCTCGCAAACCCAAGGTTACCATATCGTGCAGTCTGCCACTTGCAATCAACGACCGGCTGATGTAATCCAACCAGACACTTTGACCAAATTCAGCGAGTTGCTCAATAGTTGTCTTGGCCATGTCAACCTCCTGTCCTTCGTTAAACGTTTCTTTGACTGCCCCCGATGCCGTGGCTACCGAGCGGAAGCGTTGCTGCGTCTTTGCCAAAACCGTCCCTGCATCCTACCAATATAAGCCTAGCCCCCTCCAAATCAAGGCGCCGCACAATTCGTTCAGCCTCTATTTTCAACGATTTTACGAGATGGCTCGTGTTTGTGTCCTCCCTCATGAGCGTGCGACGGGCCCAGATCTTATCCTTGAACTTTTTGATCTATGAGATCGCCTAGTGCCGCCAAATGCGCCTTTTCCTCGTCCCCTAGCTTGAACAGGACATCTTTTGCGCGCTCATCAGTGCTCTTCTCCGCGTAGCGAAGATAAAGGTCCAGCGCCTGCGCTTCAATCATCATTGCTAGATTGAGCACATCAGGCGCGGTCTGCATATGAGGTTCATTTTCTTTCATGAACGCTTCTATGTCGAAACCGCCTTCCATCACGTGGGAGACTGCTCGTGACTCAAATGCCTGCTCGTCAAGCCCGGACGGATCAATTTCCGAGTAAAGTCCGAACAGCATCTTCTTATGCCGCCCCTCGATGTCGCCCAACTTTCTGCAGAGATCTCTCAGCTCCTTATCCGTCGTTTTTTCCGACATTCGAACATAGAAGGTGCCCAAGGCGTTCTCCATGCCGTAGGCGAAAACAGTAATTTCAGATGGTGTTTCATCGCCTCGAAGGAGGTCGAGATGTAACTCTTGGGGACCGAAAGCCTTCTCGCCATTCCATGCGCGTATCCCCCCGTTCAGATTGAATACCTCCTTGAAACCTTTACCAGACAAGAGTTGAGCCGCAACTCGGCTCCGACCGCCAGCCGCTCAGTATGGGATGATTGGCTGGTCAGGATTTAATTGAGGAATTGCATCAGGAAGGTTGGGCAGGGGAATGAGTTTTGCTCCGGGAATGTGTCCCTGTTCATACTCTCCCGGCTGGCGAACATCCAGCAGAGTATACGTTCCCTCGCGGTGTTCCTGGATAAACTTCCGCGTCTCCTCAGCCTCCATAGAGGCAACCGGGGAAAAGAGTTTTTTTAGCTGGATCATCCTTCATTCCTCCCGTATTGGTTTGTGGACGCCATGTCAAATCTAAGACCTTTCACTGTCGCAAAGACATTTCTTAGATTGCGATCACGTTAACGTTGATCAGCTTGATGAGAAAAAGTTAGAAATATTAAATTCTTACTCCTGTATTCTTGATAGATAACTTTAGCTGTCTCACAGCGTGTACAATACTGGCATGTGAGTGTTTCGAGCCGAAAAAGTCGGTTGTCCCGTAGCGACAAGTCAAGATCGACGCAGTCCCCGCGTCGGTTGATAACGAAGCTTGGAGCTGTAGCGGCAGGGCGACAAATGTGAGGTAACTGCATCACTCTATCTACTCTGTCCTTAGCAGGACCGACAGCACAAACAACTCGACTGGTTGACAGAAACTATAGTAGCAACGGCAGAGAGATTGTCAACCAGAGAGGATGAGATCTCTAAAAAAGTCCTCTTGACTGCTCACAAATCGTTTTTCGGCCATTCTAAAGCTCGCTTCGCTGCAAATTCAATTCGCCCTTCTGGCTCAGGGCGAATTTGCTGCGCCGCGCCCTCGTGAAGTACTTCGATTCGCAAATACTGTGAGGTATCCTACCGGTAGAGATGATTTCGTTTGCTGACTCAGTACTTCGTCCCTGGAGCAACGAATTCGTAACCGAATTTATGGATCGAAGGACTAAGAATCGGTAGCGGAAAAATCTTTACCCCGTTGTTGAAAATATTGATATCAGAGAGGTGATCAACTGTCTGGATATGAAAAAGTCTTACAGAGATCAGTCGAATTTCTGGCTCAACTACGGGGTGAATTCGCGTTCAGAGAACTTCTTCAGAGGTCTCAGGATGCCTCGCAAGTTGTTGACTTACGGCGACACTGGAGCCTCCAATGTGTCAGAACATCCGGCGATCGTTACGGATGGTCTCATGGAGACGTGGTGTCTGCAGAACCCATTTGACACAGGGGTTAATCCACTTTATTATTTTGACCTTAACTCTATGAGGAGGCATGGTAAGGTTGCATGTCAGTCGATGGACGTGGTTGTCGACGAGGCGTTGTTGACACTGAGACTCGAAGTCGACTGTGTGACTGAAAAGGGAGGTGTTGATTGTGCAGATCGTGGTTTTAATTAAACAGGTACCGGATAGTGAGGTGCTGGTTCGAGTGACCTCGGACGGAACGTCGGTGAATGTAGAAGATAAGTATACCCTCAATTTTTTCGACTCGCTGGCGGTGGAGGAGGGCTTACGTATCAAAGAACAGATCGGGTCAGGAGCGGTCAGTGTCATGACACTTGGCACACAGAAGGCTGCAGAGGCATTGAGGACCGCGATTGCCATGGGAGCAGATAACGCTATCTTGCTGGAAGACCCAGCCTTTGCTGGCGGAGATGAATATGCTACGGCCAAAGCTCTCGCAGCAGCGATCAAAACGATAGAATATGATCTGATTCTCTGCGGCAAGGAAGCGTTCGATGATTCTTCCGGAGCGGTGGGCCCTATGGTGGCGGAATTTTTAGAAATACCTCATATTACGGTCGCGGTCAAGTTAGAGGTGAAGTTTGATGAGCGAGCCGTTGTTGTTGACAGGGAGATAGAGGGCGGTAAAGAGGTCATCAGAGCTCCTCTGCCCGTGCTGATCTCGGCGCAAAAGGGGCTCAATGAACCCAGGGTGCCACCGATAACGGGGGTGATGAAGGCTATGCGTACAGAACTCAAGAAGCTTGATCTGGCTGCCTTAGGCCTCTCTGCCGACGAAGTCGGCGCCGCAGGGGCCAAGGAAAGGATACTGGGCTACCACAGACCTCCCGAGCGGGCGCCTGTTCGAATGATCGAGGGTGAGATACCTGATGTTGCTCGGGAACTGATCAAAATCCTTGTGGAGGAGGCCAAGGTCTTCT
>SMTZ1_10008294_pt1 | contig 10385 bp, 11 predicted proteins | sample DeeMarSWOR136_30_FD_25667 | JGI IMG/M metagenome (IMG submission 25667) | reverse complement strand
GGGTTGGTTACTGGCTGGCGAGCCGCTCAACCCTCGAGTCATGATTGCTGGTGGCGTCATAGTAGGCGCCGTGGCACTGATCGTGACGGGCCCGGCCGGAGTCTCTCGGAACAGGGTCCGTCACGGACGGGCTGCTACTGACCCAGGCGCACCTTAGTGACGATTTGCACGACCGTGTCTACCACCTTTCTGCGCGCCTTGTCCACGTCCTGTTGAACCGAGACAGAACTCTCCAGTAGCTTCTTGTGCTCCCGACGTACTACGGCGTCTTCGAACTCGGAGAGCGCCCTCTGTACCTGCTGCACGTACTCATGGCCTTGGCTCATCGGACTCTCCTGGTGGTTCCCTGAACCTCAGATAACGCCTGGTGGATGATTCAGCAAGGACCTAAGGTTGCAGGAGGATCTTGGCTATCCGGCCCGCCGGCCCGACCGCCCAGCCTGCCATTGGAGTCGCGATGTCGATACTCCAGTACTCTAGTGTATCCAGGGTAATCCATGTAAGACCGCGGTCAACTGAGTAGTCGAGGCCTCTGGGACCCGCAGCAAGTAAGATCGGTGTTCCAGCCGCATGGATGCTGGCCAGCCCATATATCGCACCTGGGAATGTTGGCCGGCCCGCCAAGGTCCAGCAGAGCCCGCCGTCACTTGTCTGCGCTGCGTTCTCGCTGTATGTGTCGGCGTTGCCTATGTCGCCACCAGCGGCCAAGCCGTTGAGGCGGTCGTAGAAGCTCAAGGCGGCAATACCCGCCGACGAACCGCTCACAACAGGTGTCGCCACCACGGACCAGCTTTCGCCTCGATTGGTCGTTTTGAAAACCCGCGCGCTATCGCTCCCTCCCGTGCCGAACCACGCTGTGCTGTCACCTTGTGTCACTAGACACATGCCGCTGGCGGCGAAACTGCCCTCTCCCGGTGTGGCGTCGGGTACTACGTCGGGTGGGATAGGCTCCCAATTCTCACCATCCGTGGTCCTGATGATGACGAATTCACCGGACACGGCGTCGCCGAATGCCAGACCGTTACTTGGGTCCCAGAACCCCATGCAATCGAAGAACGCCCTGGGGTCACTGTTGGTGAACTGGAGGCTCCAAGTGGCTCCACCGTCGGTGGTCTTGTATATCCGTGACAAACTACCATAGCCGGCAGCCAACAGATACGCGGTTCGGGAATCGAAAGCGGCGATATCCCTGAATTGGAGTGTGTCGGCCCCGTTCACTACAACCGGGGTCCAGGTCGCCCCGCCGTCGACCGTGCGAATGTAGGTACCGTGCAATCCGCTTGCCCAAGCGACGCTGTCGTCGACCGCGGCCACGGCTTGAAGCCGAACCACCGTGCCAGAGTTCTGGTAGCTGACCAGAGGCGCGGCTATCGGCTGATGCGAAACCGGTTTGCAGCCTGCTGCGGTCATGCCGATGAGCGCCACCGCCCCGGATGTCGCCATCCACCGAACCGGTTTCCGCCGAAGCCGGTCAGTGGTCATCGTCCAGCCTCGCGAGAACCTCCGGCTGAGCGCCTGCGGCTCCTGCTTCGCTCTCCAGCTCAAGTGCCTCCTCGGTGGTGGCCGCCGCCAGCGGTAGCAGTCTGGTCGTGAACCTAGGTGGTCTGGGTCGTTTCGCAGACGTGCCTCGTGCGTGTCTACTCCTCGCCCGTCAAGTCAGTCAGCTATTCTCTTCGGGTAGTCAAACCCGATCAGCTGCGCCGGAACAGTTCCCACTCGGCTCCAACTTGTAGTGTCGAACCTGATGTGAACGATTCCGCAAGTCGGCACATTGTCTATGTGACTGTCCGTGAGGAGGTTGACCAAATCAGTCAGATCGGGATTGTGGCCGAACAGCATCACATGATTATTTGCGTCTCCCAGAGCATGGATCAACTCCAGTATTCCGCTCACGCCTGCCAGATAGAGGCCTTCGTCCATCATGACGTGAGCGGCGGGGTAGCCGATCTCCGCTGCTATCTTCTCCGCGGTGGTTCGGGCACGGACCGCTGTGCTCGTGATGATGAGGTCGGGACAGATGCTGGCTTGCGCCAGACGCTTTCCCATCCGAGGAGCATCACGCTTGCCACGTTTGTTGAGCGGACGCTCATGGTCGGCCAGAGACGGGTCCTTCCAGCTGGACTTGGCATGGCGCACGAGTGAAAGGGTCTTCATGAGGATACGAGTGTAACTGACCAGGCCAGAAGTGTGCAAGACAGGAACTCCCGGTTGTCGTACATGATTAGTGGATTTGAGTCGGCCTCAGCTCGTTTCCGGCAGCGGTGGTTTCGGCGATCTATCGTCGGTCTGCGTGCTGGGCCAGCAAAGTGGACCCTGCCGGAGCGTGTGGGACGATTGGCAGCATGGCGGCGGAAAGCCGTGTCTTATGTCTGGCCCCTCTTGTTCCCGTTGGGCGGCTTGCCCTTGCGCAGTTGGATGAACTGCAGCACCGCCACCTCATCCGCTCGCAAGGATGCTGTGCGCCGCAACCGGTCGGTGGTCTCTGGTTCTGGTGGTCGATCTGCGACCGCGCCCTCCATGTAGCCTTCGATTATGATCGGGTGGACATAGTATTTGCGGCAGACTGCGCGTGTGTTGCCCAAGCGTTCAGCAACCTGATCCACGGCACGAACTACGTTCGCTTTGGCCTCACGCTCTGAATTGGCCGGGCCCATGTCGCGCAACAACGTCGCGGCATGCATCGTAGCTGCCCATGTTCGGAAATCCTTGGCTGAGACATCGTGACTAGTGACGGCCCTCAGGTACTGATTGATATCGCCCGAGTCGACATCCTGCCGTCGGCCATCGTCGTCTACGTACTTGAACAACTCCTGGCCCGGCAGCGTCTGACAGTGCTGCACGATCCGGGCGATGCGACGGTCCACTATCGAGACAGATCGCTGGATGCCACTCTTACCCCGGAACTCGAACCTCATGGTGTAGCCGGACACGGCCACATGCCGATTCCGGAACGTAGTGAGTCCAAACGAGCGGTTTTCACGGGCATACTCATCGTTGCCGACGCGGATCAGGGTCTTCTCGAGCAACCACACCACCGTGGCTAGAACCTTCTCACGCGGTAGTCCCGGCAACGCTACGTCGTGTTCGACGCGGTCACGGATCCGGGGCAGCAGTTCGCTGAACACCAACATCCGATCGAACTTGGTCTCATCGCGGACAGCGCGATACCGGGTGTGGTAGCGGTATTGCTTGCGACCCTTGGCGTCCCTGCCCGTTGCCTGAATGTGACCATCTCGTGTGGGGCAGATCCACACGTCGGTCCACGACGGCGGTATCACCAGGCCCCGGATACGCTGGAGAACTTCGCGGTCATGGATCGGTCTTCCATCCACCCCGGTGTAGCTGAACCCCCGGCCAGCCCGCTTGCGGCGGATCCCGGGACCAGCATCGGTCACGTATCTGAGTCCTGCTGCCCTCGTCATTTCTGGCACTATGACCTTCCTTAGCAGACGCGGCGGCGAATGTAGCCACGCCTGACTGCCGCGCGATGCGCCAATAGCGGCATCCCGGTCCCGCGGCTACAATTGTGACTCACGCATGGCTGCAGTCAAGTTGGGTCCACGAATATGGGAGAAAGCTGAATGAGGATGGTGACGAGAAGCACATATGCTGCGCTGGTCCTTGTGCTCACGGTAGGTTCTGCCGCTACGGCCCAGCAGACCCTGGAGTTGCGCAACGGCGACAGACTGTCCGGCAAACTAGCCAGCATCAGCGGGGACTCCTGGGTTTTTGCGCATGTCGGTGGGGAGATAACCGTGGCGGTGGCAGACGTTGCCGCATTCACTGCCACAGAGCTGATGGGGGTGCGGCTCGCCGAAGGTGCGATCGTAGCGGCCACGATCACCACCAGCGGAGAGCTGTTACAGCTGACGCTGGCTGACGGATCCAGCCGCACAGTGTCGCCCAGTGACCTCGCAGCGGTTGGCGATCTTGGGGATCTCGAATCGCTGCGACCGCTGGAGATCGGGTACTTCAGGCCGTTCTCAAAGTTCTGGAGTGCGACGGTCGGCTTTGGTTTCGCCAACAACAGTGGCAACAGCCGGTCTCGCGGCATCGCTTTCTCGTTCGACGTCGAACGCAAGAGTCCAAAAGACCGGCAGCAAATAAAAGGCGGCTTGAGTCGCGAGTTTGCACCGGGTGAGAGTGGTGATCTGGAGACTACTGTTGAGAAGTACTATGGGTCTGTGAGGCTCGATTTGTTTCTCGGGTCGCGGTTGTTCGCCTTCGGTTTTGGTGGGTGGAACAGGGACCAATTCCAGGATCTGGATCTGCGCTCCAACTACACGATCGGTCTCGGCTATCAATTGATCGACACTGACAACACGGAGCTGCGGTTCCTAGGTTCCGGCGGTACCCGAATCGAGAACTACACTTCTGGTGGCGACCAGTCCACCGGCATTGCAGCGCTGGCTGGAGAGTACAAACAAAAACTGGGACCGATCCTGTTCGATTGGTCGGTGAGCTGGGCTCCCAGCGTTGAGGACGTCAAGGACTACCGGATCCTCTCTGACGCGAGTCTCACGACTACGATATTCCAAGGTCTCGGATTCCGGATCGGCTCTCGCAACGAGTACAACAACAATCCCCGGCGGCCCGAGATCGAGAAGCACGACTGGCTGTTCACGACCGCATTGACCTACACGGTCGGGAAATAGCGGAAGCGGGCACGGGAGGGAGGAACCATGAGTAATCAAGCGGCCACTGAGTTCTTGCGGCGGCTGGTGCTGGATGAGGGTCTGCGGGACCAGGTGCGAGCTGCAGAAAAGGGTCGAACCGAGAAGGCTCCAGTTCTGGTGGAGCAGGGTACCAGACTCGGACTCGACTTCACCGTCGCTGAGTTGGCAGATGTGCTAGATGCCCTACACAGGCACAAGATCGGCGAGTTAAGCGAGGAGGATCTGGTAGCGGTCGCCGGCGGTCTGGTGTACATGCCCGGTTGGCACCCAGCCCATGATTGAGTGAGCGGCGTCCGCCGCGGATCTCTGGATAGCCTCCCTTAATTAAGACGCACTCACACGGGTTTCACGAAGTGATGCGGTACCGGCCGCTAGCTTGCTTGTGAAATGATTCACTGGTGTGTATAAGTATATCCCCTTATTCGGTTATGCGCATATGCGGGCCCATGGTCAGGAGCCGTAAGTGCAAGCAGATCAACAAGATATAAGACGCGCCGCGGGGATCTTCAAGGCTCTGTCGCATCCGTCACGCCTCAAGATCGTGTGCCTGTTGTTCGACGGTCGCTACAGGACTCAGAAAGAGCTGGTGCAGGAACTGAACTGGCCGCAATCGACAACAGCCCGTCACCTGGCACGCCTGCAGGATAGAGGCCTGGTCACATCCAAGCGGATCGGTCCAGAAGTCCACCTGGAGCTAGGCAGCGACGTCACCCGGCATATGATGGCCGCGGTTTGCCAATGGGTGCACCCGGAAACCGGTGAGCAGTTCGCCGGGGACTACCGCCGGCTGTTGAACCAGGAGGCCCCATGAGGAGAAGGCAGTTCATTCGGATCGGTGCCGGGGTGGCTGGTGCGGCAGTGTTGGGGGGTGTAACCACCGACTGGTATAGCCTCTACGGCAATCCGCTACCGCTTCCGGATACCGACGGCGACCGCGTAGTCCCGTCGTTCTGCGAGCTGTGCTTCTGGAAGTGCGGGATCCTGGCCCATGTCAAGAACGGTCGGGTCACCAAGATCAAGGGCAATCCCAAGGACCCACTCTCCAATGGTCATCTCTGCCCTCGTGGAGCTGGCGGGACGGGACTGCTGTACGATCCCGACAGACTCAAGCATCCGCTGATAAGGGTCAGCAAGCGGGGCAGTGACGAGTTTGAGGCCGTATCGTGGGATGCGGCCCTGAACGAGGTGGCAAAGAACTTCGAACGGATCAAGAGTCTGCACGGTGCAGCAGCGTTGGCCCTGTTTTCCCACGGCTATGGTGGCAATTGGATGAAGCATCTGTTCAAGGCCTACGGATCGCCGAACATCGCGGCTCCATCGTATGCACAGTGTCGTGGTCCGCGAGAGGTTGGGTTCGATCTCACGTTTGGATCCGGCGTCGGTTCGCCCGAGGTCACCGACATGTCCCATAGCCGCTGCGTGGTTCTGATCGGGGGGCACCTGGGTGAGAACATGCACAACACTCAGGTTCAGGACTTCGCTCAGGCGATCAGAAACAACGCCGACGTGATCGTTGTGGATCCCAGGTACTCCGTTGCTGCATCCAAGGCACAGTACTGGCTGCCGATCAAGCCAGGAACCGATCTCGCCCTGTTGCTCGCATGGATGAATGTGATCGTGGGTGAGAAACTGTACGATCGCGATTACCTCGATCGGTACACGTACGGATTCCAGCAACTTGAACAGCACGCGGAGTCGTATACGCCGGAATGGGCCTACCCAAGGACGGGACTGGAGCCAGAGTTGATCAGGCGGACCGCCCGGGTCATGGCGGCAGCACGACCGGCCACACTGGTTCACCCCGGAAGGCATGTGACGTGGTACGGCAATGACACCCAGCGGTCTCGAGCTATCGCGATCCTCAATGCCCTACTCGGGTCCTGGGGTCGGAAAGGCGGATTCTATATTCCCGCCCAGGTAGAACTGCCACCTTACCGGTATCCGGGTTATGCGAGCAGCGACGCACAAATCCCGGATCGGCCCGATCCTAGCGACTACCCCTTGGGTGACGAAGTACTGGCACAGGGGATCTGCGAGGCCACGATTCCCGGTGTTCGCGAAGCGCCGGCGATACGGGGATGGATGGTCTACGGATCCAACCTGCCCACAACGTTGCCTGATCCCGCCCAGACGTACCGTGCCATCGAGGAACTCGATTTCCTGGTGACGGTGGACGTGTTGCCTGCGGAAATAGTGGGGTGGTCTGACGTCGTATTACCTGAGGCAACCTACCTGGAGCGGTGTGACGAATTGCTGACGCCGAGCTACAGACAGCCGTACATAGCTGTCCGCCAGGAGGTCGTTCCTCCTATGTACGACAGCAAGCCGGGGTGGTGGATCGCGCGTGAGTTGGGTAACAAGCTCGGTCTGACCGACTTCTTCCCTTGGCGCGATTCGATGGAGTACGCCAAGACCCGGTTGCACGACACCGGATACGACTGTGAGGTTTTGCAGCGTGACGGTGTGATTCTCGGGGAGCCACAACCTCTCTATTACGAGGAAGGCGCGGCACCGGAATTCTATACCGATTCGGGCAAGATCGAGCTCTATTCTCAGCGCCTGGTGAGCCACGGGTTCGATCCGATGCCGACCTATCACGAGGAGGATGTCGATGAGCCGCCGCCAGGATACTACAGGCTGCTGTTCGGCAGGGCACCAACGCACACTTTCGGGCGCACAACCAACAATAGGCTGCTCTCGGAGGTGTACTCGGAGAACGCGGTGTGGGTGAATCAAGCCGTTGCTGACAAGTGGGGATTCCAGGACGGTGACCGGGTGTATCTGCAGAACCAAGCTGGCGTACGATCTTCGTTCACGGCGCCCATCAAAGCGACGCAGCGTATCAGACCGGACGCGGTGTTCCTGGTGCACGGATACGGGCGCAAACCGAAGCAGCTGCGGTTCGTACACGGTAGAGGGATCGACGACAACGAGCTGATAACGCGGTACAAGACCGATCCCATCATGGGTGGGACGGGCATGAACGTGAACTTCGTGACTTTCCTGCGTGCCGCAGATGTTGCCGCAGAGAAAGAGGTGCATACGGAGGTGGCTCATGGCTGACAAGCGTTATGCCATGGTGCTCGATACACGCACATGCGTGGGGTGCGCCGCCTGCGTAATAGGCTGCAAGACTGAGAATAAGGTCGCTCAAGGGTATACCCGTGACTGGGTGTTCACCGAGACAACCGGGACGTTTCCCGATCTGCAGATGAATATCCGATCCGAGCGGTGTAACCACTGTGATAACGCACCATGTGTGTCGGTCTGCCCGACGGGTGCATCACACTACGGTCCCGGGGCGACCGTACAAGTCAACCAGGACAAGTGCTCCGGCTGCAAGGCATGCATCGCGGCGTGTCCATATGGTGCTCGTTTCATTGATCCCCACGTCGGCGCCATCGACAAGTGCACTTTCTGTTTCCATCGAATCGCGAACGGAATCCCCACAACCTCATGCCAAGAGGTGTGCCCGACACAGAGTATCTACTTTGGCGATATCAATGATCCGAACAGCGAAGTGTCACAACTGTTGATGACGCGGGATTACTACACCTTGGCACCGGGTGCCGGAACCCGGCCAAAACACTTCTACCTGAAGTGAGCAGGCGAATATGCAAGAGGTGACTACTACACGCACCAATCCTTCCATTGATCCAGTGCTGAGCATATGGCACGGTGAGATCCCGCTCTACCTGTTCCTGGGAGGGGTCGTCGCGGGCGTCATGGTTGTTACCGGTCTATGGCTACTACTGCGGCCTTCAGCTGAGAGGTCGAGATCCCTGTCACTCCTACCGTGGGCCAGTCCCGTACTGCTATCCGTGGGAATGTTCTTTCTGTGGCTGGACCTGGAGCACCCGTTCAATGCCTGGCGCTTCTATCTCGCCTTCAAGATCGGATCCCCGATGTCCTGGGGCGCGTGGATTCTCATCTTGATCTATCCAGCGGCCATTCTCCTGGCTTGGGTTGGTTCTCCGGCAACCGTGCGTCAACGGTGGCTTCGACGTCTATCGAGAGTCCCGTACCTGAATCGGCTCGACAACTGGACGACGGCAAAGGTAAAGTCTTTGGCAATCGCAAATGTGGTGATGGGAGCTGGCTTGGGTATCTACACCGGCGTGCTGCTGGGGACTATGGCCGCGCGTCCGCTGTGGAACTCGGCGATTTTGGGCCCGCTGTTCTTGGTCTCTGGCCTCTCGACCGGAGTTGCATTCATGCTGCTCTACCGAGTTGCAGATGATGAACGGGTGCTGCTGAGCAAGCTCGACATTGGATTCATCACCGTCGAACTGGCACTAATTGCTCTTTGGTTCGTTGGATTGGCAAGCGGTGGTGCGGCCGCCAAGGCCGCTGTTGCACAGTTTTTTGGGGGCCCGTATACGACTGCATTTTGGACACTGGTCATTGCGTTGGGGCTCGTGGCGCCGCTGGCGGGTGAGTGGATCGAGCTGCGCCGCAGAGAGGTACCGGGTCGCGCCACCGCGATCCTGGTGCTAGTCGGCGGGTTCGCATTGCGTTGGATAGTGGTGTCTGCAGGACAGCACTCGAGCTGGATCAGCGAATTCGCGTTGCGATGAAGAGGGCAATATCAAGATGAAAGCAAAACCATACTGGAATCCGTACGTGGCAGGAGTGCTTCTGGGAATCACGCTGCTAGCGACGTTCCTGATCGCAGGTCAAGGACTCGGCGCAAGCGCCTTCCCGAAACGTGTGCTAGCAACCGTCGGTAGAGAGGTAGCACCCGAATGGACAGCGGCGAATCCGTCACTGGGTCTGTACCTGGAAGACGGTGCCAATCCGCTACGCAACTGGCTCGTGGTGGAAGTCGTTGGAGTGATGATCGGCGGTCTGCTGGGCGCGCTCAGCGCGGGACGATTCAAAGCCACGGTTGAGAAAGGACCCAGGATTTCTACGCGCGGCCGCCTCGCCTACGCGTTGGCTGGTGGTGTGGTTATGGGCTTTGCTGCCGCGCTAGCACGTGGCTGCACGTCGGGCCAGGCACTGAGCGGTGGCGCGTTGCTCGCAACCGGTAGCTGGGCGTTCATGCTGATGGTGTTCGCCGGAGGCTATGCCGTCGCCTATTTGGTGAGGAGACAGTGGACATGATCGAAGCGATCTTCCCAATCAGTTTCGGCTCCGAGGAGCTGCGTCTGCTGACCGCCATCGGCCTGGGATTCATGTTTGGTTTCGCTCTCGAGCGGGCTGGTTTCGGCAACGCACGAAAGCTTGCGGGCCAGTTCTACTTCCACGACATGACGGTCTTCAAGGTCATGTTCACTGCTATTCTCGTGGCGATGGTTGGTCTGTATTCATTGAGCACCATCGGGTTGCTCGATATGACGCGAGTGTGGATCAATCCGACCTTCATGTGGGCACAGCTCGTTGGTGGATTCATGTTGGGAGTCGGATTCATCATGAGCGGTCTGTGCCCTGGCACGTCGGTCGTGTCGGCAGCGTCGGGCAGGTGGGATGGTGTGGTGACCTTTGCCGGGATCTTCGTAGGCAGCTTCTTGTTTGCGGTACTGCAGGATTGGCTCCCCGTGCTGCAATGGCTCTACACCGGCGGATCGATGGGAGATTCCGTACTGCCAGCCCTGCTGAGAGTACCGACACCACTGTTCATTCTCGGAGTGGTTGCCATGGCTGGTGCGGCGTTTGTCGGAGCGGAGAGAGTTGAACGCGTTTTCCAAGGACGCCGCCAACCTATGG
>SMTZ1_10019230_pt1 | contig 10386 bp, 11 predicted proteins | sample DeeMarSWOR136_30_FD_25667 | JGI IMG/M metagenome (IMG submission 25667) | reverse complement strand
TCTGAAGGTCGGTTATAGCATAGACATTCATAAACCAGGCTTTGTAAAGGTCTCTGCTGCGCCAGTGGGTATTCATATTAAGTGAGAGCTGGCCGGTATCGCCGACTACCAACCGACACCATATTCTCTGAAGGCAGGGCGGGTCATCCGTCTGTGGGTCAGCCGTCGGCATCCAGGTTATCGCCTGAGCCCTGCGGCTGTGCCCGGCCTGCGAGAGGTAATCGATAATATACTGAATCTGGTCGACTTTGCTGAACGGCTTTGGCGCATCAGGGGAGCGTATATTTTCCACCGGAGAGTATGCAAATAATCGTTCGTGATATGTATAGGTCCATTTGCCGGCAGCAGGGTCAATCCAGTGGTCGTGAATGCCACTTATTACTTCCAGCCGATACGACTCAAGCTCTTCGGGCCCGCCCGGAAAGTTCTTGTGAATCCTCGGCTCATTGAAAGGGTTAGTGATGGTAACTATAACAGTTGCGTCTTTGCTCGGCGGGTCCTGGGGCTTATCATACTGAGTTTTTACGTCCAAGCCTTTATCCCACACAGCCAAAACAGCTTTTTCCCACGCTTCGGGCAGACAGTCAGCGGTTATCGCAATTACAGGGATGTTAGCAACCGGTGCGGCAGCGCTCATCTATACATTCCTCTCCGAATCCGTTTTGATTTGTTTTTATTTCAGGTTCCCAAGGTCAATTTCTTCATCAGTAATGTTGTACATTTTTCGGTAATGCTCCGGCAGGTCGGCAAGGGCTCTTTTGGCATAGAAGGCATATTCGCTTTCCGGCCACCTCTGGATAATTTCCCGACAGGTTTTGACCATCTGTCCATAACCCATAACCGGCAGCCTTCCCATTTTCCTCTGGTTCTTAACCCACTCCCAGAGTCGCTGTGCCTGGAGCTCCTCTTCAAAACTTAGCTTCTTGAATTGTGGTTTGGGCGGCTCAACCGATTTGCTCGGCTGAATTGTGTGGTTATGTCCGGTCGGCGGGATTGTCTGCTGGGTTACAGGCGGTTCTTTGAACTGCGGCTCAGCCGATAATCTCTTCTCGTCTTTCTCCCACTGGTCATAAATGGTCTTATGGGGGCGCTCGGGCCCGCTTTTGCCCGTGAGAGCATTTATCAGAACAATAAGGCCTATAACTGCAACCACAAGTCCCGCTATTTTCAGCCAGAATGTATTCATAATTACTCCCAGTGGTTTCTAATATTGGTTATTGATTATTGATTATTGATTATTTATAATCCATTTTACCGTTTAGTTTTCTTTTTTCAATAGTAAATAGTCAATAGCAAATAGTCAATCTGAAATGTTCACAGGGCTGATAGAGGCAATTTGCAGGGTAAAGTCGGTTCGCCGAAGCGCAGGTGGTCTTTTGCTGACGATAGACTTAGGCAACTTGGCCTCCGCCAGCAACAAGCGGGGGCAGGCCGACGAGAACAAAATCGGCAATAGTATAGCCATAAACGGCGTGTGTCTGACCATCGCCGGAATTGACGACAGCTTTGCAACATTTGACATCAGCAGGGAAACACTTGCAAAATCGAATCTGGGCAAATTGAAACCCCCATCACCGGTAAACGTGGAATTAGCTCTGAAGGCCACCGGTCGATTTGGCGGACATATCATCCAGGGGCATATCGACGGTGTAGCAACGATTAAAGCAATCAACAGGCAAGGTCAATTCGCCGATATAAAATTTGCAGCCGGCGAGGATCTGCTCGACCAGATGGTGGTTAAGGGTTCTGTTGCCGTTGACGGAATAAGCTTGACGATAGCGAGTATGGATGAAAACAGTTTCAGCGTCGCGATAATACCTGAAACGCTGAAAAAAACGACGCTGGGCTCAGCTACAATCGGCGATACGGTAAATATCGAAACCGACATAATCGTAAAGACGATAAAAAAGCAGCTCGACAAGATTTTGCCCCAAAAGCAACCACTGACAGTAGAAAAATTAAAAGAGATGGGCTTTTGAATACATGACTCGTGGCTCGAATGACGAACGCTGAAATATAGATTGAACTTCGAATCACAAACCATAAGCCAGAAATATGAATTATATGAACAAAGGTAACAACAACAATTCGATAACCGAGCAGATGGTCATAGGGATAACGATGGGCGATGCTGCGGGTATCGGGCCGGAGGTCGTTGTAAAGGCGCTGGCTGACCCGAATATACGGCGGGCAGCAAAATTTATTGTTTTCGGTATGAACGAACAGCTTTGCTACGCCGCCGATAAAGCTGAGATCGAGCCATTCTGGGGCCGACATCAACACGAAAAAATCAGCAGAGATTACCCCCATAAAGTTGTCGTAGCCGATTACGATGATTACTCGGTCCCGTCCTGGATTAGAGGCCCCAGCAAGGTTGCGGGCGAGGCATCGATAAGGTTTTGCCTTGATGCTATTGACGCCGCCAAGGCAGGCATAATCGATGCGGTAGTAACCGCACCAATCAGCAAGACCAGTTGGAAGTTGGCCGGTGGGACGTGGCCGGGCCATACAGAGATGTTCGCGGAGCGTTGCAAATCTCCACGAAAGGTGATGATGTTTGTGGCCGGTCCGTTAAAAGTGGCACTTGCGACAATTCACGAAGCGCTATTCGAGCTGCGACACAAGTTCACAATCGGCTGCGTGTTCGAGCCTATAGACTTATTAAATGACGCCTTAAAAGAATACTTCCGCGTGGAAAATCCTAAAATCGGCGTTGCGGCACTGAATCCTCACGCGGGAGAGGATGGCCAATTCGGCGATGAAGAAGAGCGTATAATATCACCTGCGATTTTGCTCGCACAGGAACAAGGTATAAACTGCTTCGGCCCGTTTCCGGCTGATACGCTCTTCTTGCGGGCTGCCGGCGGTGAGTTTGACGGCGTCGTCGCAATGTATCACGACCAGGGTATGATTCCCGTAAAACTGCTCGATTTCGACAGGGCCGTCAATGTTACTATCGGCATACCAATAATACGAACATCGCCTGCTCATGGAACAGCTTTTGATATCGTAGACCGAAACCTTGCCAGCCCGGAGGGTATGAAATCGGCTATAACGACCGCAATCCAAATTGCAACAACAAAAAAGAATTTAGAATTGAGAGTTTAGAATTTAGAACTGTAAATTGACAATGAACAACAATAAAGATAAAAGAAGGTCCAAGAAAAGGGATATCCACGAAAGGGGGTTTTCATTTGCCTGTCGAATCGTGAAACTCTATCAGTTCTTCGCAAAACAGAGAGGCGGCGTGGAAGTCTTGGGCAAGCAAGTTCTGCGTTCTGGGACATCGATTGGAGCGAATTTAGAAGAGGCAGCGGCAGGACAAAGCAAAGCTGATTTTGTCTCGAAGTGCAACATCGCTCTCAAAGAAGCCCGCGAGACACATTATTGGCTTCGGCTCTTGATAAAAACCAAAGTCGTTCCTGCTAATAAGCTAAGCGGCCTGGCCGATGAATCAAACGAACTGGTCGCAATTCTTACCACCATTGTGAAAAAATCTCGGTCTTCCAGATAATTTTAAATTCGTAATTCTTAATTCTAAATTCGTATTTCTAATGCAGACTAAGCAGCAAATCCAGCAGTTGCTTGCATCATCAGGCCTGGGGCCGAACAAACGACTCGGCCAGTATTTCCTCATCGACCTGAATCTGATGGAAAAACTGGTAGATTCCGCGAATATCGACAATAAAGATATTGTTCTTGAGGTTGGCTGCAGCACAGGTTCCTTAACTGAGGCCCTGGCGCAGCGTGCCGGCAAGGTCATCGCTGTAGAGGTTGACGGGCGTCTGGCCGAAATTGCAAAAGGACAACTGGCAAAGGCCGAAAATGTCGAGGTCATCAACGCCGACATCCTCAAGAGCAAAAATACTATCAGCCGCATCGTTACAGACGCAATCGAATCGGCCCGTAAAAAGTATCCCGGCCGGGTCCTGTTGGTGGCAAATCTGCCTTACAATGCAGCTTCTCCCGTAATGCTGAATCTGGTTAGAGGCCCGACAACAGTAGACAGTATGTATGTTACTGTCCAGAAGGAGGTGGCCGAGCGAATGACGGCTGCTGCCGGCAGCAAAGACTACGGCATATTGAGCATTCTGCTGAGCGCAACGGGTGATGTAAAAATGGAGAGGGTTTTGAGGCCGACGGTCTTCTGGCCTCGGCCGCAGGTCGATTCTGCAATGGTCAGCTTTGTCCGTAAAAATACAAAGGTAAGCCGGATTCAGAATATGGAACTTTTTGGCGAGGTGATAAATCTTTTTATGGGCCATCGCCGAAAAATGCTAAAGGGCTGCACAAAACTGGCTGCCGGCAGGCTCACAAAAATTCACATTTGGCCTAAAATCTTCGAGCAATGCTGCATCGACCCACACCAGCGCCCCGAACAGCTTTCGCCGGAAGATTATATTGCGATTGCAAACCTATGCTACGAGTCTATGATCTTGCAATAAGTCGCAGTAGCCTCAAAATGAGGTTCCAAAACAATCCTCAAATTTGGGCTTGGCGCTGCGACATAATTCAGGCATAATCTACTAACCCATTTATTCTGGTAATGGTCCACAGGGATGGAGGATATGCCATATTTGGGAAACACAGGTTCATAAGAGTAATTAAAAATATTAACAAAAAAGGAACAAATTTAGATGGAGGACAAAAAAATGGAACATCTAACAAAAGCGTGCCGCATTAACAGGGCAGTCATAGCAATTGGTTTAGGTTTCGTGCTTATGTCAACGCTTGGGTGCCCACCACAAGCAATTGGCGGTCGGGAAATTAGAAAAGAAAGGAACGTGAGAATGGAGAAAGTCTCTTACGGGGGATGGCCCAATTGTATCAAGCTGAGCAACGGGCAAATAGAACTTATTGCGACAACAGACGTCGGGCCTCGAATTATGCGATTCGGCTATGTGGGCGGACAGAATTTGCTCAACGAATACAAGGACCAGATGGGCAAAACCGGCGGCGACGAGTGGCGAATCTATGGCGGACACCGTTTGTGGCACGCCCCGGAACATATTGTGAGGACATACTCTCTGGATAACTCGCCTATTAAGCATAAATGGGACGGCAAGACTTTAACTCTTACACAGGATGTCGAGCCTGAGACAGGTATAGTGAAAGAGATTGAGGTCACCCTCGATTCTAAAACCAACAGCACTCGAGTGCTTCATCGGCTGATAAACAAAAATATGTGGGAGATCGAAGCAGCGTGCTGGGCGATGAGTGTTATGGCGCAGGGGGGAAGGCTCATACTGCCGCAGGAACCTTTTGGCCCTCATCCCGAGTATCTGCTTCCTGCCCGTCCTTTAGTGCTCTGGCGGTACACCGATATGAAAGACCCACGATGGACATGGGGCACAAAGTATATACAGCTTAAACAGAATCCCAAGGTCTCCAAGAAGCAAAAGGTAGGTCTACTCAATAAAGTCGGGTGGGGAGCTTATTACCTGAACGGCGAGCTCTTTGTTAAACATTACCCTTACATTGAGGGCGCTACGTATCCCGATATGGGCTGCAATACAGAGACGTTCACCAATGACGAGATGCTGGAATTCGAGACGCTCGGGCCGCTGACGAAAATCCCGGCAGACGGGGGAAAGGTGGAGTATGTCGAGCGCTGGTCCTTATTCAAAGTAAAAGTCGGGGAGGACGAATCGGAAATAGATAAAAAGGTACTGCCTCTCGTGAAAAAAGCAACAAAAGAAGGCATATAAACTTAAGGGAGATGAAAAGATGGAATCAAAACGCAGCGAAAGAGGGTTGTTCCAAAACAAAATAAGGTATTTGGTTGTGATATGCGCGGCGCTGATGGTCTGCTCGTCTATGCAGGCAGAGTGGAAGCCGGCAGATGGGCCGCTGATGACACGATGGGCAAAGGATGTCCAGCCGGACAATGCTCATTCGGAGTATCCCCGGCCGCAGATGGTCCGCGAGGACTGGCTGAACCTCAACGGGCTGTGGGAGTACGCCATTACAGCCAAAGATGAATCGAAACCTGCTAAGTTCGATGGCCAGATTCTGGTACCGTTTCCAGTTGAGTCGGCTCTATCGGGGGTAATGAAGCCAGTGGGTGAGAAGAACCGGCTATGGTATCGACGCACATTCAAAACGCCCGGCAAATGGAAAGGTCAGCGTATACTGCTGCATTTCGGTGCGGTGGACTGGGACACAACGGTGTGGGTCAACGGTAAAGAGCTCGGCAGCCACCGAGGCGGGTATGACCCGTTTACCTTCGATATTACTGATGCTCTGAAAGATACCGGTAAGCAGGAAATTATCCTGTCAGTGTGGGACCCGACCGATGCCGGGTCGCAGCCGCGAGGCAAGCAGGTGAAAAGACCCGGTGGGATTATGTACACCGCCGTGACCGGTATATGGCAGACGGTGTGGCTGGAACCGGTGCCCCAGTCTCACATCCGCTCAATTAAGATCGAGCCGGACGTGGACGAGAATCGCTTCTGGCTAACGGTTGATGTGGCTGGCCAGCCAAAGAAATATGTCGTACACGGCGAGGTAATACTGCCTCCTGATAAGGATGGTCACAGAGACGTTTCCTTTCTTTGCCCGGCAGCCGGAAGCCTCGCTTGTGGTCACCCGATTCACCTTACCTGTATGACCTGCGCATCGCCCTGCACGAGAAAAAGGACAGAACCTCGCTCGGCAGCAAGAAAGTTGACGAGGTACGCAGCTATTGTGGTCTTAGGAAGATCTCGCTGGGTAAGGATGAAGCCGGAATAAATCGGCTGTTTTTGAATAACAAGGTGCTGTTTCAGTTTGGGCCGCTGGACCAGGGCTGGTGGCCGGATGGATTGTACACCGCGCCGACGGACGAAGCGCTGCGCTATGACATCGAGGTATTGAAGAAAATCGGCTGTAATATGCTGCGCAAACACGTAAAAGTAGAGCCTGCGCGGCTGTACTACTGGTGCGATAAGCTGGGCTTAATGGTCTGGCAGGATATGGCCAGCGGCAATAACAAGACCGACGCCGACAAGAAGCAGTTTGAGCACGAGCTGATGCGGATGATTGAGACGTTTCGCAATCATCCGTGTATTGTGATGTGGGTGCCGTTTAACGAGGGATGGGGACAGCATGACACGCCAAGATATTCCAGATTGGTTAAAGAGTGGGACCCGACGCGTTTGGTGAACGAGGCCAGCGGCTGGGCGAACAAGGAATCCGGGGACGTGCGTGACATTCACAGCTATCCCGGTCCGGCGGCACCCCCCAACGAGGAAAACCGCGCATCGGTGCTGGGCGAGTTTGGCGGGCTGGGTTTGCCGGTGAAAGGGCACACGTGGCAGGACGAGAAAAACTGGGGCTATCGCAGCTATGAAACCAGAGAGCAACTGACGAATGCTTACGTAGCTTTGCTGAGCAAGCTGCGGCCGATGATTGGCGGTGGCCTGTGCGCCGCAGTGTACACACAAACGACCGATGTTGAAGTTGAGGTCAACGGTTTTATGACCTATGACCGGGCGATGGTCAAGGCGGATGTGGAAAGAATCGCCGCTGCCAACCGCAAGCTCTACCTGCCGCCTCCGGTAATCAAGACGATTGTGCCAACATCGCAGAATCGGAAAATCGAGTGGCGTTACACGACGAGCAAGCCCGATTACGGCTGGCAGAATGCGGCTTTCAACGACTCAAACTGGAATAAAGGCCGCGGCGGCTTCGGAACCAAAGGTACACCGGGGTCGGTGGTACGCACAGAGTGGAAATCATCGGACATCTGGATACGGCGGACATTTGAGTTAAAAGATAAAAAACTCAGCCAACCGCATCTGTCAATACACCATGATGAGGATGCCGAGGTTTACATCAATGGGGTGCTCGCAGCGAAGCTGAGCGGCTACACTACAAGTTATATGCAGGTTCCTATTGAGGAGGCGGCGAGCAACGCCTTGAAAGTCGGCTCCAATTGCTTAGCTGTGCACTGCCGCCAGACTGCAGGCGGCCAATACATCGACGTGGGCCTGGTCGACATAATAGAGCAATCAGCTAAATAACCGCTGACTTGTGGCGGTGGCTGTGGCATTCAATGTTTACCGCCGACAGCAACAATACAATATCCTCATTTTCTATTGACCGTACTGATTTGTGTAACAAAATCAGAGAACTAATCATCGGTAAATCTCACGCCTATGGCCGATGCCAAAGATGGTAATAGTCTCTGTTGAAGTATCCACAGTATAAAGAATACGGTAATCTCCAACACGTACTCTATACATAAATGGATCTCGATAAACTTTCAACTGCTCAAAACCTTCAGGAAATGGGTTACTTTCGAGCTGGTCTATCCGGGTAGCAATTCTTTTTATAATATCTTGAGGAAGTTTTCTCAGTTGACGGCTTGCAGATTTCTTAAATACAACATTATAGGAGTCCATCCTTGGTGAGCTCCTGCTTAAGATCCTTCCAGGCTACAGTCGGCTCATCAAAACTCTGCTCGAATAAAGCAATATCCTCTAAGTCTTCTTGTGTGAGATAGATTCTGTCACTGCCAACAAAGTTGGAGCAAGAAAGTTCACCATAGTAATCGTCAAGCTCTGTGGCGTAGAGGTTTTTACCATCGCTATCCATTTTATAAACAGAAATTGGCGGCTGACCCCAAGATTCCGTTACTATGTCCCCTATCTTCATTCTCATTCCTCTCTTTCAGGTTGTAGAAGGAAATTCCAAACTTCACTTATAGCATATTTTTCCACTCTTGTCAAACGAATTTCCGGGTCGAACCTTTTATTCTTCGGCAACAACCTTGGTTGGGGCCAAAGAAAAAGTGTTTCAATGAACATTTTTTCGGATTCTTGAAAGAAAGATTCTATTTTAATTTCAATGTGGACAGGTTCAATATCTCCTTTAGTAGCCGGCATAACCAAACGCAGCCCACCGCCTAAAACTGGCCTTTTGCCAAGGTAGTGAAAATCCTGCGGTTTTTGCCCCAAGCGATTTTCCCACAAATACTTAAAGGCGTGTTCTTCACAACTATATAAGTGTCGGAGGGTAGCATCACATCGAAGAATTTGACATGGCGAATCCAACCAAGTTTGCTTGTACGCGTTACATACTGCATCAGCTTCCTTAGCAAATAAGTCGAGACCATAAGTAGGCCTTTCTGAATTGATGATAATATTTGACACTTGGGGACCTAAAGAAGCAACCTTAACCTGGAGTGGGGATGGTTCTTTTCTAAGCAATATAAAATTACGGGTTCCTAGCTTAGTATCGGAAAACTCCAACTGACTTTCCAACAAAGCATTTTGAAAATCCAAAAGCTTCTTTTTATCAGAAACCCATCCACTTGCTACTATGTAGTTAATGCCAAAATAAATACTTTGTCGACTATCGCGGTTCAAACCTTCCATTTTATACAACCCTTATTATTAGAGCAAAAATGGGGTGTGTTTAGCGACCTATTTAATTATGTAACGTAAATAAGTGATTTACAAGCAAAATAAGATGACTGATTTAATATTTTATGGAGTATCCTGCTACGGCTATATCGGCCTAAATAACTGCTGACTTGTGGCGGTGGCTGTGGCATTCGATATTTACCGCCACCGGCAGTGATGCAATATGGCACGGAGCAGTTTCGACTAAACAAGCCAAAGCGGTGGTGTCGCCGCCGAGCCCCTGCGGGCCAAGACCGAGCGCATTAATTGCCGAAAGCAAATCCGTCTCAAGTTCAGCGTAAAATCCGTCCTCGTTTTTCTCATTCAGATTTCGGCACAGCGCCTTTTTACTCAACAGAGAGCTTAGTTCGAAATCGCCCCCAATTCCAACACCAACAACAACCGGCGGACAGGCATCAGCACCGGCTTGTCTGACAACATCAACAATCCAATCAATTATCTCTTTTCTTTCTGCCGTAGGTTGAAACATCCTGAACCGGCTCTTGTTCTCGCAGCCGCCGCCCTTGGCGATAAAAGCTATCTTCAGCTTATCACCAGGGACAATCGAGTGATGGATTATGGCAGGTGTGTTCGTGCCGGTGTTCTCGCGTTTATTGAGGGGGTCAGCGACAACGCTTTTTCTAAGAAATTCTTTTTCGCAGCAGGCCGCAACACCGGCGTTGATTGCATCGAACAGCGTCGCATCGCTATCTCCAACAGCAGGTTTAACAGCAACCCCTGCACCTTGCTGGACAAAAACTACCGCAAGACCGGTATCCTGACACAGCGGTATTTTATCTTCTTTTGCGATGCGTGCATTTTCGATAAGCTGATTCAATATCTTCGCCGCGGCGGGATTGGTTTCTTTGCGCTGCGCGTCTTTAAGAGCAGCCAAAACATCATCACCCAGCTCATAGGCGGCCGATACGCAAAGCGATTCGACAATCCGGGCGATTTTTTCAAACTCGATGTATCGCACAATAATTGAACTTAAGACTAA
>SMTZ1_10017207_pt1 | contig 10386 bp, 8 predicted proteins | sample DeeMarSWOR136_30_FD_25667 | JGI IMG/M metagenome (IMG submission 25667) | reverse complement strand
TCACATTAGAATCACCACAAACAAATTTTTTCACCTATGGAACATTCCTAAGTGCATTCTGGGACTTTACAAACTCTAAATATCCTTTTTTAGTATTACCAGGTTCTAGGCATTATGTATTAGAAGAATATCATTTCTTACGAGCAAAATTAGATGATTTTGTACGTATCTGGCCACCAGGTTTATCATTTCCGTTCATTACACCTCAAAAAGGCATAGTCATAGGAGAACTATATTTTGATGTGCCACCAAATAAATTTGTTGAATTGGACAGAATCGAAGGGGAAGGGTATCTCTACAACAGAGAAAATATTTCTGTAGAATTATTGGATGCACCCTTTAAGGGACTCAAAATTGATGCAGTTACATATGTCGGTGCTGATAATCTTGTATCAGAATATGCAAAACAGCCCATTTTTGACCGTCTAGCTTTTGGTGATGTATATTACATTGAAAGAGAAGAAACATGGCAAAAACATGCCGTAAAAGAAGATTTATTCATAAAACACGTCAAAGGAACGATTCCGATTCTGATTACAACATATTCTCCAGCCCTAGAAGCGCAATACAGAGAAAATGCCGGAAAAATATTTGAAATCTCTGTCGATGAACTTTATAAACTTGCTGATGAGATTACGAAGGAAATCTTTTTGCAAAGTAATGAAAAACAACTTCCCTATGTTCTTATTGAAATGCTTCAGAATATATGGTCTCCTGAAATCCTAGACAGCTACAATGAGAAAAAGGATCTCAAAGGATATTTTGAAACGACCTGTAATTCTTTCATTGATAAAATGCAGAAGTTCATAAAAGAATGTGTAAAACGCTTTGGAGAATGCATACTTCTTATTCTTAAAAGTCACTCTCAGGAAGGCATTGATTTAATCGTAGAATATATTAACGCAATTCTAGACGCTGATTCATTAACAAAAAATCTTAAATCGACCTTTCAGCTTACCTATTCAACTGACAAAGACAAAATAATAGAGGATTTACGAATCCACTCTAATATCGAAGAAATTGCCATTATACAACTAAAAATTCATGAGGAAATTCTCTTAAACATCTTTAAACGAGAGAATTTAGCAGTAGAGTTAGCAAATATCCTTCATATGGCCTAATTAACTTAAAAGATCAATTAGTGTCTTGCTACTTCTTTTTTCGTAATAAAAATCTTCTATGATTCGTTTAGGCACTCTAATTATAGTGCTTTCTTTAAAATCGCAAGAATAGCATTCTTTTTTAATCCGTAGAGAATATTGACCATGTTTTGATCTTGCAATAAATAAATCAATGTCCATTAATGAATTACAAAATGAGTGTGGACAAGACAATGAATCGCTAAATATTGGAAGTGGATTTTTACTTTCCAATGCTTCAAGTAAGTCTCCTTTGGCGATTTTCTCTTGAGCTAGATAAAGAGAACTCTTTACTTTCGGCATTAATTGAAAAATTTGTTTCGTAAGTTTTGAAACAAATAATTGCCCGATCTCTAGTTCATTGTTCTCAAATGACTGCTTAATTTTTGGAATCTTTAAATCTTCACTCATTAAAAACTCATTGAACTCTTCGTCATCTACAAAATTCGTTGATAATTTAAATCCATTAAATAATAGTTCTAAGACATCTGCACGCATAAGAAGTTCTTCTTTTTCATCACCAAGTAGCTTTGCTTTTTTAAGGCAGTTCTCAAGTGTATTAAATAGATTAGTAAGATATAAGGCTCCTTCTGCGTGATTTCCTGATTCAAGTTTTGCAGTTGCTGCGTTGAGTTCCTCTTTAGCGGTACTAATACATCTAGTCAACCCCATAAGGACAGTACTCCTTGTTTACGGACAAATTAGATTTTTTCTAGACACCTATTTAATTCATGGAAAGGTGCCTTAAATTTTCTTCCATTTAAAAAGTAGAAACGTATTTGCAAAAATCTTCCTGAATTTGTCTTGGATTTATAGAAAAGGTTTAATAAGTGCTTTTTTCTCTGATGCTCATTAATTATTTTTGAAGTTTACAAAAGATGCACACTAAAAACCTGCAGTTACGATCGGATCAGTGGTGGACTATGTCGAAGTTTACAAAGCGGATAGTTATTTTTTCAGTGTTTGCAGTTATAGTTTTAGCATTACTTATTTATTATGTGAACCCAAGAGAATATTATCTAGCTCTGAAAGACTTTCCCGTAACAATTGCGATAGCGTACCTAGGGATCATGTTTATCAGTTTTTTCCTTCGATCATTCCGATGGAGAGAATTGCTCTCCGCAACTGGATTTGACACTTCAATAAAATTTGCATGGCGAACAATGCATGCCGCATGGTTCGTTAACTGGATTACGCCATTAAGAATTGGCGAGATGGTACGACTTTACTCAGCAAAGAAAAACGAGGGAATCTCTTATGGTGCTAACAGCGCGGCAATCGCAATTGAGCACATTTTTGATCTCATTGCCTTATTGATAATTACATGTATTAGCCTCATTGTAACATTGCAGCGAAGACAAGTTCCAGATAATACATATCTTATTCTTGTCTTAGGATTAGTAGCCATCATCGGGCTTATTGTATTAGTTTTTGTACTACTCTTTTTTGGCAAAAAAGTTGCGCGTATTATAAAGCCGATTCACAATGAACTTTATGAAAACTTGTTATTTCTGCATAGCTCTTTTAAAAATGGTTTTAAAATAGCCTCAAAACGACCTGTTAAGTTGATTATGATGGCATTTCTTTCATTTGTGATCTGGGTCATCGAAAGCTCGATGCTCTATCTCCTTATAATAGGTTTAAAACTGAATGTGTCTTTTCCAACTACGATACTTGCAGGTTCGATTGGATTTTTAACTTTCACAGTTCCACTCCTTCCTGGAAATCTAGGGACATATGAGGCAGTCTTTGTAGCTATTTTAACTATTGCGGGACTTTCTCCACGTATAGCACTTCATGTCCCCCTCACTGATCGCGTCATAAAGTCCATATATATGCTGGCGTTAGGTTTGCCGCTTTTGTTATCAGAAGGAATAAATATCGCAAAACTTGAAGAAGTCGATGAGTTCATAGAAGAAGAAGAAGATAAACTTGTAGAAGAGAATAGTATGGGCAAATAATAATTTTTGATCATAGTAATCATCTTTTCTCTGGATTTCTCTATCAATATTAGATAAGTAAACCACCTCACGTATTCAAGTTATGGGGGCTTTCTTGCTTAGTTACAGTAAATAGTTTATTAACTTTGAAAGAAACATTTTACACAATCAATTAGGAAGGAGAAGCTGTTTTGCAAAGCGGATTTGATATAACTCCATTATTACTTTACGCTCTTGTGTCTTTGGTAGCTTTAATACTGATTTGGTTGCTAAGATCCAGAAAAAGGCGATATTAAAAGAAAGAATTTTAATCAAACCACAATAGATTTTTTATTTGAAATCTGAACTCTTTTTAAAATGAAAGTTATATCTTGACAAGTAGAGATACAAGTATTGAGGTCCTTGTTTACCGTGCTGTGATAAGGTTGTTGCCATGAGCAAACATCAAAAGAATACACTAGAGCATCCATATCTTAAATCTAACTTAATAGAACGCAGGCTTTATCAGGAGACTATTTTTGGTTGTTGTGCCAAAGGAAACACACTAGTAATACTTCCAACGGGTCTTGGTAAGACAATTATTGCTGTCATGCTTGCTGTACATCGTTTAGAAAAGTTTCCTGGTTCAAAAATAGTTTTCCTTGCCCCTACTCGTCCTTTAGTTAACCAACACTTCGAGAGTTTTCAAAAGTTCTTGATTGATGACTTGATTGATGCTCTTTCGATCTTGACGGGCATGACAAAGCCAGAACTACGACAAGAGTTATGGAAGAGAAGTTCTATTATTTTTATAACGCCCCAATGCTTAGAAAACGATTTAGTTCAGGGGAAATATACCCTAAAAGACGTATCTCTGCTTATTTTTGATGAGTGTCACAGGACAACAGGACAATACGCTTACACTTTCATTGCAGAAAAATACAGAGAACAGGCAAAAAACCCACTTATTTTAGGGATTACAGCTAGTCCGGGATCAGAAAAAGAAAAAATCGAAGAAATGTGTAATGTATTGGACATAGAGAATGTTGAAATAAGGACTGATATAAGTCCGGATGTCTCACCATATATTCATCCATTACGCGTTGAGTGGAAAAAAATACCACTGCCAAAAGGTTTTGGAGAAATTAAAACCACTCTAGAAAGCGTGCTTAAAGAACATTTGAAAATGCTTAAAGAAATGGAGTTTATAGACACCTATGACCTACGAAGAGTTTCTCGAACAGATTTGATCCGTCTACAAGGCGAAATACAGAGTCAAATTCATGATGAAGAAGATATTGTAGATCCTCAGTTTTTAGGCGCTATTGCCTTAGTAGCAAACGCAATTAGAATATCCTACACCATCGAATTGTTAGAAACTCAAGGTCTAAAAGCTTTAAACAAATACATTGAACAACTTGAGAAGCAAATACGGAGAAAGGGTGGATCAAGGGTACTGAAGGAGTTTATGGCTGATAAAAGAACAAGAAAAGCCATCTTTCTTATCAAAGAATTACTGTCAAAGGGAAAAGATCACCCAAAAACTGAAGAAATACAAAAGATAGTTAAGGAGCAACTTGAAGCGTCAAAAAACTCCCGAATCCTTGTTTTTGCTCAATTTCGCATAACTGCAAAACTAGTAGCTTCAGTGCTGGATGAAATTGAAGGAGTAAATGCAGTAAGATTTGTTGGACAGAGTAAAAGAAAAGGAGAGAAAGGTTTATCACAAAAAGAGCAAGCAGAAATTTTACAAAAATTCAAACAAGGAGAATATAATGTGCTTGTCGCCACAAGCGTTGCAGAAGAGGGGCTTGACATTGCAGAATGTGATTTAGTTATTTTTTATGATACAGTGCCAAGTGAAATTAGAAATATACAGAGAAGAGGTAGGACGGCAAGAAAAAGCGCTGGAAAACTAATTGTCTTAATGGCAAAGAATACGCGTGATGAAGCATACTATTGGGTTGCTCAGAGTAAGGAACGAGAAATGAAGCGACTTCTTAATGAGATAAAGGGCGTTTCAAAATCACTGAAAGAAGAAAAAGAAAAACAGAAAATTAAAACCTTAGATTCTTTCTTTCCTGAAGACAAGAAGAAAAGAGAAGAAGAAATGAAAGAATCAATTGAAATCATTGTTGATAATCGTGAAAGAGCCTCTCAAGTTCTTCGCAATCTTTCCAAGATGGGATTTAAGATTCATTTCAAGCAACTGCAAATTGCAGACTATGTTCTCTCATCACGAGTTGGCGTTGAAAGAAAAATTGTCACAGACTTTCTTCAATCACTGATTGATGGTCGACTTCTAGATCAGATAATTGATTTAAAGACAAAATATCAGAAGCCTTTACTTCTTATAGAGGGTGAAGATCTATACGGTAGGCGTGCACTACATCCTGAGGCTATTCGTGGAGCATTGATGGCAATCTCTATTTCGTTGGGCGTGCCGATACAATGGACAAAAAACGAAGAGGAAACTGCTCAACTTCTTTCACTGATTTCAAAAGAAGAAAAGAAGAAAGGTATAAGTGAGATTAAGGCATATACCAAAAGAGAAACTCCGCATGTAACAACTATTCAGGAAAATGTGATTGCAGGTATTCCTGGTGTTGATACAGTGTTAGCAAAACGGCTTTTACTGGAACTGGGAACGATTGAAAGAATATTTACGTCTGATGAAAAGTATTTGAAAGAAATTAAAGGAATTGGCCCAAAATTAGCCGAAATAATTAGAGAGATCGCGATTTCTGAATATTCAGAATGAATAGTTAAGAGAAAAAATTTAGTTGAATTGACTCACAACAAATACTTAAATATATGATTTTGTTACAATTAATGAAACTTTTTGCAACGGTAGAGGCGAAAAACATGGAAAATGAGACTTCAGAAGAAAAACGTGTGAAGCAGTGCCCAAACTGCAAGACTTTTGTGCAATATGATTATTCAGTGTGTCCTTTGTGTGGGCAATATTTTGATGTACCCAAGAGTGAAAGAAAATTTGTAAGCACGCCTACAAGTCCGCAAATAGGGAGACCCCGTAATATCAATGTCATCCTGCTAATGTATTTCTTCTTTGCGGCGTATATGCTCATAAATGGATTGACAGCGATATTTTTCGTTACGATACCGGGAGCAATTATAGCGGGCTTATTTATCATAATTATTGGAATTATAGATCTCGTTTTGTCGATATTTACTCGTAGAAAACTTAGAATTGCCTATCTTGCGGGTTTAATTGTGGCGTTTATTGAAATTGGTTTTTTTTCCCTAGCTCTTTTAGCTATACTCTTGTTTCCTGTAACAGATGGAGGTGTAATTGTGACATCTGTAGGACTTTTAGGCATGAAAATTGTAATTGTGTTTCTGCTATTTCGCGAGAAGGATTATTTCACGGACAGTTTCAGAAAACAGGAATTACCTGTCAAAGAAAGTATCCCAGACATACCTGCGACCACATTACCGTATCAAACGGAATCTACGGAACCTGTAGTACTTGAATATCAAGCTGAATCTTTAGATCAGGAAATCAAGACTTATTTAAATTCGGCAAAAAATTCATGGAAGATTGCTGAAAATTCTTACAAGAATGCTGTCTGGGTGGAATTCGTTCTTCGTGCTGATGATGCGATCAATTCTTTAATCAAAGGACGCTACATACAACTATTTGGTCCAATAAAACCTGGCATGTCCATAATTCCAATGGTCGAAGCAATTCGGTTGCGGGGATATCAACTGCCCGAGCGTGAGGATTTTGAGAAATGGATTAACTTTCGTGAAAATATAGCAAAAGGCATAGACAAACCAGAAGAAGCAGAGATTGTAGACGCTTACCCATTTTATCAACAAATCTTCGATAAACTCGGATTTAAGTAATCATTCGAATTTATAATATTTGATTTTTTCTTATTTTTTATAAAGCCATTTCCTTTTAAGTATGGTGAGAAGTGTGTCACAGAATACAATAAAACTGGGAGATTACATTTTGCTAATGCATGGAAGGAAAAAACGTTGGCTTGTAAAGGTTGAGGAAAACAAAGAGTTTCATACACATATTGGCATTATCAACATCGGAAATGTGGTTGGAAAGCCCTACGGTTCTCCAATTATGACCTCAAAAGATAAACAATGCTGGATCTTCCAACCCGTTCCTTTTGATTATATTCATAAGTTTCGGCGTCCAACTCAGGTAATGTATCCAAAAGACATTGGACTCATTTTGATGATGACAGGAATAGGTCCTGGCAGTCGTGTGGTAGAAGCAGGAACTGGCAGCGGTGCCCTCACGTCTGTTTTGGCATATTATGTGCGTCCAAATGGAAAAATATTCACTTACGAAAAAAGAGAAGATTTTTTTAAGATTTCAAGTGAAAATATTGCAAAAGCAAAAGTGTGTGATTGTGTTGTTCAATATAATCAAGATGTAATGGAAGGAATCGAGGAAAAAAACGTTGATGCTGTTGTAATTGATCTTGATACTCCTTGGTTAGTTGTTCAAACTGCAAAGCATGCTCTTAAAGATGGGGGTTATTTTGTCTCTTTTAGCCCAACATTCAATCAGATAGAAAAAACCGTTAGCAAACTTGATGAAGAAAATTTCTATGATATACAGACAATTGAATGTTTTTCTAGAGAAATTAAAACAAAAGAAGGTGCTACACGTCCTAATAAATTTATATCTCACCATACGGGATATTTGACTTTTGCACGAAAAACTGCGGCTCAGTTAATAACTTGAATGAAATTAAAATCATGTATTTCTACTTATTCCTTATTGAATAAGGACAACTTTTTTACTCTACCATCTAACGATAACAAGAATTCGTCATTCTCAATAATTGACCATGCGCCAACTTTCTCCAAATTAACCTCGTGGCGACTTGCAATGTCTTTGAGACCAAAAACTACATCCTTGCCTTCGACCGTTATTCGATCTACTCCTTCAATACCGCTAATTTCCCTAGGAGTAACAAAAACAACTTTTTTCCAACTTTTTGAGCTTTTATCCGCAATTTCTTTTAATTCAAAAGGCCTGACTTTAGCACGTTCAAATGATGTTTTAAGAGTTTTTTTCAGGGCATTTTCAAGAATTTCGAAGTTTTTGGGATCAACTAGATTTTTTCCATCACTGGTTTCAATATAAACCATATCTTCACTACGATCTAAAATGCTAGAAATGCGTGTAATAGGTTTAATTAGTTGGTATGAGAATGCGCTTTCATTTTCTACTAGGAAGGGCTTATCAATAAATTCAAAAACGATATGAAACAGATTGGGATTTAGTTTGAAGACCTTTGGAATATATTTTTTATCTAAGTCTTCTGAATTAAGCGCAGTTTTTAATCCTTTTTTTAGGGTTGTTAAGCCTAATCTGGAAGGAAGAGGATCAACCACCTTGTATTTTTTCCAAATTTTGCTTTTAAGTGCTTTTAAAGCCCAAAGATCAGCGAACTGACTTCTTGAAAAAGCGTTTATATTTAATGCTTTTAAAAGATCGATATTATGCTTTAATCCTTCATTTTCTTTTATATTATAGCCCCATGATTTAATCAATTGCTGCAAATCGCCTAGTTGTACGCCATCAATTAATTTCTCTAGTATTTGGGCATTTACGGAGATTTTATCTTCAGTCACCTTTTTTTGGGTTGTCTTTTTTTTCTTTTTCTTCGCCCTAGGCAATTGAGTCCCTCCTTTTTTATGGCGCATCCCTGTTTTATGTTTTTTTTGGTTCTAGGATTTTAGCAAACAGTTAGAAAACGCCCCAATAATACCAATTTCATCTATTATATGTCAATCTCAGCAATGAATGCAGCTAACTGTACCAAAAAAAATAAGGTAGATTCTCAATAAATTTACCATTCTGAGTAAAGAAATTCAAAACTATTCTATGGGGAGAATATGGCCAACTTCCAAATTCTCAATGTTCATTGTTCCAGATCGATGCTAATAACTGGATGTTTTTATACTCCTATTTTAAGCTTCTTTACGATCTCATAAAAGCAGTCAAGAATAAATAAGAGAGTAAGTTATTACAGGATTAAACAGCAATTACTGGCTTAAAGACCGTAATTCTTGGTGTATGGGCTACTTCTTCTATCAGTTTTTCCGAACGAAGTTCTTCTAACATGACCTTCGCGGTACTTACTCTCATACCATATTTTTCGGCAATTAAAGTTGGTGAAATATATTTTAGTTTTGGTAATTCGGCTTTTATAGATTTAATTAAATCAGCATCAAGGTGTATTGAACGTTTTGTTTTTTCTATAGCCTTCGGTGCTTTCTCGCCCCATTTTTTCTTATCAGCTTTAGCTATTGGTTTTTTCTTTTGTCCTTTACCCATTAGATAACCTCCTCTAAATAGCAAACAATTTGACTTCATAAACTTTTCTAATTAACTATTTAACTCCTAGAAGATAGAAACATGAAACATAAAAGAGATAAGAAGATCAGATATGTGGTTACATAGTTTTAGTTTATGGTGACTTGTGTTACTTTAGATGACACAAGAAAGCCCCATTGCTTTAGCCTGGGGATGAATTGTGTCAGGATAGGACATTTTTTAACTTTGTGATACTTTTTGCTGAGTTTATAAACAAGGACGGAGTACAAACAGTGAGAAAGTGTATTGTAACTTAGTAACGAGTTATTGTAAGTTGTGTGGAGCACTCTTGCTATGTTAACAAAGAACCAACAGATCAAAGCTACCTTGAAGGACACTAAGGCGCGTCGTAAACACATGAAGTGCCGGGTGTATACGGTGAAGCTAGACCGCTCACATTTAAACCACGACTCGTTAGCTCGCTTAAGGCTCTTATTTTTGGAGGCGAAATGGCTGTACAATTATTGTGTTGGCCATCCTCATGTGTTCTCTATCGATGATACAATAACAGCCGTACCGGTGAAGGTGAAAGACCGGTTTGAACTTCGTCATTTGAGGCAGTTATCGTCACACATGCGCCAGAGCATCGTTACGCGTACCCAGCAGAATATTCGTGGCTTAGCGCGTGTGAAAGTAAAGGGTTACAAAGTGGGACGGTTGAAGTTTAAGTCGTATGTTAATTCCATCCCGCTCAAGCAGTACGGTAATACCTACAAGATCATCAACGAGAAATATTTACACATTCAAAAGATTAAACAAAAATTGCGTGTCAACGGCTTGGAACAACTGCCGCACAATTGTGAATGTGCCAATGCTACACTCCTTCACCAGCATGGCGAGTATTAGGTGGCAATAACTACCTATGCGCCGCGAGAACACACGACGGCGATGGTAGCGCCAACTAAATCAATTGGTATTGATTTTGGGGTAAAGCATCAGTTAACGCTTTCGAACG
>SMTZ1_10008291_pt1 | contig 10387 bp, 6 predicted proteins | sample DeeMarSWOR136_30_FD_25667 | JGI IMG/M metagenome (IMG submission 25667) | reverse complement strand
AATGGACAGAGCAACGGATAGTCAACATGTACTCCGCCTGGCGCAAGCAGTGGTGCATACTCCTGAGGCAGTACGGGCTGCGGAGTCTTAAAGAACTTGTCGGGCGTACCGACCTCCTGGTACACCTTGACTATCTGGATGAGGAAGAAAGGGCCACGTACACACCGGCACCGGACGGTAAGGTGGTGTTCTGAAGGACTTACCATGCGACAGGTCGATATAGCCAGCAAGATGATAGCTTCAAGACAAGGGCTTCCTCACGAGGAAACACCCCTCAGGAAGGCCTCCGAGGAAGGCGGCTGCGGTGTCACCGGTTTCATCTCCTCGATACCGCTAAGGGGTCGTCACATCTTCACGCCGTCCGTCCAGATGCACAATCGCGGTAACGGTAAGGGAGGCGGCATTGCCGCCGTCGGCCTGAGCGCCGAAGACCTCGGTGTCAGCCAAAAGGTGCTCGACAGCCACTATCTCCTCCAGGTCGCCCTGCTCGACCCCGGATGTGCCCCGGAGGTGGAAAAGTCGAACATCGAACCTTTCCTCGAAGTGCACAAGGCTGAAAAGGTACCAACCCGTGACGACTACCGGGAGATAGCCGGCCTTGAGGTTAAGCCCCCTGACGTCCGCCGCTACTTCGTCCGCGTCCGGCAGGATATCCTGGACCGCTTCATTGAGGAAAACAACTTTGGCGATATCGACCCGCGCCGTGCCGAGGATGAGTACATCTACCAGAACTCTTTCCGTACTAACCAGAGGTATTACACCTCTCTGGGAGATAAGCAGGCCTTTGTGCTGTCGCACGGTCGCAATATCATGGTGCTCAAGATTGTAGGCTATGCCGAGCAGGTAGCCCAGTACTACCTTCTTGAAGACTTCCGGGCGTACGGCTGGATTGCCCACCAGCGCTATCCCACCAAAGGCCGGGTCTGGCACCCGGGGGGAGCACATCCCTTCAGTGGCCTCGACGAGGCGCTGGTACACAACGGTGACTTCGCCAACTACCACTCGGTCTGCGAGTACCTTAAGCAGCACAACATCTTCCCGCAGTTTCTGACGGATACCGAGGTCTCCGTTTTGTTATTCGACCTGTGGAACCGTACCTACAACTACCCTCTGGAGTACCTCATCGAGGCAATGGCCCCAACCAGCGAGCACGACTTCGACCTGCTGCCCCACGAAAAGCAGCGCGTCTACCGTTACATCCAGGGAGCGCATATTCACAGCTCACCGGACGGTCCCTGGTTCTTCATCATCGCCCGCAACAATCCCTATGAGGGCTACTTTCAGCTGGTCGGCATCACCGACACCTCAATGCTACGACCCCAGGTATTCGCCCTGCAGGAGGGAGATGTCCAGATTGGCCTCATCTGCTCTGAGAAACAGGCCATCGACGCCACACTGCGGAGTCTGGCTGCCGAGGACGGTCGTTTCTGTCCAATTGCCGACAAATACTGGAACGCCCGCGGCGGCAGCGCCACGGATGGCGGTGCTTTCGTCTTTACTGTCAGTGATGCCGGCAAGGGAGACGGCTCAAAGCGGCTTACCTGCACCAACAAGTTCGGCGAAGAGGTGAAGACTACTGCCGGCCAGCAACACATGGGGGCCATTTCCACAATATCAGGCAGACAGGATGACAGGCTTCCTGACCTGATGAGGTCCACCACCGATGAACTAACGGAATACACGCTGGAGAATGTACAAGAATGCGACTATCCAACGCTGGTACGGCTCTGCAACAACCTTGAAACGGCAGCCAGCCGGGACGATGAGGCCAAGGAACGGACTATCAAGTTGCTCACCTTCGTCAATGACCGGCCCATCGCCACGGGAAGCAAGAAAAGAAGCTCGGTACTGCACGTTATCCGGGAGAGCCTTGCCCGCATCTTTGCTTCCTCACCACCCCTCAGCGAGAACTCCGGCAGCCGCTACCGCTATATTGACGTGAATACACGTGATACATTACGCCCGCCGAGGGAACACGAGAGTGTCCTTGTCCTGAATACCCGTGGCTTCCCGCCGGAAGGTGATGACTGCGATGCCCGTTTTATATGTGCTGCCTACGAGGTCGGTTGGAAACATTTCATCTGCTATGACTACACGGGGCAGCGGTTCTGCGGCTGTGGCCTGTCGCAAGACTCACAGGGTGTCACGATTGATGTCTACGGAAGCTCCGGCGATTACCTGGGCTCGGGCATTGACGGACTGGAAATCACCGTACACGGTAGTGCTCAGGACCAGGTAGGCCAGATTATGAAGCAGGGTAAACTCGTCATCCACGGCGATGTCGGGCAGACCTTTATGTACGGCGCCAAGGGCGGCGAAGTTTTCGTACTCGGTAACGCCGCCGGCAGGCCGCTCATCAATGCCGTTGGCCGACCCCGTGTTGTCATTAACGGCACCTGCCTGGACTATCTGGCCGAGTCCTTCATGGCTGGCGACCCACTTCACGGTGGCGGTTTCGTTATCATGAACGGGATAACCTTTGACGTGGATGGTTGCGTCATTGACCAGCCCACACCCTACCCCGGCTCCAACCTGTTCTCTCTGGCCTCGGGTGGGGCCATTTACCTCAGGGACCCCGATAAAAAGGTGGTCGACGAGCAGCTTAACGGTGGTACGTTTACCGACATGACCCCCGCCGACTGGGAGCTTATCCTGCCCTATCTCCAGGAAAACGAGCGGCTCTTCGGCATTTCGGTAGACAACGACCTGCTCACGGTTGATGGTAAACCCCGGAGCTACGAGCACGTCTACCGCAAAGTGCAGGCTGTCGAGCTCGATGTCCTCAGGCGGATAGACCTGGCTGACGACTAGACCGCTCTGTTAGCCGTTCCTCTCCTGAAGTATATCCCGTATTATTCTTCTCAGTTCCCTGACACGATACGGCTTGGCAATAACAGCCGTGAAGCCATACTTCCTGTAGTCAGCCATTATTGAGTCGGTGGAGTAGCCACTGGAAACAATCGCTTTAACTTTGGGGTCTATTTCCAGCAATTTCTCCATTGCTTCCATACCACCCATTCCTCCGGGAACAGTCAGGTCCAGAATTACTAAATTATACGGCTGTTTTTTTTCTTTTGCCTTTACATACTGCTCTATCGCATCTGCCCCGTCAACTGCCGTGGTGATATCATGCCCCACCTCGGATAGAGCCCTTTGCAGCAGGCGCCTGATGGCTTCCTCGTCATCCATTATCAGAATTTTACCCGTAACATGAGCCTGAATATCCTCGGCTTCTTCCTCAGGTAATATCAACGCTTTACGTATGGCTGGAAGATAAATACTGAACGTCGTATGCTCGCCCGGTACTGAATCAACCGTAATATGCCCTTTGCGGTTCCGGATAATGGAATAGGTGGTCGTCAGGCCAAGGCCACTACCTTTTTCCTTCGTGGTAAAATACGGCTCGAATATTCGTGGCAGGTTTTCCTCAGGTATACCCACCCCATAGTCTTCAACGGTTACTTCTACATAATCACCTTTTGGTAGAGATAGGGTGTTGCCGTCTCCTAGGACCCTGTTCCTGGCCGATATGTTTATCACCCCACCTTCAGGCATGGCCTCATCAGCATTAATCACCAGGTTATGTATAACCTCATTCATCTGTCCTCTATCGATTTCTGCCTGCCACAGGTTTACAGGAATGTCAATAACGCAGCTGGATTTTGAGCCCATGAGAGCAAAATTAGCCGAATCACTTATCAGCCTCCCGACAGCCGTGGCCTCCTTGATTGGCTCTCCGCCCCGGGCAAAGGTGAGTAACTGCTGTGTCAAATCTCTGGCCCTTAGGGAAGCACGCTCTGCTTCAAGTAACCTCTCGGCGGCTTTGCTATCCGGTTCAAGATAACCCCTCACCAGACTGATATTGCCCATGATACCGGTTAAAAGATTGTTGAAATCGTGAGCGATGCCGCCGGCAAGCGTACCCAAGGACTCCAGCCTCTCAATCCTACGCCTTTCCTCTTCCATTCGCTTACGCTCGGTGATATCGCGGACGAATACAAAGAGTCGACCTTCTCCCACATCCAGATAATTCACACTGATTTCAACATCGATTATGGTACCGTCTTTACGCCTGTGTTTGCTCTCGAACCGGTCAGAACCCTGCTCCACTATTTTATCTGTATGACCGGCAACCATTTTAGGAGTCTCGATGGCCTCGACATCTGCTATACGCATTTGAAGCAGCTCTTCTCTGGTATAACCTATCATCTCGCAATATGAGTCGTTAACCTCCAGGAGCTCTCCTTCCAGATTATTGAGCCAGAAACCATCAAGGGCCGTTTGTATTATTAACCGGTGTTCCTGCTCTGCCTGCATCCGGTCGGTGATATCTATCATCGTTCCCATTACGGCCGGCCTACCCTGATAATCTATTAGCATTGTGTATACCTCGATATGGATTATCGAGCCATCCTTTTTAATTACCCGGTAGGTTGTGTTCCTGTCCTCGACTTTCCCTTCAAATCTCTCACCAAGTCTTTCCATAGCAATGCCGATGTCATCGGGATGGATGAAGTCTGCAGGAGTCATATTTCCAATTATTTCTTCCGGTTCATAGCCCAACGTCCTGGCAAGACTGGGATTGACGTAGGCCATTTTTAAGTCCTGTATAACATATGTACCCACAACAGACTTTTCAGTAAGTGACCTGAACTTTTCCTCGCTCTCTCTTAGCGCCTCCTCTATCTTCTTATGCTCAGTAACATCTCTGAAAGAAGCCAGACCGGCCATTTCACCCTGATATTCAATTACCTTGAGAATGGCACTTACCCATATCTCTTCACCCGACTTCTTTAGACAACGATACTCTCCCGGTGAAGGCGCGTAATCAGCCGATAAAGCCTTCGTTCTGAGTTCAAGTATTTGTTCTCTTTCCTCAGGAGCAACATAATCAAAGAGATTAATTTTCAGCAGCTCTTCTACAGAATCAAACCCGAACATATCGGCAGCTGCTTTGTTAGCCAGCAGTACCTTCATCACCTCGTTAAGAACCACAACACCATCGAGCTCACTCTCGAATAATGCCCGGTACTTTTGCTCACTCTCTTTTAACGCTTCTTCAGCCTGCCTACGCTCGCTGATATCTAGAATACCAGCTATCGCCCCAATATAACTGCCTGTGTCATCGGTTAATGGTGATGTATTAATGAGCGTATATAACCGTGTTCCGTCTTTACGTACAAACTCGAAATCGTGTTGCTCCTTAATTCCATGCCTTCGCCTATTTAATAATTGATTTGCAATTTCTACACCACTTTCATCAATAAAATCGAAAAGGTGCTTGCCCAGCATTTCATCCGGAGAATATCCCAGCATATCTGCCATAGGTTGGTTTACATACGTTGTATTGGCGTCTTTATCTATTACCCAAATACCTTCCTGCAGGGATTCTATTAGCTGGCGGTAATTACGCTCGCTCACCCTCAGTGCTTCCTCAGCCTTTTTACGCTCAGTGATGTCCCTAGCAATTAAAATGATTCTCGTTACCTGCCCTTCTTCCGTTGACAGGGGGTAGGCAATATTATCAAAATATGCCCCCTTATTTTCATCCTCCCAGCGAAGGGATTTGCCCGTCCGAAAGACCTCATCCAGATACTGCTTTCTGGAGTCGGCCAATACTGGTGAGAGCAGGTCAAAACCATGTGTACCAATAAGTTCTCCGGGCTCCTTGCCGAACCTGTTTGCCATTGATTTGCTGATACCGGAGACAATGTATTCTTCGTCCACAACAGCAATGAAGTCCGGTGTGTTATTCAGTACGGCGTCTCGTATCTCGCCGTCTATGAGCAGTATTCTCTCCGCCCTCTTAAGTGCCTCATCAGATTGGGTAATCTGCTGGCGCATTTCCTTTAATTCATCTATGAGCTGTTGCTTCGTCTTATCCCGGTCCCTCATCGGTTACCCCCCATCACAGGAAGTTGGAATAAACCTTACCTAATAAAAAAGGGCACCCGTTATCGCCACCTTGCAAAACAACGCTCAGCAGCAACCCGGTGCCCATTAGTGCATCATTTCACCTCTCAATATCACATTAAGAGGATAGGTCCATTCAGGTCATATCATATGTCCGTCCACGTTTGGTTAGTTTATTCCCGCCCTATAATTATTGTCAAGTAGAAGCACTATCACTATATCCTAAGCAGCGTGTTTGCGGTATAATCATAGGAAATCTTGCGGCCAAATCTATCACGCATTAGAATATGCACGGGGTGCGTAGTCAAGGCAATACCCGACTATAGTGTGATGTAAAAAGAGGTAGCTTATGAGAGATAAGATTTGTACTGCTGTCGAGGCGCTGTCCGAAGTCAAGGACGGAGCCCTGGTCGCCTTCAATTTCTGGGGACCTGGAACGCCGCTCCACCTGATGAAAGCGCTGAGTGAGAGCGGAGTTAAGGACCTGACGGTCTGCACCAATAATTACACTCTGAGGGCAAATGAACTCAGGGAGCAAGGGGCGATAGACGCGGCGATATTGCTCCCCCAGACCAGGAAAATCATCGTTGCCTTCAGCGGCATACAGGCAGAAGATGCCTCGGCTTCCGGCGAGATTACCAGGCGTGTCCAAGAAGGCACGCTTGAGATCGAAAACGTATCGCACGGAATTCTCATCGAACGGCTACATGCCGCGGCAATGTGTCTCGGCGGTATATACAGTCCGATAGGCATCGGTACAGGCCTCGAGGAGGGTAAAGAGAAACGCATCATCAATGGCGTCGAATATATTTTTCAGGAGCCGATTACGCCCGACCTCGGCCTGGTCAGTGCTACCAAGGCGGACAGACTCGGCAACCTTGTCTACCACGGTACAGAGCGGGCAGCCAACCCTATTATCGCCATGGCAGCCAAATATACCGTCGCTGAGGTCTTCGAAATTGTCGAGCCGGGTGAACTGGACCCGGATGCCATTGTCACTCCCGCCGCATTCGTGGACCGTATTGTCCTCATTCCCAGTGATGATGCCTACAGTAAGGAAAAGCGGATTGAGCAGACATTACGCTCCATCAAGTATCGACTGCAAAAGATGGCCGAGGCGGAGGCTGCTCAGGGAGGTAATGCATGAAAGAAAAGCTAACAGAAGAACTGATAGCCATGAGGGCTGCCAGAGAACTGGTGCCGGGTGATTGCTGTAACCTCGGTATTGGTATTCCCCTGAACTGCGCAGCCTACATGTCAGAAGGAGTACTGGTACAGAGTGAGAACGGTGTATTAGGCTATGGCCCCGTTTATGACCGAGAGAGTCTGGACGAGAATGTAGAACGGGTGGACTGGAATGTAGTGGATGCTGGTATGAGATATCTGGAACATGTGCCGGGGATGTCTTTTTTCGACATGCTAACATCATTCGTCATGATTAGGAGTGGGCGGCTGTTTAGCATCCTCGGTGGCCTCCAGGTCTCTGAGAAGGGTGATGCAGCCATACACAGCATGAGCGAGGTCGATATAGCCTCGAAGATAGGCGGTTCCATGGACCTTGCCTGGGGTGCTAAGCGACTTATCGTTACCATGACTCACTGCTCTAAAGACGGGGACCCCAAGATTGTCCGCGAACTGACCATGCCGGTTACCACCAGGAAGCGTGTCGACCTGATAGTGACCGACCTCGCTGTGATAGAGGTCACCGGCAGTGGACTGGCACTCAAAGAGTTCGCCCCCGGCTGGACTCCGGAGGAGGTTCAGCAGCAGACCGGAGCCACCCTGACTATAGCCAATGATGTGCGCGAGATAGAGTTCTAGACAGAGAGAATACGTATCAATAACAAATCGGCATTCGAGCGGTACCTGGGTTGTTGACAAATATATAAAAAAGAGTAAGATAGAGGCCTGTCATGTAAAATAACCATCTATATAGACCAGGGGCGAGTTAGATGGGAGGGCAACAGAGGGCACCCGAACCGCCAGTTTTCGGTGACATCAGGTGCCCTTCTTATATTGGTAAAATCAAGTCTGGCAAATCGGTCACAGGGAGGGGGTGACAGATGGAAAAGGATAAAAAGGAATACACTACTGGTTTCGGCGCACCGGTCGACAACGACCAGAACAGCAAAACGGCGGGCATTCCTGGTCCGATTCTGATGCAGGACACCCACCTGCTGGAAAAGCTGGGGCACTTCGACCGGGAGCGTATCCCGGAACGCGTCGTCCACGCCAAGGGCGCCGGGGCGCACGGCTACTTCGAGGTTACCGCCGACGTAACCAAATACACCAGGGCAAAGTTCCTCTCTGAAATCGGTAAACGCACCGAGGTTTTTGCCCGCTTTTCTACCGTAGGCGGCGAAAAAGGCTCAGCGGATGCCGAAAGGGACCCCCGCGGGTTCGCCATCAAGTTCTACACCGAAGAAGGTAACTATGACATGACCGGCAACAACACCCCCGTCTTCTTCATCCGCGACCCGCTGAAGTTCCCCGATTTCATCCACACCCAGAAACGCCATCCGGGCAACAACCTTAAAAACGCGGACATGTTCTGGGACTTTCTCTCTCTCACCCCGGAATCCGTCCACCAGGTCACCATTCTCTTTTCCGACCGCGGGACTCCAAGGACATACCGGCACATGAACGGATACAGCAGCCACACGTTCAAGTGGTATAACGAAAAGGGTGAATACTACTGGGTGCAGTACCACTTCAAGACTGAACAAGGAATCCAGAACCTCACCCGTGACGAAGCTACCGAAATGAAGGGGAAAGACCCCGACCACGCCACACGGGACCTTCATGAGGCCATTGAAAGAGGCGACTACCCGTCGTGGCGACTTGAAATGCAGATAATGACCCCGGAGGAGGCGAACGAATACCGCTTCGACCCGTTTGATATTACCAAGGTCTGGTTCCACGCCGATTATCCCACAATACCCATAGGCCGCATGGTGCTCAACCGAAACCCTGAGAACTACTTTGCGGAGGTAGAGCAGGCAGCCTTTTCTCCGGCGAATTTCGTACCCGGTATTGCAGCCTCGCCGGACAAGCTGCTGCAGGGAAGACTTTTCTCATATCATGATACCCACTTACACCGCCTCGGACCCAACTACCACCTGTTGCCGATAAACAGACCTAAAGCCGCCACGGTGAATTACTATCAGCGCGATGGTTTCATGGCTTTTGGTGACAACGGTGGCGGTGCCCCGAACTACTACCCCAACAGCTTCGGTGGCCCGGAGCCGAGGCCGGATGTTGCCGAACCCCCCTTCGAGGTCTCCGGCCAGGCAGCACGACAACCTTACACCCATCCTAATGACGACTTCTTCCAGGCAGGAGAGCTCTACCGACGGGTGATGAACGACGAAGACCGGGAGCACCTGATTGGCAACATCACCACCCATCTCTGCAATGCGCAGAAACGCATTCAATTACGCCAGGCCGCTATCTTCTACAAGGCCGACGAAGAATACGGTAGTCGCGTCGCCGAGGGACTGGCTCTCGACGTAAAGGAAGTGAAACGCCTGGCAGAAATGTCACAGGAGGAACGGGCAAAAGCTACGGCTTAGACCGATTAAAAATGCACGCGGAACAAGCAGGACTTCTGGGACTAATGGTGGCCGGCGGTGCCCTGGTCATCGCCAGCTATATCCACGGCTTTCTCACGCACCCCTCCACCCGCAGTAACGCCTGGGGTGGCGTACCGGCAAAGCTGAAACCCCTTTATGTCACCTCTATGATGTTAGCTGCCCTCGGCTATTTCGCTTTTGCCTATTTCATACTATTCAGTCTGAACCCGGCTGAAGTCCTGATTGCCGACCGCTTCGGCTTTGTCGTCTTCTTCGCTATATTTGCGGTCATTCTCGTGCCCTCGGCACTGTGGATGCCCCTCACCTTCGCTATGCTCGCCCGCCCAGGCAAAGGCCTATGGCTGGCAGTACGGCTCACACTGGCCCTGGTCGGGTTAGCCTCCATAGCCCTGCTTGTCACCCTCCTCACACTCAATACGCGTGAGCCAGCGATTGCCTATCGGGCTGCTGTCGGGGGCGCGGCTGCGTTCTGCCTGCAAACGGCAGTGCTGGATATGCTGGTATGGCCGGCGTTCTTTAAGACGTGAGCGGAAATAGACCGCCTGTATACAGTTACCCTAAAGCACCTCACGAAGCGCTCGCCGGGCGGCATGGTATCCACACATGCCATGCACACCTGCCCCCGGCGGCATTGACGAAGAGCAAAGATAGACCCCTTTGAGAGGCGTGGCATATGCGCGCCACTGCCCCATGGGTCTGACCAGGAGCCGTATCGGGTTCTGCACTCCTCCGGCAATATCTCCCCCGACGAAGTTGGAGTTATATGCCTCCATAGCGGCCGTATTCATCACGTGGCGTGCAAGAATGATATCTCGAAAACCCGGGGCGAAACGCTCTATCTGGGACTCAATCCTGGCCGACATGTCGAAAGTGGAGCCGTT
>SMTZ1_10008286_pt1 | contig 10389 bp, 5 predicted proteins | sample DeeMarSWOR136_30_FD_25667 | JGI IMG/M metagenome (IMG submission 25667) | reverse complement strand
TCATTTCGAACGGAACGAAGTGGAGTGAGAAATCTGTATGTCTCATAAGATCAATTCGTTAACCAGATTTCTCGCTTCGCTCGAAATGACATTTCTTCTTATTTTGCAGAACTCTATAAGATTATAAAACATCAATACAGAATCATTCAAATAACATTGTTCACGGCGGCGCTCTGCTGCATACAAAAAGTGATTGATCGCTTTCAATCCACTCCAAAAATCCTAAAACATATAGTATTGCTTTACGTTTCATGAGCGATTTTTAAGTTATTGTTTTGTTAAAAGATTAACTATTATTTCACATAATAACTCTATTACATTTTCCGAACAAAACTGGCAGCTTTCAATTCCAATGACACTATTTTAGTTCAGGCCAAATAGCTTTATTTTAGAAGCATTAAATAATCAGATATGCTTTGAGCCGAAGCTTTGGAAACAGCTTCTTGCACAAGGGTCCTACTCACGACCTTCGCTATCGTAGGCCTGGTTCGTTCAATCCGTCCAACGATAGCATAATCTGCGCAAGGATTAAGCGTACTAACCTTCAAAATCTAATCAAATGATTTCACCTATTAATTCTTATTGTTTCAATAAAAATTATACATTATGCCTAACTTAGTTTATACTGCTCAAAAAATATTCTTGACTTTGTTTGAATACTCATTAATTTATAGATTATAAAAAACAAGGCGTCAAAAAAATGCCTTTAAAAGTTGATATCAGATTAAGCATTCAGGGAATTAGATAAAATAATCAGCGTATTTTAAACTTAAGATTCTCTCAAAAATAAAGTAATACAAATGTTAAACGATTAATTTCATTTATCCTATCCCCTAAAGCCAACGTAATAGGTGAATCTTGCAAAATAGAATTGATTGAAATCCGATTTATTCACGGCGGTTCTGGCTTTGGTTTGATGGAGTAAATTCCATGAAAACTCCATAAGCAACTTTGAGACAGTTGTGTAATCGCTTGAGAAAACTGTTGAAGATGATGGTTCGTGAGCTTTGAGAGTGGACTAAACAATTGATCACCTACGTTTAATAAGATTAAACTAATCTGGTATTATTTCATTGTTTTGCGTAATTATTAAATAGCTTGCTTTTACAGTATATAAAAAAATTATGTTAAAAAGTCAATATATTTTTTGCTTTTCTATTTTGGTGATGAAGATTTTTTGCAAACAAAACCAGGATCAAACAGACAATATGATAACAACAACTTTATAATTTCAATAAAAAGAATTTGTGCAATGCTAAATCTAATCTATCAATTCTTTAGCAATAAAAATACCTTGATTTTTTCAATATTTATTGTTAATGTTTATAGGATAAAAAATCATTAAATTACAATCCTATTGATGATTACGCGGTCTGTTTTGCTGATCAATAGTATGGTTAATAGATGATTAAAAAAATGGTTGTGAAAATTTTTTTTATGGGTGAAACTGATGAATCAAAATATTGAAATTGAACCTATACCCTTTCACAATAAAATATTTTTTTGTGATATAATTGGATATTCAAAATTGGAGCCAATAAATCAATATGAATGTCATGCCCAATTAACGCGCATTATTAGAAGTTGTTTGGATAAACTAAATACGAAGCTTTTAGAGGATGTTATTGCACTGCCAACAGGTGATGGATTAATTCTTAATTATATCAAACCTGAACCTGATATTCATCTCAAAACTGCATTAATGGTTTTAGAAATTCTTGCGAAGTATAATAAAAACACATTTTGGCCAATAAAACTTAGAATTGGACTGAACACGAATGTAGATTCTATTGTACTTGATGTAAATAATAAAAAAAATATTGTGGGAAAAGGAATTAATCTTGCCGAACGAGTGACTAATCTTAGTACTCATGGTAGAATTTTAATGCATAAAAGAGTATATGAAGATTTAAGTAATTATAAAAAATATGATGGAAAAATAGTATACTCTGGTGATTTTACAGTTAAGCATAATGTTGTTGTGCCGATTTATCACTATATTGATCAACAGTGTGAATATTTAGATAATACCCCTCTTCAAAAAATGGATGAAAAGACATCTTCTCTTACGCTAAGCGATATTCGAAAAAGTCGCGTAAAAGAAAGTATCCTTAGCATTAAATTAAAAGGCTATGATCAAGATTATTTTGATGATCTTCATGAATATCTTGAAGATTTTCTTGACAATCCACAACTATTTCAGAATACAAAAATTGCTGTGAATTGGATTGCCAATGAAATGCTGGATAATGTGTTCAAACATGGACATCTTAGTCATGAAGATGATATTTTCCTGAGATTAGATCGCGTAAAAAATGGGATGCTTATATCTACGGAACAACCAGATAAAACTGAATTTAGCACCAAAAATATTAATAATTATTCAGAGGATCACTTCCTCACAATGTTAAGAAAAAAAGGAATCAATATAAATGTATTGCGTTCAACTAACCGGATGACTATTTCTTGCATGTTACCAACAGATTTTAAAATAAAAGAGCTTCACATGCTGGACGTGGAGCAGGATGGAGAAACGAAACAAAAAATTAGCAGGAACTTAAAAATAACAACTGATGAATTTAAAGAGTTTAGCGCAACTTTAAGTTATATGCTCTTAGAAAAAGGAATCTGTCTTATAAAGCTTAAAGATAAAATTTATCAAAACGAGGCTTCTCAATTTAATCAAATAATTGAAACTTTTCTAGATGCTAAAACTATCGATTTTATTGTCGATTTATCTGAGCTTACTTATATCTGTTCCGCCGGTATTGCCAACCTAATAAATGGATATCGTTTGGTACGTCGGGAAGGGGGTACCATCATCTATGTCAAACCAAATGAAAAAATAAAGGAAGTGTTTAGTATTTGTAAGCTTGACCAGATTCTTCAAATTACAAAAAATTTGGATGATGCGCTTGCCTATTTTCAAATGTTCTATTAAGTTCGTTTAATATGTGATTTTCGCGGCCGATAATATATTAAAATTCTTTATAACAATTCTCTCTTTTTAATTCAAATCCATACGTAATTTAGTCTTTAAATCATCCTGCTCAATCCTTAGCTCATCTTTAAGAATATTAGAAGATTCGGATTTAAAAGATCGTGTATGTTTACCTTTATTCCTGGATCGATTATCCTGTTGATCGATAAGGAGTGTCAATTTTTCGATGACATTTTGAGCGTCGATTATTGCACTGTAATCATTTGCAATAATACCGTCCAATATCTTGGGAATTTTACGGAAAAAAGGTAAAAATCCATTGGTAACTTTTATTTTTTTGGTTAATATCTCCTCGAACAACTCTCCAATGAATATCGTGAATTCTTCAAATTTTTCATTTGAGAATAACTGGGCAGAATTCTGAAGTGCATTACATGCATTTTTAATATTCCGAAAAATCTTTTCATCAAAGCTGTTTTCATCAATTTTTCTTATTGATTCTTTTAATATATGAAGATCTCCTTTAATCTCCTCAGCAAAAATTTGATTAAATACCTGTTGCGAACCTGCGGATTGAGAAATTTCTTCCTGGTCGTCTTCGATTTCTTCTTGCTCTGATGACGCTAAAGATGCAGTTTCCTTTATATCGAAAAAAGGATCAGGAGCAACAGTGTATTGTGAAGTAGCTTCTGAATCTGTAATTGTTGATGGTACTACTTGTTGAGTGGTTTTACGGGGTTGGACCCCTGTTGCAATCAAAAGTACCTTAATTTTTCCTTCTAATTTTTCATCTATTCTGGCTCCCCAGATAATTTTTGCATTAGGCTTTAATTTTTCCCCAATAGAAACGATAATACTTTTTGCTTCCCGAATTGACATGGTTTCATCACCAGTGATATTAATTAATGCGCTTTGCGCGCCTGTAATGTCAACATCTAACATTGGATTTTCAACTGCTTTAGCAACTGCGTCAGCAGCTTTATCTTCATCGTCACTTTCACCAATTCCAATCATCGCGGTGTTGCCATCTTTCATCACTGATCTAACATCTGCAAAATCTAAATTAACCAGCCCTTTTTCCGTTACCAACTCGGTAATACCTTTTACAGCATTGACCAGGATTTCATCAGCGACTTTAAATGCTGCATTTAGGGGTAAATCTGGCACCAAATCCAACAATTTGTCATTTTGAACAACTATTACTGTATCACAATTTTCTCGAAGACGTTCCAGTCCATTTAAGGCATTTTCTTTTCTTAAAATACCTTCTTCTGTAAATGGAATCGTAATTACCGATATGGTAAGGGCATTCATGCTTTTAGCAATTTCGGCGATAACTGGTGCAGAACCTGTTCCGGTACCTCCCCCGAGACCGCAGGTAATAAATACCATATCGCTTCCTTCTAGCATATTTTTGATATCATCCTGGTCTTCCCGTGCCGCATCCTCACCGATTTGGGGGTCGCTGCCCGCGCCAAGACCGCTTGAAGTATTTTTACCGATAAGTATTTTATTGTCTGCCTTTGTGAAAAGTAAATCTTGAGCATCGGTATTAACCGCAACCGTCTCCACACCATTGATCCCTACTTCTGATAAACGAGTTATGGTGTTGTTACCCGCGCCACCTGTACCCACCACTTTTATAATTGTACGATGAGTGTGTAATATTTTTTCGAGTTCTTCGTCCTTAGCTTTCAAGGTAGACTCCTTATTAGACATATTGTCCCTCATCATTATTGTACATAATTTACTGGATCAAGATTTTATATAAATACCACAGATATTATATTACAATCAATTAGATGAAAATGAGGAAAGTTATTTTAAATATAACAGTAAATTTGAATTTATATTTTAGGGAGTAATCAAAATTTTTTTCGTCTTCTTGAACGTTTTAGAATAATACTCCTTTAATAATGTTAGGACTGACATGAATTTAGTTTTATGATCAGAGTTATTTATATCAAATTCTTTTAACAGGATAACTCCATCCTCTATACCTTGCAAGATTGAAGATGGCAGTTTGATAATGTGATTGTTAGCCAGAATGCTAATGGATTCCATTAGCTCTGGTAAAAGTGCAAGTTTCTCCATGCCAAACTTTAGTGCCAGATGTTTAAGAGATGAACTTGCCAATTCTATGTCTTCCAATGCCCCTTGTATTTTTTCCTCATTCTTCAATTGTAATACTGCACCCAATAAAATCTTGTAATATAAAATCGCTTCATGTTGAAAAATATCGTTCGTGTAAGCATCAACATCATGAATCATATTTGGTGGATTTTCTTGAGTGCTATCTTCTACTGAATTTGCTAGTTCAGCAGCGTTGTTATCCACATCTTCAATTTCAGAAACGTGTTCTGGTAATGAAGATACTTTTTGGATTTTGACTTCTTGAATTAATTTAAGTAATTCTTCATCATCCTCACCCATTAATTTAATTCCATCAATATTTTCCCTGAAGATTTCTTCAGACTTGAAGCCAGGAAATATTGAGGATGAATTCTGTTCTTGAGTACTGATCGAAGCAGATTCTTCAATATTATGGAAAGCAGGATTTATCTCGAAACTAGTTGTTACCTCATTTTCAGATTCTGATAAACTAATTGAGTCATTATTTTTAGGTTGTTGAGTTTTATCTGGATTGTTAATATCTGCAATACAGTGATCCAAACTGTTTAATAAGTAACTCAAATTATCAATCCTTTGATGGTGGATTATATATTTTTCAATCGCTGCTTTAGCAGCATAAATTAATCCAATAATCTGCTGATTAATCGATTGTTTCATCGATAACATGGACAACATGAGTTGTCCAACGCGCATAGCAATAGCCTCAATATCTTCATAACCATGATACATGGCCAGTTCTTGAATTTGACAAAAATTGTCGTGAATACGTTTGATAAAATCTAAATTTGTAGAATACTCAGATGTTTTATTTAAAAATATCGTCAGAGGTTTAAGAAGTCGAGTTATTTCCTTTTCAGAATAATTTTCTATATTGTTGATGCTATCAACAACGTCATCCTCTGGAAGCGATTTAATTGGGATAGTTTCTAAGGGATTTGAGGATAAGTTTATTGTCTGCCCAGCATTATCATTAGAGGGTGCATTTGCTGTATATTCAGGGGAATGTTTTAAATTCTTATTTTTGTGTTTGCCATTAGATCCGTTTAGAATGTCTGTTAATTTCGCTTTTATTTTTAAATATATCGTTAAAGTATTGCGACCATTTTCATTTTTTAACAATACCTGGTAAATATCTTCTAAAAAATTTACCGCAATATTCTGTATTGCTTTCTTCAGTTGCGGTTGTTCTAGCGATCTAAGATCATATCGAATTAATTGCATTTCCAGGTTTGAGTAAGCATTTTCAAAACCTTTTATTAAAGTAATCTCATTTAATTCTCGTACTGGTTGTTTCGCTTCATTTAAACATTTGATAAGCCGAGATAGTAGCTGGATAATAGAGCTATCTGTATTATTTTCACTTAATGAGGGATTCTCTAAATATTTGGTAATACAAGCGTAAAAATAACTCTTAGAGTGAAAAAATCTATTAATTAATTCAGAATAAAATTGATTGTCAGTTGCCGTTGTAACGAAGTCGCTCATGTCAGCCCTTAGAAGAAAAATGCAAAACGATCACCGTATAGCAAGTAATGATCATCTGAGGAATCATAGCTATCCTCATATTCTGATGCATTGATTACAAAATACTTGTTTGTTGTTGAAATTTTTCATATAGCCTTAAAATTGCGGGTACGTAAGTTCTTGTTTCCTCCCATAAAATAGTCCAATCTGTTTTATTATTTCTGTTTTTTATCCATAATGCTGCTCTTTTTTCCCCTCCATTGTAGGCTGCCAGTCCTCCATCAATTTCATATTGATTAACCAAATTTGATAAATATCTACAGCCTAACCTGATGTTTAAAATAGGATTAAATAAAATTTTCTCTGGAGAAGTCCATTTAATACCTTCTTCGTATGCAAGACTTTCTCCTGTTTGAGGCATAATTTGCATAAGTCCCAGGGCCCCAACTGGAGAAACAATGTCTTTTTTCCATGTCAGTGCACTTTCATGTGTAATCGTCGCGCAAATAAGATCAACATTTAAGTTTGTATATTTCATACTCATTTTATAAATTTCATTTGCAATTTGATATTTTTCATCTGCTGGCATATTTTTGTTATACTGGTTGATAATTCTAATAATTCTTTGAATTTCATATTGGCGTTTGCTATTTAGATTCATTGTTGCCCGCAAATCAGATACTGTTTTTTCAATGTTACTGATCTTATCTTTTGCCTCTTCAACACTATAATATTTATACGAGAAGCTTACAGTTGTAACAAAAATAATTAAGATTATTGTAATTAATATAATCGATCTTATCAGCTTGTTATGTTGATTGTCACCATTCATCCCTTATTCCTCCTTAGTTGTCATCATCAAACTTTTTCCAAATCCTGTCTAAATATAAAGACATTTAATTAATTTTGTGTGGTGATGATCACATATAATCGCAATACGAAAAATCATGGATACATTTTTTCGTTTTGTATATGTGTTACAAATTTAACGCCAAAATTAATCTTCAATTCTATATTTTAATAAAAGTTTTTATGGTTATTAAATTATTGTTAAAAAATTAGAGAAAAAAAAATTATCATTTTATACTATCGTTTTGGTAAAGAGTTCAAAAAAAAATAACCTGCAATTATAATTCTATAAAAATTAAATTATTAATAGGTTTGTTAATTTGCTAATATTATAGGAGAGAAAATAATAAAAGTAGGATTAATAATTTCTTAGTGGACAGGCAATCAGAATGAATTGACCCCAAAAATGTAATTAATTATTAGAGCTCTCGATTAAATAATAAGTTGTTAATGTTAAATTAAAGTATCGTATATTTATCAAAGAGTTATTATTGCTATTTTCTACTATTGTCAAGTTATTTTTGGCTAAAGATGATTCATGTGTTCCGTCTTGATTCAATAATTCGGTCACTAACTCCAAATACCTGAGAGGTCCTTTGCAGCTTTAATCAACCAGGATTAGAGGTTTACCATGATAATGACTTTCAGCTAATTTAATATTCCTTGAAATAATTTCACACCTGGTATTCCTCAAAATACCAACAAGGTTGCTTACATTTCTGAAATATATTTATCTGGTGCCTGAACGAAAACTCTTTTTTTGTCATTTACTAACTTTTCGTTTAAACACTATCTAGCAGTACTTTCCAACCGCGGTTGATAGTTTTTTTGATCGGTTTATCAGTAAGCACAGTATCATACTCAAAATTATGCCAATTTAAAACATCAAGGAATGCGATTTCTCCTTCCAGTTCACCGACCTGAGCGTGAATTACTTCCCCGGATCTAAAGTAAATAATCCCGTTCTCTTTGCCATTTGTGACGGTTATAGAACCATTAAACTTATTTTGACAATTATACATGATAATATCTTTAAGACTTAAATCGATTAACCGATGTTTATAATTATCAGATATTTTATGAAAAGCTTGATATATGGTATTTTTTAAATGTCTGATTTCAAATGGTTTTTCAACATAAAATATATCCGATGTTCTTTCCACCATTTCTCTGATCTCTGGTCCGTACCATGCACTCATTACAATGACTTTCATGTTTGGAATATGTTTCTTTACATAACTCAACAGCATAAGTCCATTTTTCCCTGGCATTCGAATATCTGATATTAGTAGATCAAACGAAATCCGTCTTAGAAATTTCAACGCCTCATCACCAGAGTTTACGCAAATAATTTCATATTGTTCACTCTCTTTCCTCAGACTTCTTGAAATACTCCATGTCAGATCTTCCTCGTCATCAACAATTAATATTCTTTTGGAGGTAGAAGTCATAAGTTTTCCCCTTCATATCTATTTGAACATAATAAGATTAAAATTAATTATTACGTGACTTTCGCAAATACTATGCCACCAAACTGTTTTGATTAATTATACAACTGTTACTTTACGCATTGAGCAAAAAGGGGGTCTATTTTTTGTATTTTAAATAATTTAAGTAATAAAAAAAGAATATTACGATAACCAGGTAAGTTAAATCGGATTAGTTACTTTCCATTTCTTGAAAAATTTATGATCGAATTCCAACCAAATTCGATTTAATTTTAGTCGATCTAATGATAAAAAGGCGTGATAAACGATAAGGAAATTAAAGCAGGCAAACAAGGAAAGGAAAATCCCCCTGTACAATCACAATTTTGCAATCCCTGGATTGACTAGATAAATTTAGTGAAGTTAACTTGCCAAGCAAATTATAAGATGAGCATGGTACTTTGAATAAAAATTTCAATTATTGAAAAATTTCCCTGTATTTCAATGTACATTATCTGGAATTTAATTAAACTTTAAGAAGCTAACTCTATAAGTAACCTTGTAAACGCCTAAGCAATTCCATATTGTTTTAGTTTTTCGCGAAGCGTTGAACGTGAAATATTAAGAACTCTTGCAGCTTTAGATTTATTGCCATCAAATTTATGCAGTGTTTCGATAATATGTTTTTGTTCGATTTCTTGTAGAGATAACTCTTCTTCATTATTAGATAACGATGTAGTAATCGTTTTATTCTCTTTGGGAGGCGTTGTTCGTAATTCAATGGGAAGATGATCTGCTGCAATAATTTCTCCTTGACAAAGGATGGCTGCTCTTTCCATTACATTTTTTAATTCGCGGACATTTCCTGGCCAATTATAATTAACAAGTAATTGCTCGGCTTCATCAGAAAATCCGGTGATATTTTTTGAAAATTCCCTATTGTTCTGTTCAACAAACATTTTTGCCATAGGCATGATATCTTCGGCTCGTTCCTGCAAAGGAGGTAAATTGATGACCATTACTTTCAGCCGATAATATAAGTCTTCTCGGAACGTTCCATTATCGACACATTGTTTTAAATTCTGGTTTGTTGCAGCGATAATTCGGACATCAATTTTTATATCTGAAGTTCCGCCAATACGCCTAAAACTCTGGGTTTCCAATATTCGTAACAGTTTCGGTTGCAATGAAAGTTTCATACTGGATATTTCGTCCAAAAATAATGTACCACCATGTGCCAATTCGAAAACACCTTTTTTCATATTTTTAGCATCAGTAAACGCCCCCTTTTCATAACCAAACAATTCACTTTCCATCAGATTCTCGGGAATGGCACTACAGTTAATGGCAATCAAAGGTTTATCAGCACGAGTGCTTAATTTGTGAATTGCTTTTGATACCAATTCTTTGCCCGTTCCACTCTCCCCCTGGATCAGAACGGAGGTTTTTGGAGTTCTTGCAACGACTTTAATTAATTCTTTAACACTTCTTATTTTAGGGCTATTACCAAAGATTGCGATGTCTGGATAAAGTCTCTGCTCCTTTAGTTTATATTGAGATACTTCTCGTTTTAAT
>SMTZ1_10025252_pt1 | contig 10390 bp, 9 predicted proteins | sample DeeMarSWOR136_30_FD_25667 | JGI IMG/M metagenome (IMG submission 25667) | reverse complement strand
TATTATGATTGACTCCACCACAAAACACCTTTTGGGCACGTATCCAAAGTTGACTGGAATTTGGAGAGGCCTGTCGGTAGCGTTCAAGCATTCTAAATTCACCAATAATGGGTGAATGTGGTGTTTAATCCTTTTAATTTATTTTTCGAGAGATCCCTGTCTTTAAAGATGGGGATGAATCGCCCAAACAGTTATCTGCACCCCCAAAAACCAGAAAACCCCCCACGACCTTCCGACCCACAGCATGACTCCGATGCTGCTGACACACAAAATCCTCATCGCTCCCACGCCAGAACAAGCCCAAGTCCTGTGGGTTTTATCCGAAAAATGTCGTCTTCTCTACAACTTTGCCCTCGCCGAACGCCACCAGCATTGGACCATCAATCGTACAAAGCCGAAGAACAAACGCACGCATATTACGTACACACAACAACAAAACACTTTACCCGCCCTCAAAATCAAGTATCCTGAGTATGCCTAGGTCTATTCGAAGGTCCTGCAAATGACCTTGCGACGGCTCAATACTGATTACAAAGCCTTTTTTGCCCGTTGGCGCCGTAGAGATCTCAAGGCCCGACCGCCCCGTTTCAAGGGTAAGCAATACTTTACCACCCTGTGCTACAACCAATCAGGTTTCACCCTCTACACAGTTCATAAGCGAATTCGTTTCGCCCACCGCCACCCCTCAGGTGTTGACCTCACATTTGCCCTTCCTTGGGTACCACCCCTTCCCAGCAAAGTCAAACAGGTAGACCTCTTCCAGGATCGACGACGTCGATGGTTTGTCACCATCAGAAGCGAAGTGGCAATCCCCCAGTATGTGGACAATGGCCGGTATCAAGCCATGGACTTGGGAGTGATCAACTTGGTCACCGCAGTCAACTTGCAAGGAAAATTTGTGCCAATTCGGAATCATCGGGCGGACCTGTATTGGAAGGGCAAACTTCAGGAGGTACAGTCTCGGCGTGATCATTGTCGGAAGCACAGTAATCGGTGGTGGTTCTATCAGCGGAAATGGCTTAAGATGCGCTAAAAGCTAACCAACCCGCTGCGGGATTTCCAGCATAAGGTGTCCAAGGTCGTGGCGACGAATACCCGGGCAAATACCATTGTCATTAGTAATCTTGACGTGAAAGCCATGGTGCGAAAAAAGAAAGCCACGGGTTGTAGGCAGCAAGATGCAGCGACTCGGACGTTACATCATTCGATGCAAAACACCGGCTTCTTTGGCCGGTTCGCCGAATTCTTAACCTACAAAGCTAAACAGGTAGGGAAGAGAGTTGTAAGAATTAATGAATCGTATACTACATAGACGTGTTGCCGATGTGAACAGGTACATAAGCGGCGCTTGTCCGAGCGGATTATTCAATGCGATTGTGGAATTGGCCTTGACCGTGATCAGAACGCAGCAGTGAACCTGATGGTTCGGTTCCTATTGCAGCAACCCCCTATGAACGGGGAGTCATTGCAAGATTTCTTGCGTGGCTTGCATCGACAGACAGCCCTCCCCCAAGTTTTTAGGGGAGTGGACTCGATGGAAGCTCCTGCCTTCATGCAGTGGCAGTTCACACCGAATCCTTGAAGATGCGTTCTGTGTTATGTGGTGCTGGTATATCCCTCATGGTGTAAAGGCCAGGTTTGGCGTCAATTATTACAGGGATAAGGTTGAGGAGCATGCCAATCGTTGCATGATCGCCATGAACGCCACCTTCCATTCGTTGATGAATACTGGGATGACCATCAATTCGGACTTCATCATATGCAGGATCAGCATCAGCATAGGCGTTGAAGTCTAGCGTGATGAGGGTCTTTCCTGCTTTTTGGCCGATGGCTCGACTCTTTAGTCCTCGAACCATCCCTTTTTCAACCGTAGCAAAGGGGGTCACGATTTTCTTATCGGCAATCACTGGTTCGGGAGGTAGTTCTTCGACATGTTCTAAGCCCATGTTAAGGGTGTCATCTATCATCTGTAGCGATTCAACCAATCCCACATGACCGGTAATTGCTCCTGTGGAGATGGCATGCTCAAAGTCTTGTTTGGTCATACCGGTGCCTATTTTCTTCTGGAATGCTGCACGCCGTGAGCTGGAGTTCATATTTCGTGTTACATGAATGGTTTCCACATGCTGAATGGGGGCTGAGAGGAAGATTGGTAACAGGTCCATCAGGAATCCGGGGTTAATGCCAGTGCCTAGAATCGATTTCTTTGTCTTTTGTCCCATTTCATCAAGTTTCTTTGAGAGTTCTGGGTTTTTCTCATATGGGAATGATAATTCTTCGCAGAGTGAAAGGACATCCATCCCAGCATTCAAGCAATCTGAGATGGTGGGAACCACTTTAGCGAGTGCTGATGAAGTTGAAACTATCGCCACGTCAGCAGGATTATCCTTGAAATCAGATAGGACTTGTTGGAGATCATCTCGAATAGTAAGAGTAGAATCAATTTCACCCTCGATTAAATCTGATAATCGTTTACCCTTCAACTCGGGATTAACGTCTACAACGGCATCGAGTTGCAGATTCTCTCGTTGGATAATAGCTTTAGCAATTGAGCGACCCAATGTTCCAAAGCCGATTTGGATTACGCGGAATGGTTTAGGCATGATTGCATTCAGTAAAAAAGGTGCTTAAAAGCTGTTTCGATGAATTATTTCTCTGAATGCGGTGAATTTTTGGCTAATTTGTTGGAAGCGCTAATTTTGTCCAGTCAACGAAGTCTTCACGTTTCCGGTCAATACGAGTACTGAGCCAGCTAATGAGGTCGTGAACGGTTTTGATTGCTGCGGGATGCATCATCATAAAGACATCAACACCAGCAAGGAGGAACATGAGTGCTGTGGTGCTTTCCCAGATGGGTCCCCGAAGCTCACGAGGTCCAAGTTCAGGTCTTTTCATCCAGGCCTCACGGGCTGCCCAAGCATTCGTCGTACCACTGCTTAAGGGGAACTGGAGTTCTTCATCACCAATTATACCTGCAAGGCGCATACGTTCCATGATAGTAAAGCTGTACTCTGCACCATACCCCAATGCAGCAGTAGTTGGGTCAATGATAATCTGGTCAGGTGTGATGTAATCAAGTAGTCGACGGTTGAGCTCCTTTTGTTGATTGATGTCAATACTTGTCCAGGAAAGGACAAGTTGGTCATGAGCCTTTGCGGCTTTTGCAACTGGCTCCCACATATCGACCGTAGCCGAAGCTAGGAGGACCCGTTCGCCCTCGGCAACTTCGGCAGCCAATGATAGGACTTCTGCGTCCCTGGCAGGATCACCTGAAGCACCCACAATAATTGGCACCTTCACTGCCTGTAAGACGTTTTCTAAGCCTTTCATGGCTTCTTTGGCACTTGTATCCTTGAGGAGGGGATCTGTACTAATCATATGATAGGTGATGAGGTCTGCACCAAATTTGTCAATGACTAGCCTTGCCCACTCAGCAGGGTCATCCATAACATCATCGTAGTGCATGCGTACAGCTTTCGCAAGCTTGATGCGCATATCAAAGACGTCAGCTGCAACTACGGGGGGATGCTTGGGCGGGGCTTGGAAAAGGTTCCATGCTGGACCCTTATGTCCGCCAACAGTGATGGTCTTACTCCGTGATCCTCCATTACCTTTCGTTGCACCAAGGGTGATTTCACGAATCTGACCCGAATACTCGGTGAGTGGCGCTTTAAAGCGAGCTTTCAGCAGTTCTGCTGGGCGAGTTGGCACTGGAATAGCAGGTATAGGCATTGTTGATTGACCCGTTGGAAGTTGCACCTGCATTCCTAACGCTGCGAGCATTTGCTGAGCGAATTGTTGTACTGCAATAGCGTTTTGGGCAAGAAATTGTCGGGCTTGGTCAGACATGCCTGCTCCAGCGCCAGGTGGTACAGTGACTTCGAGTTCGTCGACATCAATGGTCATGTCTACCAGTTCGAGTTCCTCAAACTTCCCAAAGAGGGCTTCCAGTGGACCGAGGATTCCCAATTCGGGGTTGTCGGTGGAGACTGTGAGTTCACTTTTTTCTTTATTCTTCTCAGGCGACATTATTCATCGCCTCTACGATTTTTTGCCCTTCTGATCTAGGCGTTTAATAATGACTTTCTCTGCATAAATTTTCGCGTTCTTAAAGATGATTTGGAATCCAGGACCACCGCCAGTTGCGGGCACCATCGTTGTCATTTGACCGGGCATCATGAAGGGTTGAGTCTGTTGACCTGCAGGCATGATTTCTTCCTGACGTTCTTCCTCTTCCAATCGCGCGGCAGCACCAGTCTCAACCCAGCGCTCAGCAACTGGGTGATGGTGGTCTTTAAGATAGGATTTCAATTCATCAATGCTAGATACGTCATTCTCAGTCGGGATAATATCTCGTAAATTCTCGGGCATGAAGTCATAGACCCGATCCTTTATGGCTTTGGGCAACCAGACAATCCGCTCCCACCCACCATCCACTTGAAGGAATTTTGGAGAGCGCATATATTCAATTGAAACGCCATGAAAACCAGGAATTTGACGTCCACCAGCTGTGGAATCTGCCATTGTGGAGAATGGAAGTCCATTCACGGCGTTTCCCTTATAGTCACGATGGACAAGTCCAAGACCATCGACTTCTGGGATTACAAAGGCAATCGCTTCGAAACATCCACAACTAGTGTGCGGTTTTTCAAATGCACTGTACAAACAGACATCGGTTACTGCGCCTAGAGTTTTTTCTTTGTATGCCTGATTTACTCCCTCATATTCTCCCTTATATTCGTCAATGGGTGCTCCTTTTTCGATTGCAAATAAGGGTCCCTTTGGGTCCACTCGTGCAGCGGCGCGCCCGTCAAACCAACTAATTGCACCACAATTTGCATATCGTTGTGCAGTGATTGTGCAACAATGGGTAGGTGCGAAGCTCTGGCAGAGGGTGCAGCCATAGAAGACATCAACTTCTTCATCTTTGAGGCCACGGGCACGTGCATCACGTTCGTCATAGCGGATGATGGCTTTATCATACTGTTCCGCGATTTTATCTGGGTCGGTGATGAAGGTGACCTGGATCTTTTCGATGATGGGAAGTTCGCTTTTATAGAGGCGCTCATAGACCTGACCCATGAGTTTGAAGGTATTGAGCCCTTTTTGGAAAGATTTCTTGCTAATCCGAATCCAGATGTCGTAGCGCTGGTTGAGGTGCATAACACCTTCCATGAAGTTTGTATATTCGTGAACGTGACGTTCAAGAACACCTTCTAAATCTTCTTCAACTTCCTTACCGGCGACTTCAATGAGGATACCTAGGGGATGGGCTCCACCTTCTTCGAGGTCTTTAAGGTCAGGACCAATGATCTCAACTTTGCCATCTTCGATTTCGTTCATCTTTTTGGTGACAACCAATTCGAATTTCTTTTCAATCTTGGGTCCACCAAGTTCAACTTGCATGTCAGCTTTTCGAATGCGTTCGCCTTCGAAGACGACACCGACAGCTACTGGTAAGTCTTCAAATGACATTTACTTTGTACCTCCTAAAATAGATAGGATTTCTTTGAGGGCATCATTCCATTTTTGTTTCTTGAGGTTTGGAAAGCTCCACGTTGCATGAGGTTGGAAATAACGACCGAGAGTAATGGTCTTGATTTGAGGGGCGAATAATGAGCGCAGACAACATAAGCCATTCCATGTAGTATGGATATCCGAAGGTCATGACAAGGTCATGGGGTCCTTTCTTCGGAGCAACCATCCAGTCGGGATCTTGAAGTTTTCCAGCGATTTCCATTACTCCGTGTGAGTAAACATTGTCAAAGTTCTTCTCTTTGAATGCTTTGATGGTGTTTGATGTGGCAACGACTGGTATCTTTGCAGCTGTGGAAAGTTCAATGAAGTAGTCAATCATAGATTTTTTCCGCGTCTTTTCTGTTAGTGCGTTTGCACCTACTATCAGAAGTGGGTGTTTTGCTTTTTTGAGAAGGGCTCCCACAACTACGGGTTTTTTGAGTTCTTGGGCTTTAGTTGGTCCGCAGACTTCAGCGGTTTGCCAGGGTTCAGCTCGCATCATTTTACTTGCTACCTCCATTGCCACCGAACACCATTCGTTTCAATAGCGTCGGATCTGGAATGGGTCGTTCTTTCCACTTGTTTTCCTTCATCTGAGCATGAATTTTGTCTTTAAGAGTGATAGGAATATCTGTTTCTCTCCGAATAAACGTGTGAACATCATCGGGGAAGTAACCTTTGTATCTCTCGTGTAGATCGATGTAATGGCTCAGTTTAATTGCTCGACCTCTAGCAGTGTCGTTTGGTCGGATAGCTAATTTGGCAGTTAGTACCATGCATTCCTCCATGTTTTCTACAGCATAGAACAGGTGTTCGGGACCTGGAGCAATTTGAACTTCGTTCCCTGTTCGAGCATCGTATACCATCCAGTCCTTTGCTCGATCAGCGCGACCTAATAGCATTCGACGATATTTAGCCCCGTGTGGACCAACAATAACTGGAACGCCGAGTCGCCAGAAACCAGAAGCAATTGAAGCAGCTTTCTGTGACATAGCACCCCAAGAGATTCCGACAGCTCCCACTCGATTGTGTATGTAGTCCGCGATTTCTTCGTAGTTTCCACGTAGGTTACGTTTGGCGAAGATGCTCGCAATTTTTATGGCTGCACCTGCGATGTGGGGGTTTGACACACAAGATCCAACATTTACAACACCACCGGCATCAAAGTGACCTGAGCGACGTTCGTAGATACTTTTCCCTTCATCGTCTTTGATAGTGCCCACAGTCATTGCTGCACATCCAGATAATACGATAATGAAGCGACGTTGAGCAAATTCCTCGCACATGTCATGGATGGCACGTCCTCCATCGGGGTAGTTGGCACATCCTACATGCGCGATAACACCGGGAATTTCTCCGAAAACAACGGGTTGTCCAACGGCCCGGATTTCGGTATCTTTGATTGCCCCACGCCCAGTGCGAACTAGGTAGCTCTCATTCATCCAACGGTCTTTAGCAGCGGTTACCATCCAGCTATGGAGATCGTATTCATTTGGGCAAGCGGACTCACACCGGGCACAACCGATACATTCATCATAGACATCACCTAGAGGACCGAAATTCGCTTCTTGTGCGGCAAGGACCGCTTCCATAATTGGTTGGTCATTTGGACATGCCCGTCGACATTCCGAGCATTGACGACATGCTTGAGCGAGTTCTTGGATTTTCTTTTTACTTGGGAGTGAGGTCTTACCTTTGCGTTTCGGTTTCACGGCAATAGCTGTTTTCACCACTACTTCGCCAACCTTATTATGGTCACCTATAAACACTCCAGGCACTTTAAATGAAACAAGGTCAGCGACGATGTCATCGACATCATCATTTGTGCGGTCTGGTAAACCCATACAGGATTTATCGCAAGTGGCGATTACTGGGGCGTTCACTTTCTGAGCATGTTGGGCAATATCGGTACGAATACACTGTTCATCTACGACAACAACGTCAGCTATGCCACTCCTTACAAAGCGGAGCTGCCAGGAAATTGGACCTACAATTTTGGCTTTAGCATCATGACGTGTTATGTCCCAGGCAGTACAACAAATTCCACTGACATCGAGTTTATTTTGAAGGTTATGTTCCATAGCGTAGTCAGTGATAGCTGCAGCAGGGACAACATTGTGTCCAATGCACAGGATATTGGCCTTAGACTGATCCATCGAAGCCATACCTGCTTCAACTAGAGGTGCCTCAGGATCAGATTGAGGAAAGCCCATCGTAGAAATCTGCACCAAATCGGCAATCTCCATTCCTACTTGATCGACCATTCCTGCATGAAAGGCCTTGGATTCAAAATCTATCCAACTACCTTCCTGTCCTGTATGGACTGCCGAGAGGGTATGAGTTAATTGTGTTTCACAATAGTCGAGAATCGATGAGGCATCATCAAGTGTACGTGGTCGAATTCCAGTCACTAATCGAGACACAGGTGCTTCAATATCCACACCTTCTCCCTGTGTCAATTGATATCGCGGACCAAATTCATGAATCAAGTGATCAACTAGATGTCGAGCATGCGCCAAGTGTGCTGCACACCCAATATTGCAAGCAGCCAACACAATTCGCGCTGACTGCGCCTTAATATCTAAACCACATGCTCCTCGTTTTCCCCCCGTCAAATCGCATTTTCCGAATGTACAAAGGCAGCATAGTTGACATGCTGGCATGTATGATGGTTCGTACTTTGTGAGGAGTTTGTGGTCCCAGTCACGAAGAGTTGTGACGCCTGGCATGGGTGTGGGTCCCATAGGCTCGTCCCAATCTTCATCGATGACTTTGCCGATGGTGACTTCGACGTTTCGGAAGGACCCGAATCCGGTGTCGAGTTTATCGGCTTTGATTCGTGCTCGTTTTTGTTCTGTCAATGTTTAATCAACCTTTATTCTGCGCGCATTGTCAAAGGTGAAATGTTGTCAAAATAGTAGCAATATGTCCTTTAAGTTTTGATGCATCTGCAATGTTTTCCATTAACAGTGTAAATACGGGGGTTTAAACACACAAGAAGGAACCGAAATTCACCTAATTCGTCTCCTTACTCGAATAATGACTAGAGGAATAATCACAAACAGGCAACCAACGAGAACGGAAATCCATGGATATCCCGGAACTGGTGGTGGAGCGATTGCCTCTACTGTGATGATAATCGTCGTAGAGAAGGAATTTCCATGAGCATCACACACTGTGATGGTTACAGAATATTCGCCTGGTTCAAGAAGGAGAGTATTGGTGAGTAAGCCACTGGAGCTGATGCTGAAATGGGTTATATCATCAATAGTACACTGAGTGATTCCGGAAAGGTCAGTGGCATACATTCTATATAAAAATAAGGATGGCTTCCTCAACATTACGCTTCCATTCTGAGAGGCGATCAAGACGGTTGACGTCACGATCAACTAATCAGCCTCTCTCCACTTTTTTCTAGCAGATATTCAAGATTCTAGAATCGTTTCCGTTTTTTGAAGTAGATGACCAAAACAATACACACAATGACACAGCATAAAGTAACCACGATAAGTAGTTGGAACTGGATGGGAATTGTCTGAGACATTGTGTTGATGACGAAGAAATCGATGGTTGTATTGTCAGGTTGAATTGCGGTAACACTGACTTGGGTTGACTCCACATCGATTTTACAGAAATGGTATGCCTGATAAGCCACATCTCCGACTTGCCACTGTGGAGCGGTGGGATCCGGTGGATAAGGTGGGGCTCCTCCACCACCAGTGACAACGTAGTAGATACCATCACGGATACATCGGTAGTAATAATGGTCATGGCCACAAAAGACGAGGTCGACACCATGTTGGACAAAGAGTTGGTGAAATTCTTGACGAATGGTTTCAGCTTGGTCCCATCGGTCTACTCGGTTTTGACGAATGGACCATGCGGGTCTATGGTATGAAGCTATGATGAAGTCTGTAGGTCGTGTATTGGCTAAATCGGTAAGTAACCAGTCCATTTGGGTTTGTGAGCAGTTGAAAATATCAGTGTCATAGTCAAAGTAGTCCTCGGTGTTTAAGATGATGAAATGGATTCCGCCATAATCAAAGGAGTAATGGAGTTCGGTTTCACCAGGATTGTTAGTAAAATCAGCGAAATTGAAGAACTGACCATATTGAGTGAAATCCTCATCGGTGATGTTCCATTGATCCGTGTATTTTTCATGATTACCAACGACGCCGAAGAAGGGTATTCCAGCATCCCAGATGGGCTGGATTGAGTCATTGAATTCAAGCCACTGGTTCCAGATGCCACCTCTATTCACCATATCTCCGGTGTGAATGACAAAATCAGGATTTTGTTGCAAGTATGCTGTAACAATATCTGAATGGATGGGCGATACTGCGTCGTCTCCAGCCCCTCGAGAATCTCCGTAGGCAATGAATGTGAAATCAGAAAGGGGTTGAGCTAGTATGGAGGTAGACGTGATTAATTGAGGAGCAAGTATTGAAAAAAGGAGCACAAAGATTGCTGCAATCGTATTTTTTTGTGGTCGAACCATAATCATTGCCATGAAGTTTGTCTTTGAGATAGGATAAATCGCTTTCTCATGGTTAATACGGGTGATTCAGAATTGTGTGGTTGACAATAGTGGTGGTTTCTTTCTAAGTCAACAATGAGTTAAAGGTTCTAATCTTGAGAGTATTCTAGGTAAGCGAAAACTTGTCAGCTTTACATTATTCGTTTTACATTAGTGATTTAACTGTTGACTTAAGTCAACATTATTAAAAGCTTAAGTAAAACTATTCCTAAACTTTTCTTTGAGGTGAAAGGTTATGCCCCTTTATATCACTCTCATGAAATTAACTGAAAAAGGCGTCAAAGAACTTCAGGATGCGCCCAAACGAATCGAAACCGGCATCAAGTACATGGAACG
>SMTZ1_10008285_pt1 | contig 10390 bp, 9 predicted proteins | sample DeeMarSWOR136_30_FD_25667 | JGI IMG/M metagenome (IMG submission 25667) | reverse complement strand
GAGCGGGGGTAATCCTTCCCACCAGCATGGATGGTGATGGGACCCAGGCCGGCTATGACTTGGAATTCACCAAGGCCATTTCGGATGTCGTCGAGGTACCCGTTGTCGCTTCAGGGGGCGCGGGAAAGCTGGAGCATTTCTACGAGGCGGTGGTTCAAGGTGGGGCCCGGATTTTACTGGCCGCCTCGGTCTTCCACTATCGTATCCTAGGCATTAGAGAGGTGAAGGAATACCTGAGGGATAAGGGATTACCGGTGAGCTTATGAATAACCCCCTGTGATGAAAGGACCGAGGCCGAGGATCGCGCCGTCTTAAAGAATCGTTCTGTTTTCGGCGGGACTATTCACACCTTCCTGATCTTGGTAGATAAGGCCTTCCAGACCGACCTCAGGATGCTCACGTCATTGCCTATTTCCAACATCCTACACCCTAAGTCAATGTATTTCCTTACGTCCGAAAAACCCAAGCGGTAGGGGCCTTACGGGGGGGCGAAAACTCGAGGGTTTAATTTCTCTGATATCTCTCCCGGTCTCCTCGGCTAGTATACGGTTCACCAACCTTCGACAGGTCTTCCCCTGACAGAGGCCCATTCCAGCGCGGGTCAACCGCTTAACTTCGTCGGCCGTTTGCGCTCCGTGGCGAACAACGTCGCAGATTTCTCCCTTCGTAACCTCTTCGCAACGACAGATGATGAGATCGTCCTCCATCGCCTACTCTTCCTCCTCTGGAAATGTAAAATGTCGAACATCTAAGGCGAGGTTTCTAGGAACCGCTAGGTAGATCACCGCAGTCCGGTCGAATTTCTTGGGGTTAAGGACCTTCACAATCCTGGCCTCGCACACGATTTTTCCTTCTCGATCCACTCCGTGAACCTTCATCCCGGCTTTCGGTAACGGCAACATTTCATAGGGAAGACCCACCAGAGCCTCCTCATTTGAGTAGCTTTTATCAACAACAAAAATGGCCAGCCCTGGACATATGGGGATACATATTCCGCATCCATCGCACTTCACCTCGTCCAGCACGGGGAGGTCGATGATCTGCTCGCCTACGGTGATTGCGTCTTTGGGGCATACATATTGACAGGGATCGCAGGGAATCTCCTCCATGCATTCGATGTAGACAACAGGTCCCCTCTCCATCCGTTCCTCCGAAGGGACACCAGGAGACTGCGCCAAGTCTTCCTTGGTTAATACCCCCGTTTTTGAAAGAGATTCTCGCATCACCCCTTCCTCTCAATCAGTTTCTCCTTGGCCCCTTTTAGCGCCTCTCCAAACGGGCCTGTACGGATCAATTGGATACGGGTTTGTATTTCGGCCCTAAGCCTTTGGGCCTTCCCGCCCGAAATGTATCCCAGACAATGGGCTACATCCACCCCCGTCAACCTCCCCTCCTCCATAGCAACAGTTGCCTCCTCAATGCCGGCCGCGTCTCCGGCAACGTAAACCCCGGGGACGGTGGTCTCCATGTTCTCGGTGTGGACGGGTACATGTCCCCCCAGTTCGGAGATATAGGCGAATTGACACCCACAGATCCAGGCGAGTTCGGCCAGAGGGTGAAGCCCGACGGCAATACAGATGGTGTCCACCTCGAATTTTTTTTCCGTGCCCGGTACTGGATGTCCTCGGTCATCGACTCGGACTACCATAGCTCGTTCTACCTTGGCGTTCCCCGAAGCCTCTTTCACCGTGTGTCCGGTTAGAATAGGGACCCCCATCCTTCGGATTTTGCTGGCGTGAACCCCGTAGCCCCCAATTGTGGGAAGCGCCTCCACCACCGCAAGGACATGTGCTCCAGCCTGAAGCAGTTGATATGCCACGATCAGTCCAACGTTTCCAGCCCCCACCATGAGCACTCGCGTGCCGGGGAGAACCCGGTGAAGGTTGACCAATGTCTGAGCCGCACCAGCTCCCAGAACGCCCGGTAACGTCCATCCGCGAAACGCCAAGGGGTTCTCCGACGCCCCTGTCGCCAGGAGGATTTTTTGCGCTCGGATCTGGCGATTTCTGTCTCCCTCCTTGATGCCCAGGACTTTTCCCTCATCAAATATCCCCCACACCACGGTATCCAACATGACCTTGACGCCAGCCTTTTTGACCTGCTCGAGAAGTTTGTCTCCAATGTCTCTGCCACGCATGCCGGCCCAGTGCTCTTTCGAGCCAAAGAACTTATGGATTTGCTTTACGAGTTGACCCCCAGGGGCCTGATTCTCATCCATCAGCATGGTTTGAACTCCGGCTCGACCTGCCTCAAGGGCGGCGGAGAGGCCCGCTGGACCAGCACCCACCACTGCGAATTCCGTCTCAATCATTTGCTCTTCTCCCACGCCCCCAGGCCCATCTGGGTTTGGACCTTCATCCCTTTCCTCAGGAGTGTGACGCAGGTTCTCACGTTGGGCATCCCATCCACAGTCATCACACAGTCGGTGCAGCGGCCGATGGCGCAGAAAACCCCCCTTGGGTTTTGGCCCTTTACCGTGTAACGAAAGACCTTTATCCCAGCCCCCATAAGGGCGGTGGCGATGGGCTCTCCCTCATAACCCCTCATGGGTTTGCCGTCGAACTCGAACTCCACTTTTCGGCCTTTAACCATTTTTCCCAATATGGGATGCTCAGTCACCCTCATGTCTTTCACCTCTCTTTTAGCCGGCTAAACATCGATCCAGGGTCCCACAATCCTCTTCCTCGTCCAGATTCCAAATGTGGGTGTACATATCCGCAGCTAGAGCTTGGCCCAGTACCGAGCTGGCCAGGGAGGGGAACTTTCGCTGGATTTCCTCATCGGTCATGGGATCGCTTGGATTCCCCTTCTTACCTCCGTATACTTACGATGACCACTTTCGCGCCCTCATGAAGGGTGGTTCTATTTTCGCCCTGACTATTTAGGCTTTTCTAATCGTGGTAGATACGGCCTTCCAGACCGATCTCAGGATGCTCACGTCGTTGCTTATTTCTAACATCCTACACCCTAAGTCGATGTATTTCCTCGCCTCCTCCTCCAGGGGTTGGCCGACCCCGATGGCTACGGGCTTACCGTATTTGTCCGCCACCTCTGCGGTTTTCTTGATGGCATCTTGAACCTTCGGGTGGTTCTTCTGAGGCTTTCCCAGCCCTATCGACATTGAATAGTCTGCCGGTCCGAAGAGGACGAAGTCCACTCCTTCCATCGATAGGACGAAGTCGAGCTGGCCGATTATTCGCTCATTTTCAACCATGATGCCGACCAAGATCTCGTTTTGGTTCCAGTTCACCCAATCCTCGACATCCATTGCCCCCCACTGGCCCGAAAAGACGAAGCTGTTATACCCCCGGGCGCCCTCCGGCGGGTACTTCGCAGCCCTTATGAGTTCTTGGACCTCCTCCTTGGTTGTGATGTCTGGCACCAATACCCCCCCTGCGCCACTTGCCAGAGCCTTGTTGATGAGGTAATGATCCCCCTTGTCAACCCGCAAGATCGGCGTAATTTCAGCGATGTGGGCGGCTCGAATCATATGTTCCATCGATTCGTCTCGCCGCCATGAGTACTCGTTATCTATTCGGATGAAATCTAATCCGCTGTAGCCGGCGACCTCGACGATGGTGGGATTGTTAGAAAAGACGGCGGTTCCCAATGCCACCTCCCCTTTTTCCAGTGTTCTCCTGAGCTTGTTCGTCCATTTCATTGCCATTATCTCCTTATTCTTGGATTCTTGAGAAATGTTGACTGTCATGTAAACAAAGTTTCCTGATTTCTATTGGCAGGATTTCTGTCACCCGTTGATCAACGAGGATCTCAAGAGACTTTCCTCCAGCCTTGGAGTAATGGGGTACTGGAATGATGGGTTGAAGGGGGAGAAAAACAATAGGTCAATGACTGTAAATTTCTCTACCCGGTACTCCAGTTTTCCACTATTCAACCGTTGTATGTGGATAGCCCCAACCTCTCCACCAGATTTCGCACATCCACAAAGGCGTAATCGTTAAAATTGAGGAAACTCCAGCTATGTAAATATATCATGTCTTGGCATCATATGACAGGATTTTGCGGATCGCATTGCCCTATGGAATGCATTAGGGAAACTTTCAGTATATAATGTTTTTGCCAATACCATCTTGTGCCAATTCTAGTAATGACTACACTGGTTTGATGGCTTGGGGTGTCTCCTAAAGCCAGTTGGTTTCTTTTCCACGGACCTTTTCTTGAGGAATACCATGAGTCACTATAAACGCGGAGTCGTCCTGATGGGTGAGCCGATCAGGATTTTCAGCGTAATCCGGTAGTCTAATATAGTTCGTGCAAACCTGTTTTTTGGGTAGAAAAAAACCGTATCCCCTTTTAGACTTGGATTGACCCAATAAGCCAGGAGGATTGAGAAATGAAGATAACGAAGCTCGAGACGATTCTCTTAGCAATTCCCAACAGACAAGATATCGCTGACAGCTCACAAGACGCGGCCGTCATCAAAGTACATACGGATGAAGGGATTGTCGGTATCGGACAGGCGGATACGAACCCCCAGGTGGTCAAAGGAATAATGGGGGCTGAGTTCTCCCACAAGGATTCCTGGGGAATGAACGACATACTCATTGGGGAGAATCCCCTCGACATCGAAAGGCTGATGAGGAAAATCTACGTGAAGGCAAACCACTATGGGCGGAGAGGTGCGCTCCTTCAGGTAATGAGCGGAATTGAAGTGGCCTTATGGGATATCCTGGGGAAATCGGTCAATCTACCCATTTATCGCTTGTTGGGAGGTGCCTTTCGCAACAAAGTTGCTGCGTACGCCAGTTGTCTCTTCCCGCCCGCGTCGGATAAAGTCATTGAGAACGCGGGAGAATTCGTCGAAAAGGGTTTTCGAGGAATAAAATTCGGATGGGGCGTGTTCGGGGGACAGAGCTTTGAGAAGGATATGAAGATGGTCGAGTCCATAAGGAAGGGTATCGGCGACAGGGAGATGATGATCGACGCCGGGGAGAGCATGGATACGGCAACCGCCATACGGTACGCACATGCGTTAGCGGACTACGATGTCTACTGGTTTGAAGATCCCCTCCATCCCGATAACCTGAGGGGTTATGAACGGCTCGTGAATGCAGCCAGCATTCGGATAGCGGCGGGGGAAGGCGAGACCTCGGTATATCCGTACCTCGATCTCATCGAACGGGTCCATTTAGACGTCGTACAGGCAGATGCTGGACGTGTTGGGGGTATATCGGTCATGATGAAGATCGCCCAACTGGCTTATCTAAACGGCGTGCAGTTCGTGCCCCACTGTTGGAACACCGACATCGTCCTTGCCGCGACCCTCCACGTTTTGGCGGCAATGCCGCAGGACTCCTGGATTGAGTATGCTATTTCCGAATCCCCGCTCAGAAATGAACTCTGTCATCCCCATTTTGAAATAGATAGCGAGGGCTGTATTTCCATCCCCGATGCGCCGGGACTGGGAATCGAACTCAATGAGGATGTGATCAAGAAATATCGAATAGCATAGGGATGAATGTTTCCAAGGGGCCGAAGAGGTGGCAAGCCATGGTATTAGATCACATACGGCCGGTCAAGAGGAAGTCTTCCGAGAGGAGTTTATCGGTGCTAAGGTCCACCGCTTTCAGGTCCATGTGGCAAACAATGTGTTGGCCAAGGTGCCCAAGCAATTGCAGAAGACCGTGGCTGATTATATGGGCTCCACCCTTACCCTCTCTAAAGGTAGAAGACCCTGCTGTTCCTCACAAGCTTTAAACAGAGGCGGGAGAGGGAGATTTCCTCGGCCGTTAAAACTTCGGAGAATTCCCTGAAGCCCTATCTGATTCTCTATAGGGGCAATGGTTTTAGAAATGGTCAGTAAATCTATTTACGTCAAACGCCTCGATTGGAAAGGAAGTTTTCCCATTGACGATAAGCTCGGAGACGAGTTTGCTCATTGCTGGCCCCAGGGTAAAACCTCCTTTCGCGCAACACGCGCAATAGAATCCTGGAAGGTGGTTTAGCTTTCCAAGAATGGGGAGGAGATCGGGAGACCTCCCTTCAAGGCCGGCCCAACACCTGAGCAGATTGAGGTCTTTTAAGGCAGGGACGACACGGCAGGCACACCGAACGTTTCCCAGGATACTGTCAAAACGGACCTTTTTCGTATTACTCTTCACGTCACCTATGGCCTCCCATCCTCCCCCTATGAGCACATTCCCGGTGTCCAATTGCTTAAGGGAAAGGTTGCCCTCGACATGAGTGATTATGTATGGGAGCAGCGTCGGTACCTGTTCGGTGATCATCGCCTGCTGTGTTGACAAAGTGATGGGGAAATCCAATCCTACCATGCTGAAGATATCCTTGGACCACACTCCAGCGCAATTCAGTATGCAGGAAGTTCTATACAATCCTTTGGAGGTCTGAACTAAAAAGCATTCGCCACCGTTGATCTCTATCTGTTCTGCAGATTCGTGTGTCTGGATCCTTGCCCCTTGGGTTTGAGCCGCTTGAGCCAGAGCAACAGAGGCAATTAGGGGATCGCCTCGAGCCTCTTTATCGCAGAAAGAGGCGGCCACAACTGAGGGGCCTAGGAAAGGAGCAAAAGAGTGCAGCTCTTGGGAGGAGAGTATTTCCACTGACAAGCCTAGCTTTCTCTGTTCACTAACATCACGGGAAAGTATCTCAAATTGTTGGCTGTTCTCGGCAACCCGCAATCCCCCATGTTGCCGGAAACCCAGGTCTTCTTCTATCTCTTCCTGTAACTCACCCCAGATTCTCACGCTCTCCTGCCTCAGGGGAATCGCTTCCAATTCCTTGCTTTGAAGAACCATAGTCCCCGCAGTAGCCCCGGAAGCCCCACGTCCAATTTCGGCTCTCTCGATCAGAAGAACGTCAATTCCTTGTTTTGATAGGAAATACGCTGCCGAGGTGCCAATGATTCCCCCACCGATTACCAAAACATCCGTCTTCTCCAATGCGGGGCCCCCTGCTTGGGATATTGCCTTGAGCCGGAGATTTTACGCTCTTGATGACGTTAAAAGGGTTGCACGGCAAGCTTGACCTTGTCCATTTTAACTCGTTTTGTCTGGCTGTAGTAAGGGATTGCTGCTGTGAATATGCCTAAGAATGAAAGGGAGAAGACACCCAAAAACCCGGGGGTGAATACGGCTGCGCCAAACAAGAACGCTGAAATGCCAGCCATCACTCGTTCCCATACCTTTAAACGATCAAGGAGGAACCCCTCGGTAAATACGGCTAGGGCGATGAGCAAGGGCAGGGTTTGCAGCATAATTCGCAGAGGATCTTGAATGTTTTCACCCAAGAGAGGAGTGTATATGAAGAGGAGTGGAATCAAGTAGAGGGATTTGGCTATTTTGATCGTTTGGAAACCCACTTTTATATAACTTTTCACCTTGGCGATTTCTGCAGCAACAAAGGCCGTCATGCATATAGGCGGGGTGATGGTGGAATCCTGACTGAACCAGAAGATAGCTAGGTGTGCGGCCAGGAGTGGGACTCCCATTTGAGTCAACGCGGGTGCACCAAGCGTGGCAACGAGAATATAAGACAATGTGATGGGCATACCCATTCCAATTACATATGATATTCCACACAACAAGAAGACGGCCAAGAGTACTATTCCGTGAGAGACGCTGATAAGTATAGAGGTTACCTTCATAATCAGACCGGTCTGGGTAATCACTCCCATAATAGCCGCAGCACAAGCCGAAACTGCAGTTATGGTCATCATATTCTTGGTGCTCTCTTCCATGGCCCGGACCATTTTCATCGGGCCCATTCGGGTTTCCCTTCTCAAAAAACTGCAGAGCACAATGAGGAGAGTGCTGGATGCACTGGCAATAAAAGGCGTGAATCCAATGAGGAGCACAATAACCAATACCACGAGAGGGATGAAGAGGTGAATACTGTACTTGAGTACCTCTTTAAGGCTGGGTAGCTTATCTCCTGGAAGCCCTTTGAGTCCATGTTTTCTCGCCTTTATCTCAACAAAAGTGAAAATTGAGAAAAAGTAGAGAATGGCCGGAATAACTGAATATTTAAGGATTGTAATCACCGGAATTCCGGTGATTGCGGACATGACGAATACGCCGGCTCCCATAATGGGAGGGGTAAGCGCACCTCCGGTAGAAGAGGCAGTTTCTATAGCTGCCGCCTCGTGCGGTTCAAAACCGGCATCTTTCATCATAGGAATGGAGAGGCTTCCGGTTGTAACCAGGTTGGAGATGGTGCTACCAGTTAGGGTCCCCATCAATGCACTACTAATCACCGCTACTTTGGCGGATCCCCCCCGGGATTTTCCCGCCAAGGCAAGGCATAGGTTCATATAGTACCTGTCTATCCCTGAAATCCTCAGGAATGAACCAAAAGCCACAAAAGTGAAGAGATACGTGGCAGCCAAGACCGTTATGATATTGAACAATCCCTCCGGGACTAAATACAGGTGTTCTATGAAACGGTGGTAACGGATTGCCTTAAAACCCAGTATTCCCGGAAGATGAGGTCCAAAAAAAATATATCCAATAAATACCAAAGTAGTAACTACGAGGATCCACCCCAGTGTTCTCCTGGTAGCCTCAAGCACAAACAATATGGCCATGGTTCCGAACAGCAAATCCAGATTGGTTACCGAACTGACATACTTGATCCGGTATGCTATTCGTCCATAATCCCAGAGGATCCAGGCAAAGGAGAGGGCTGCCAGGCTAGCCAAGACAATATCGATAATTGGTATGCGATGGGTTGGTGCCTTCTTGGAACCGCGATACACGATCAGAACGAGGGGAATCATAAACATCAGAAATCCCGCGGTTTGTATCCGAGAGGGGAAAGTGCCCCTAAATGCTGTATAGAAAATGAGGAAGGTCACTGAAGCGCAAAGGACCGTAACTATTATGGCCGAGATCCCCTTAAGCTCTCTCATGGCTTTGCTTACTCTCCTTATTCACTAATTGCCCCAACGATTCCTCTATTTGTTGGCCATATCTTTGTTTGGGTTACCTTTCAAACGACCCTTGTCCCGGTTTCCGTAACGGGATAGTACAAACTTCGCGGATTGGTTCTTGTATTCCCCTGCTCCAGCTCGTCCGGATTACCTTCTCACATCCAGCCCCGCTCTTTATAATACTTCAACGATCCTTTATGAACCTCGATACCCAGCCCTTTGATCATGTCCTCTGGTTTCCAATATTTAAAGGCCCCGTATGCCTTACGGAAGCGCTCCTGGCTTTCAGCCACGGTCTTGGTAATGAGATAAATGGCCTCTTCCGGGGCATCGTGCGTGGTGAACAGTACCATCTTCATTTGCACTGTTGGAACTGGGTAGTCCTGCTTCGGATAGGTTCCGGGTGGAATTGTTACCTTGACGAACCCGCGTTCCTTGACAAGCATATCCCGGACAGGTTCGGTCAGACCAAGCAGTCGTCCTGGCCTGGATGCCATCGCCTCGGTAATGGCCGCGGCGGGAAACTCAATGAGGCTGTGAAATCCGTTTATATGTCGATCCTTCCACAGGCCAACCCTTCCCGCAGTGCCAATTAGCTGTACCGATGCGCCCCATTTTCCCATTTTGTTATATGATGTCCCCAGCACTTGAAAGATGTTCTCAAGGACCAAATGATCCGAAGTTCCGGGGAAGGAGCTACCCATTTTGAGGCCGATCTTCTTGTCCACAATATCCTTGAGGGTTTTAGCTTCGATTTCCTTGGCGACGATAAAGTGATGGGAATTTGCAGTCAAGGAAAACATGGCTCTGAGATTCGGAAATTTTTCCTCGTAAGGGGCCTTTCCTTTTATGGCTAACTTCAAGAGTGGACCGTAGCTAACCCCAATATCGGCCTCACCTCGAGTTACCCTTGCAGGATTCCCCACTGACCCTGCACCTGGAACGGCCGTTAATGGATGCCCTTCTAGCTTTGCATTGGTCCAATCCGCGATGGAGGAGCATGTCATGTACCACCCTGCTCCAACGCTTCCCGTGCTTATGGTCATCTTTGGGATTTTAACTTTCTCGGCTGACCACACGTATACCACGGAGAAAGTCAGTAGCGCGATCAGCCCCACCATGAACAGAGTAACGAATCCCTTTCTCGCCATTTTTTGCCTCCTTTGCGGGGTTTTTTCCCAGACGGACAATCCTGGCCGCCTCTTGTGCTCATTTCACCTTCTAACCAATCCGCGAAGTTTGATGTGTCTCACCTCCCTTTGACTCCATTTACATGTACAGGTTCTCTTCCTTTCCCAGTTCTCACCTCCTTTGGTGTTATTTTGGTGTCATTTCGTCAGCTGCTAGTTGCCAGTACGTATCTCCTTATCAACTTCTTCGAGAGCATTGTCGAGTATATCGACAATTTCATCGATCTGGTCCTTGGTGACAATAAAAGGAGGGGCTACCATAAAGGCATCACCAGCTACACCCTGAAACTGC
>SMTZ1_10008284_pt1 | contig 10390 bp, 5 predicted proteins | sample DeeMarSWOR136_30_FD_25667 | JGI IMG/M metagenome (IMG submission 25667) | reverse complement strand
GATGAGGGTTGCCGCCCGTGGTGCCAAGGACCTCCCCTGCCGTTACCTGAATCGTGCAGACTTTTCTCCGGCTTCGATACGTTTCGCCTCCGGTGGAATACTCGTTCATCAGGGTCCACTGATCGAAAGCAGAAGTGTCTCCGAAAATCTCCGTGGAAAGGGAGTGGACGTGGCCCAACACGACGGTGATGTCCTCGCCGGACCGCAGCGTGATGGAGTAATCAAAGAAACCGGCGGTGACATGTTCGCTGGCCTCGATCGCAGTAACAGTCAGATCGCCAGGCGAATAGAGGGTGACGACATCGGGGCGGCTATCACCATTTGGATTGGAGATGTAGAAATACATGTGGTCCGTGGGGAAGACGTGTCCGGGTGGGTTCAAGTTTCCCAGAAGCACGATGCGGAAGATGCTTTCAATATCCATCGGTGAGACTGTGAAGACGGGCTCCGCCCTGCCGGCCGGCAGCCTTGACTCGGGTGACTTCGTACAGGCACCCAGCAGTACAGACAGTGTCAGGATCGTTCCCGCCAGAATAGGAAGTCTACGCTGCTTCATTAGCCCTTACCCGTGCGACCCGGCAAAGATCTTGCTACTGCTTCTGAAGAAACCCCGCCGTGGATTCCATGATGCGCGCCCGCAGTCGCGTGCTCTGGCTCTTGGCATTTTCGGTTCGGAGGTCTTCGAGGTTCGCCATGCAAAAGGTGCAGCCCAGCGTGTTGACGTGGAAATCCACGTACCGGCGCCATTGATCGTCAAGCGTGCCGAGCAGAAACGCCCCGATCGTGCTTCGCTTGGGGCAACTGAACCTCTGCAATTTCCAGATGTCCGTCAAGAGATTCTCGAACTCTTCGGATGAGGGACCGATAGGGATGCGGGATGTTTCAATGCGTTTGCGAATCTGCTTGAGGCTGCGGTGCTTGATCAGGGCAATGGCCTTTTCCCGCAACCCGAGTATTTTGGCCACGTCCTTGTTGGGAAGCTGGCAATAGAAGAGCAGCTCGATGATTTGCAGATCGCGGAAGTTCAGAGAGCTTTTGAAACCGTCGACCAGCTCGGACAGGGCCTCCGTCAGCGCCGCTCTCTGCAACTCGTACTTCTCATCCGCCCTGACATACCAGCTCGCCGTTTGAGCCGGGCCGGCGACGTCGCCGAAAGGATCCGACGGCCGATCATCGTCGCGAATGTCGTAGGTATCCTGAATCAGGCACGTATGTGTGGCTTGTTGCCTGCGGTAGCTGTCGATGATCTTGCGCCGGAGCAGGGCAAAGAGGTATGTTTCCAGGCCGCACTCGCCTCGATAGACCTGAAGGCTCTTGATAAAGGCGATGAATGTCTCTTGAACGGCGTCTTCGGCGTCGGCGGACTGCACGAGTTTGGCCTGGGCAAAACTCACCAAGCGACCGCGATAGCGGTCAACGAACTCGGACCACGCCTCCTTGTTGCCCCGGCGAATTTTGTCCAGCAGATATTGCTCCGCCTTCGTGACTCGGTTCATGCGCGTTTTCATGCCAAGGCATATTATATCAAATAGCCTTCGCTACGCCACAAGCAGAATGATCACGATCAAGGCAAGAACGACTCCGGCAATCCGCAGGGACCATACGTAGTAGCCTTTCGTTGCGGCGTTGAGGAAGGCATAAACGACGGTTATCAGCGCGAGCAACCCGACAACGGAGAAAAACATCCGCGCCCAGCGCATTTTCATCGCTCGCGCCACAACGGCTTTTCGATAGGCCAACTGCTCGATCTTTCCCGCCGAGCCATCGATCAGCAGCGCCTGCCGCCAAATCCGGCCGGCCGAGCCCTCGAAACTCTGGACAAACCGATCCAGGACTAAATCAGCTTCGAGGATATCATCGGAATCGACCCGCGAGGCCAGACGGGCCGGGACGCCGGATCGCCGTCGTGAAACCCGGGAAAGCAGCTCGGTTACCTGGGCACAGGCGTTGTCGAGGGCTTGGTGGTTGGCTTCGGCCTCCGTCATGCAACTGCCCGTTGATCTGGCGATGATAAACCGGCCATTCGGCTTGGCATTCAGGAAGCCGGAGAAATCCTCGACCCAGGGTTTGTCCGCAAAGTCGGCTCTAATAGTTGCTTGTTTGTCCGCGGCCAGAACACTGGCCTGGATTGTGCCGCTGGTGACCTCGCTCTCGGATCCCCTACGCCACGGGGCCGGGTAGGTCCGGACCTCCACGAGATCGAGGCGTATGCCGACTTCATCCGTCTGCACGGCCACCGTTTCAGGCTCGACAGACCATCGGGTCTCGGGGAACGCACGGGTGATCGCCTCTCCAAACGCCTCGATCAAACCGCGATCGTGAGCCCCCTGAAACAGGACGAAACGGCTTGGCGACGCCTGAGCATCAAAGACCCGCCGAACCGCCTCGCCGATTCGCAGCCCGAGAGAGCGCACGGCAGAGAGCTTGGAAGGATACACATTCGCTTTGAACTCATCCTCAATACCGGGCAGCCAGATCGCTGCCGCGGACTGCTCGGATCGGGCTGAATCCGCGCCGGAGGATAGGTACCTGCTGGGGAGTACGACTGGCCGGTGCGAGACGCGAAGAAAGAACAACGCCAATACCGGCACCGGCAGCAGCACCAAAAGGATGATCACCGCCATCCAGGGTTTCATGGCGAAGAGCTTTATCAACAGAACGATCACAGCGATTGCTGCGAACGCAAGCAGGATCAACATCGGCAGACCTACATTTAGAGCCATCAGCTTACTCCTTGACCAAGTGCTGGCGTCAACGTCATTTCTTTACGACGAGGCGGCCACGCCAGCACAACAATAGACACCAAAAAGAACACTCCGGCAAAAACAACTTCCTCACCCTGGCAGTTCCGGAGCATTCTTTCAAGAACGACGCCGAGTTGTTGAGAGCCGAGGTCATCAATACCTCGGAAGCCCCAGGAGATTCCGTCGCATAGCCACATCACGGCCGCGAGCAGCCCGGCCAATCCGAGGACGCCCCGAACCAGATGACGTGCTCCCAAATGGCGACGGCCTATGATGATGAATATCGCGGCAAGCAGCAGCAAAGCAGCCGTCACGATCATCCCCAACTCCTTAAAAAGCTTGGGCCACTGGGCATAGCCGCCGAAGGACTCTTCTATCTCTTGAGCGAGCTCAGGGACGCCTGCTGCTACCAGGTAAGGAACGTGCAATCCCACCCCCAGACCGATGATGATAGCTACAAAGACAAGAATGAAGCCGACACCGGAGAATAAGAAGGCCAGCGGATGAAATGGCTCATATACGACTGTTGTGCTCGGGACCGGCGGAGCGGGTGGTATCGGAGAATCCGTTGCCATACGAGCCTGCTGCTCTTGAGCTGTTTGGGCAACGGCCGGGGCGACATCATGCCGAGGGGTAGGTGGCGGACTGACAGGCTTGTTGCCGGAGCTCTTGACAGACGCCGATTCGCCTTCATCCATCCAGATTTCCAAGGGCAGATCGTACCGGTCCCTGAACTGACCTACAATAATTAAAATGACATCAATCAATTGTCCGACGCCGAGCAGGCCCCACGTCAAAAACCACAGGATACCGGTGCCGATCTTGCCGACGTAGAATCGCTGCAGGCCACAGAACCCGAAGAGAGCTCCAGACGATAGCAGAAGCGCCCACATGCGCTTGAAGGACGAGACGCCGGGACGTGCCTGGGGAGGAGGTGGCGGCGGTGGTGCCGCCTCGGATTTCGGAACTGGGCCGACGAACAGACGCGCTGGCAGGATCCCAACGACGAAAAACGCTATCGCCGGAAAGATGATCAGCATGAGAAAGAAAAAGAACTCATCGTTGTGTAAGCGCACGTTGCCCATAAAGATGGATGAAAAAACGACGGTGAGCAAGCAGATCAGCATTATGGCCGGCTTGATAATATAGCGATACCAGCCGTTGAATCTGCTTCGGCAAGCCCCTACAAAGCAGAAGAGCGACACGATAAGGCTATCGACGCCGAATGCCACAGCGGCTGCATATTCGTCACCACGTAGATCCATTCCCGCTCGGATTATAAGAAATAATCCAAGAGCAAGTGTCATGAAGAAGCCAACCAGCCAGAGGGCTCGTACGTGCGGCGGTATGAGCCGACCAGCAACGGTGCTTCGGGGCGGTTTTTCTTTCTTCCGGGCCTTTTTGGGCTGCGCTTTGGCCGCGGGTACTGGTTGGGTGGCACGGCCGAACAGACTGTACGCCTGAACAACCAGGGACGTCCCGGCCAGGACCGAAGCGATCATGACGCCGGCCTGCCCGAATATCGCCGCACTGATGAGGCCCAATAAGCCGATCCATATCGCTGAGCCGAGGGATAGACGCTTGGATCGCTCTGGGGATGTGATCCGTCCCCAATCGACCAGGAGCATCGGTATCGCCAGCGACAACCACAGACGCACTCCATTAGGCGATCCGCCGCCCACAAAACCTCGGCCGTGACTTACCACACCGATAAGCTGCGCTACCATCGAAGCCACCAGCGCTGCAAGGCAGCACGTGACGACTTTGGGGACCCACTGCGATTCGGGCTCCAGGTTGCCGAACCAGCGGCGACGAGAGTAGAGGATCGCCTTGGAGCAGGCGGCCGTCATGGCGAATACCGCTAACGCCGTCGAAGACAAGCTACTCCGGTGCCCACTTAACAAACCCGCCCCCATCGCGACAAGAACCATCGTCAGAATCGCAAGCGTACGCCGCTGACGGGGATCGACAGGATCAATAAGCCCCTGGACACGCGACCCCGAACCTAACAGCTTATTCGCCTCGGCATCCACACGGTCCGCGACCTTTTGGCCCATCGCATCGGCCTGCTGTGCGAATTTCTGGGCCGTTTCGGTGAGCTCCTTGCCCACACCCCGCGTTGTCTGAGCGGCCACCTCCGCTCTGGGCCTTTGCGGGCGGGGCTGGTCCACAATATTGGCCTTGGCGGCGACGCGCTCGGCGACCACCGATAGTTCGTTCGGCGAGAAGTGAGAGACGCTATCTCGAATGTTCTCGGAGCCGAAAAGGTCCTCGACCATCTCCTGAACCGTCTGGTACCGATCGGCGGGGTCCTTGGCCAGAGCCTTTCGGATGACCCGTGCAAAAGGCTCCTGGACACCCCTGAGCTCAGGTGTGACGGTCATGTGCTTCATCAGAATCTCAGCAGGGCTGGAGCCGGCGAAAGGGACATCGCCAGTCAACATCTCATAGAGCAGCACGCCGAGCGCGTAGATATCGATGCTGCGGTTATAGCTGCCGGCCCCGATCTCCGGTGCCATGTAATGTACCGTGCCGACGGTAATCGTATGGCCGCTGTGCCGGCTGGCACTTATGGCTTTGGCGAGTCCGTAATCGCCGACTTTCACGTAGCCGTTTTCGTAGAAAATGTTGCTGGGTTTCAGGTCACGATGGACGATGCCGCACTCGTGCAGGTAGGACAAACTCTTGGCGATTTCACGCAGGAAGAACGCCGCCTTTTGTGCGCCGAGGCCGTTGGGCGACTCCGAGAGCAAATCGCGCAGCGAAGCTCCTGAGACATACTCCATGATGACAAAGGGCTCGTTCTGGTCGTTGTACTTGACATCAAAGACCGTGACCAGATGGGGGCTCTTGAGGTTCATGCACTGACTGATGCCTCTGAGCTCTATCTGCTCATAGTTCTGGACCGCCTTGATCGCCACTTCCCGGCCGCTGTCGCTGACGGCGTAATACACCTCGCCGAATCCGCCGCGTCCGGCGGCCCTCTGGATGGTGTATCCTTCGAGGGGTCGATCACCGTGTTGGTATTGGTACCTTTGCATTTTCCTTCTGCCGTTCTATGCGCCCCATTTTTCCACTATTGAATTTACCCCCTGAGTTCCGTCAGAACCAGCGAAATCTCGCCTATTCTGATTTGCTTGTCCACCGGCAGGCCCGCCGTCGAACCAACCGGTTCGTTGTCAACCAGTATTCTCTGTTTGGCCTTGCAGAGCAGCCGTCCGTTCTGAGCAAACAGCGTAACGGTCTCATCGACCGACTCCGCCACGATGTGGCTGCCCGCGTTCGGACCGACCAGAATATCCCGATCCATCAGGATAATCTGACGGACGTCCGCTCGACCCAGCCGCGCGCTCGAAAGACTCAGAGTGGCCGTCGTGCTGGCCGGGTTTGGAATGTTGAACTTCATCGAGCACCTCGGCGACAGGCCAATGCGATCCCCGTCGACGAGCAGCTTGTTGGTCGTCGTCGCGTCGTTCACCCGGATCGGGCTGGACGACCGGACGAAATAGTCGTCGTCCACCCGCTCGATCGTTGCGACTGGCAGATTGGGATCCGCCATCAAGCCTACGGTGGGCTGTGCCGAAGAGCTCACCGGCCCCACCGTGACGCGCCTATCCCGCAAAACGACGAAGCTGCCGACCCCATCCATCTGCAGCAGAAGCTTGGACGGAAGCGGCCAATCCTCTCGATTTTCCGAGCGTGTCTTCGGCCCGGTGACCTGCGGCTGCTCCTCACCCACGTTCGGGGCGCTGTTTTCTGTCCTCTGTCTTCCGTCCTCTGTCGTCTCTTCTCCGTCGTCGGTGATGTCCAATCCAATAGGGCTTGCTGCCAATTCATCGAGCAGGTCGGCAGCCTGCCGCGTTTGATCGGCGATCATGCTCAGCCACTTTGCCGAAGGACACATTGACTTGGCCTTACGAAGCAGTGGAACGGCCTGGCGAGGTCTGCCTGCTGCGATGCACTTGGCAGCCTGACGACACTGGGTCAGTGCCTGTCCCAGCTCGGCCATTTCGCCGCAGCCATCGGCGATGGGCGACACTCTTTGCCACAAGGAGTGAGCAAGGCCGATCCGGCCGTCGTCAAGGTTCTCCTTGATCCGCTTGGCCGCCAGCGATCTGAGCTTCGAGACCAATCCAGCCACTTCATGGCTTTGATTGCCAGCCACACCGGCCCTCAGGGCGATCTCTATCGCGCCATCCAGATCATTCCGCTGCAATGCCTGTTCGACCTTGTTGATGGCCTGACCGATCTGCAACCTCGCAACCGCCGCTTGTTGCCGGACGATACCCGCCTGGCTGTCTTTGTCGTCGGTGCCGTTGAGGATTTGTTCGCCGGCGGACAGCCACCCGTCCTGGACGTGCTGGCGTGCCTGAGCCACCTTGAACGAGCGATGCCGGTCTCGGAGCCGTCTCTGCTCCATTTCACTGCAGATGGCCGAACGGAGCTTGGCGACATCCGTGGTGTTGCCGGCCAGCTTTTCCGCCTTGTTGCAGTCGAGCAGGGCCAGTTGGACTCGCTCTGCTTCGAGGTTCTCCTGACCACGCTTGGCCAAGGCCCGAGCCAGCCGACCGATGAGCTTCTGGCCGCGACGATGCTGCCGGATGTTCTCAGACTGGACGATCTCAAAGGCTTCGTCGAATCGGCCATCCGCAATCGCACTCTCGGCTTGTTTTAGTCGTAGGATCAGCACTGCTATACTCCCAGCATTTGCTCGCGCCTGAGGCGCGCCCGGGCGGTACACGTGTCTATTGTACCACGTTCGGTATTAATTTTCCAGTAGTGGCTCAGGCTGCTCGGTTTGGCTCGCGGCGCTCGCCAGCCGTCCCTGGTGATCTTTCGCCTCGAAATAGTCGTCAACCTGCATCAACAAATCTTCCTCAGGGACGGCATCGACAGGGATCGCCTGGACGAATTGGCTCTCATGGGCCAATATGCGCTCGGCGACGTCGAGACGCTTCTTGATCTGACTGATGAGCTTCTCCGTCTGGGCCAGTTTGCTGTTGTCCACCTGGATTTGCGATCCGATCGCCGCTGCTTTGACAATTCGGTGCTGGCTGGCCAGCGCCTCGATTTTGTCTTCGAGCATTCTCTTGCGGCTGGCCGTCCGGTCCAGAAGCTCCATGGCCGCGGTCAGGGAGTTCTCGCGGGTCACCAGCAGGCGCCTCTTGCTGGCCAGGACCAGCTCGCTTTCTTTGAACCGCTCAAACCGGCGAGCGAGGTCTTCCTTGACGTAACTGCGAGGATAGACCCGGCCCCCGAAGCAATATTGGGCCTGCGGCTTCTCCAGGGCATCACGCAGCTTTGTGACGCGTATCTTTTCTTCCTCGATCGCCTTCTCACCTTTGGCGATATCGACCTTCAACGCCTTGACCTCGACTTCTTCCTCGGCGATCAGCCGGACATTCGCGTGCATCTCAGGAATGATTTCGTCCAGAAGGTCGCGGGCGCGTCTGAGCTCGAACTCGATGGGAACCGAGTCCTTGACCACGGTCCGCACCGATTTGGCCGAGCTGCGAACATAGCTGATCACGTCCTTGCCGAAGATCAGACCGCCGACAAGAGACAAACCCACCACAACCAGCACACTTCTTTTCAACCATCTGATAACCATGACATTACTCCTTAAAAATACTAAACTTACATTCATTTTCGATTTTCGGCCCTCAGTGGGCCACATAGGGATTGTCGGGGCCCAATCGGGTTTATTTCAGAAAAAAATCACGGCCCGGCGGTTTCCGATTTGGGATTCTAAAGGCGTCGTTACCCCAATAGATTACCCGCCCGAAAGCCGCCAAAAGCGTGAAAAACACGCGAATTTATGTGAATTCTTGAAAATTTTTGAGCCGTTTATGTCAATTTATGTAAAAAAATGTGAATTTTTGATACGGATTGAACGGTTTTTGTACACGGATTGCCACGGTCTTTTTTAGACACGGATTGACGCGGATGGACACGGTTTGAATGTTCACACAGAGGATAGACTTCTAAATACCTACTTATATACTATGAGTATTGGCGTGCTATGTCCTACTATATCCTTAGGATATTCATATTCCGACTTCCGACTTCAGACTTGAACGACATACTCTATACGCTAACCGCTATGCGCCATACGCTATACGAGATACAAGATACGAACGACCAACGACGAACCATTGCCACAGACGCCGTCCCGAGCTCGGCCGAGGGAGCACTCAGAGCACACCGAGAAATAATCAATAGTCATTAGTCAATAGTAAATGGTAAATCGTCAATCCCAGGGGCTTCTGGCAAAATTCCTTGAAATTCTGCTTATCAGACCCGCCGGATAGGCCGTTATTAAATAAGTCATTAGTGAATCGTCGTTAGTGAATTGATGGCTCGACTAACGCGAAATACCACCTTGCTTTGCATCTTTTGACGACAAGAACACGGTTGAATTTCCTTCGTTCAGGTGATATATTTAGTCCTTGTGGGATCGGCGGTCCGCAAGGTGGTTTGATTGGGAATGGCGATATGGTGGAGAAATTCGTTGGACGAGATTTGGAATAGGCGATGGCGAAAGAAGCACAAGCGAGGATCAAGATCAACAACCTTCTTCAAGAAGCTGGATGGCGTTTCTTTGATGACGAAAACGGCAGAGCCAACGTTCAGCTCGAAAGTAATGTCAAAATAACACAGACTCAGCTTGATGAATTCGGCGAGGACTTTGAAGAAACAAAGAACGGCTTTATAGACTTCCTGTTGCTGGATAAAGAAGGTTTTCCACTGGCCGTGTTGGAAGCCAAAAAGGAGGAGAAGAATCCGCTTGACGGCAAGGAACAGGCGAGAGGCTACGCCAGAGGCATGCACGCGCGGTTCGTGATCTTATCAAACGGCAATCTGCATTACTTCTGGGATACTGAAACAGGCAACCCTGAGGTCATCACCAAATTTCCATCGCAAGAATCCCTGGGCCATAAGCAACGATTCAAGCCAAATCCAGCGAATCTCGTCCGTGAAGTCGTGGAAAGAGATTATGTATTGCTGACACAAAAACCCGACTATAGTAGCGATCCAAGATGGCTCGACGAATCGCAGCGAACTGACTTTCTCAAAGATAACGGTCTAATGTTACTGCGGGAATACCAGAAACGAGCCGTTCATTCTATACAAAGAGCTGTCAATGAAGGCAGCAGCCGCTTCCTTTTCGAGATGGCTACCGGAACCGGCAAAACGTTGATTGCCGCAGCGGTGATAAAGCTTTTCTTACGGACATCAAACGCGAAGCGTGTGCTTTTCCTCGTTGACCGGATAGAACTGGAGAACCAGGCAGAGAAGGCGTTCAAACGGTATCTGAAGAACGATTACGACACCGTTATCTACAAGCAGCACCGTGACGAGTGGCAGAGGGCCGAGATCGTTGTCACAACGATCCAATCGCTCCTTTCGGATAACAAGTATAAACGGTTATTCTGTCCAACGGATTTTGACGTTGTCATATCCGATGAAGCGCACCGGAGCATCGGTGGCAACAGTCGGGCCGTTTTCGAGTATTTCGTAGGCTATAAGCTCGGACTGACAGCAACGCCTAAGGATTATCTGAAAAACATAGCCAATATTAACGAAAGGGACCCTCGCGAGATCGAGCGGAGGATAATGCTCGATACCTACAAAACGTTTGGTTG
>SMTZ1_10008283_pt1 | contig 10390 bp, 15 predicted proteins | sample DeeMarSWOR136_30_FD_25667 | JGI IMG/M metagenome (IMG submission 25667) | reverse complement strand
ACCATCCACCGGCACCCGTGAACAGACTCGCAAGGAGCTCAGGCTGCACACTAAGACCGTAGGCAACGAATGCCGACAAGGCCAAACCCGCTGTCATCCAGGCGTACACGGTGCCCATGAAAGCACCCACACCCGCCCGCATTTCAGGGGTAGCTCTAAAAGTGGCTCGAACATACTCACATCGCATGTTCTTTCTTTTGGATCCCATTCGAAAACCTCTCGTTGCTATCGCGGAAACAGACGCTCACTTGCCGTCCTTGTGTCCAAGCTCTCGAGCTCGTTCTTGCAAGACCTGACCAATGGCAATCAGCAGAATCCCAAAGGCCGCCAACATGGCGCACAAGAAGATGAGCGCGTCCAATGGGGCCTTCAGTACAGACTTCTTCACCGGAAGAACGGGACGGCCATTGCGATCGAGGACTTCGACCTCTATGGGCTCGTCGGCCATTCACGGATTCTACCCCTTCTCTCTCCTCAGTTCTTCCCTTTCGGATCTCTTGGGACCAGGATTGTCTCACTCTTCACTTCTTGATCCCTCACGATCTCCATCTCATCTATGAAGATCTGCATGAGACGATTCAAAACTGCTTTCTCCGACGGAGGTTCAGGCCCCAATCCCTCATTGGCTAGACGAGTCAATGCCTCGTGATGCGCCTTAGCGATGTGCCGCACCACATCTGTCATGATGATCCCCCACACACCGGGGTCTCCGTTCGTCTGACCATCTGGGTAGAGCGCCCCGAAGAACTCGTGAACCATCACGATTACAACTGGCTTCTGGTTCTCGATGAAGACCTGAAGGATCTGTGGCAGCTCCGTCAGATCGAGACTTTTCTCTTCAGTCGGACTCATACTGTTTCTCTCTGGATACCGTACTCTGCGGGATCAAGAAGCCCCCCTCGTGGGGATGCGCATCTCGCGGAAATAGAGTGCTTCTAGCACAGGATATCCGGAACTCCTGTACTTTTTACACACAGCCTGTCCCGGATTTCACGAAAAGGGTAGAAACGGTGTGAGCATCAAGGTCTACGAGGCATATCGAGTCAAACGTGGTGTTGATCCCTTTGAGCTTCTCTGGGACCTCAAAAGACGTGGCCAAGAGGAGGTCAAAAAGCGTCTGAGAGTCCTGTTCGAGGACATCCTTGATGGGAGAGCACAAAAAGCGGCCGACCGCCTCTCCGAACGCAATCGTGCTTTCCACGAGTGGCTCCAAGCCAACCACAAACCCTCGGAAGAGATCGAGGCAACCGATCTCATCCGACTCTACGACACATGGTTCAAAGACATATGCCCTCCAGATCTCAAAGAGAAACCCCAAGGCGACATCGCAGTTACCCACGAGAAAATCCTAACCGACATTGACCGTAAGAAAGACGAGGACGACGCCGCCAAAGCCGGTATCTTCGACATCGATCTCTGGATGATGAAGCAATACGGCGAGCAGCTCTCTAGCTTTCAACGGAACATGTGGGCGCTCGACGTCTGCATCACAATGCGACGCTATCGAAGCCGGTTCTACCTGATCCCATACTGCGACAGGGCGAGCGTCGTAGGCGGTTCACTCGACTTCTTGGAAAAGGACGATCGTCTCGAAGATTTTGCCTACTGGAACAACGCTGACGCACCTGACGATGTCTCCGAGGCTCAATGGCGGTGGCGTTCTACTGTTTGGAACGATCTCACCGAAGACGACCGCTGGAAAGAATACGTGGTGATCGATATCCTCAACTGGGGCGGATGGTCCGATGTGAGCCCCATGTTGGAGCTCATGCACGAACGAAGCGGCGAAGCGTGATGAAGAACGGCGCCTACAAACTCAAGGAGCACATCAAGAACTCCCGACCTTCTGGAGACTACGACTTGTGGACCTCCTGCAAGTACATCCCTCCGAAGAATGACGACGAGTGGGGATGGCACGATCCTGACGAATTTCTGTTCGTCGTCCGAGACGCGTATGTCCTCGGTCGGAAGTATCAGGAAATTGTCTACGCCATCGCCGAGTGGAGTTCCGGATTCTTCATCGACGAAGTCCCGTGTAAAGAACACTTCTCCGGTATCGACGAGGAGGAGCTAGAAGAGGAGCTGTACGGCGCGCTTCAGCATCGTGCCGACGAGCCGGCGCCGCAAGACTTCCTCGACGCGCTCGTGCCCGTCGAACGGACAACAGTGGCCGAGATCTTCCTCGACTACGCTCAGTACGAAGGCATCGATCCGGACGGGCGCCTCTTCAGGCATCGATGGAGCGAGACAGCCCTCGCCGTGCTCGACGAGATGGGGAAGGCCGACCAGGAGCTCCTCAAGCGCTTCGAGACGGGGCTTCGGATGCTGCTCATCCAGGATGCCAATCGATCACGGTCCTACGGGATCTACGCCGACCCCGAAGACCAGAAGGAATACGAGGCTCGCATGGCCCAAGAGAGTGCCGAGCGGTGCAACAAGCAGCACAAGGCATTCCACCAAATGCACATGAACGACATGAAACGTGAACGGGAGCGAAGGGAGAGGCGTCGGCTTGAACACGAGGCGAATCAGTGACCACCGTCGCCGAGAAGCTCGACTACCTCCGAGTCCGCAAGATCGGAGATTGTCAACGCTGTCCCCTCCACAGGAACCGAACCAACATCGTGTTCGGAGAGGGGGACCCCGAAGCCGACGTGATGTTCGTCGGGGAAGCTCCGGGGGCTCAAGAAGACCAGACGGGACGACCGTTCGTTGGGATGGCTGGCCGGTGTCTCGATCAATGGATCGTGACCCTCGGACTCAAACGCACCGACGTGTATATCGCCAATACCGTGAAATGCAGGCCCCTCGACAATCGAGATCCCTACCCTCCCGAGAAGGAAGCCTGCGCTCCATTCCTGCACACACAGATCTACCTGATCCAGCCGAAAGTCCTGGTGGCCTTGGGACGCCACGCAGCCAACTCGCTCTCGGGCCGCAACCTCTCGATGGGAGAGCTTCGTGAATCTCAGCTCATCTACGAGAACGCCAAGACAGGGCTCACAGTGCCCGTCGTCCCGATCTACCATCCGAGTTACGTCCTCCGGGGAAAACGCGCTGAGAAGGAGCCTGTGGCCTTAGAGGACCTTCGAACAGCCCTGGCGTTAGCCGGCCTATCTCCCTGCAAAGAGTAGAGCCATGCCATCAGAAAACGCCAAGCAGGCCGATACGAAGGCCAAGCAGAAGATCGCCCAGATACTCCCCGAGCTCGTCCGGAAAACGACCGAAAGCCGTTCGTTTTCTGAGGAGGAGCAGGCTCAGATTGACACCGCGATCTCCGCACTTGAGAGCGCGCTGGAGGCGCCCCAGAGCTAGGGGCAGATCTCCTCGGAGCGGCTCAACAACAAATTCGTGAAGCGGCTTTTTTCGGGCCCAGACGCCTGATCTGCGGATGCCGCGCCGATTGGGTTGAAGGTACGGTAATTCCGTGAGGAAGTCTCTTCCCAGTCACGATCCGGCTCAGAGCCAGGCTCGAGAAATCGTCGATTTCTGGCACAAGCGATTGTGGCTTACAGGCGGCTCGGCGCCTCTCCACATCCACCCACTCGATCTCGAGAAGCTCGAGGAGCTCATCGCCGACGCCCTCAACGACAAGAAGACTACTTCGACTCCACGATGAGCTCGTGGCGCTTGAGCATCTGACGGACTTTCTTACGTGTAAGCGGGTTGTGGCCATCCCATGGGAACTCTTGACTCCAGAGCAGTCCCCAGTCGAGATCCAGCCCTTTTCCACGTGAATAAGGTGTCATATCCGCAACTGCACGGAAAATCGTGTCTCCCTTGGGATCAACGATGACCCGAGCACGGGGTTCTCCTTGTAGGTAGTAAAACCCCATGATGCCGGCCTGACCCTGGTAGAGAACATACTCCTGGTCGTACTTCCGCCCCAATTCGAAGAGATCCTCCGGACGCACATTCTGAAGCACGAATGACCCCTCCGGTACGAGCTTCCAAGGCCCACGGAGCGGTGAGATCTTTCGATACCCCAGGCGAGTGATGTCCGCGATGAGCTGAGCACGACGAATCTTGTTACGGCTCTCACCAGAACCTTTGTATGCCGAGATCACTCCGAAACGCGGACCGTAATTCCTGAGTTCTCCGTACTCTTTCTGGTCGATCTTCTTCGACTCACCCTTCTTCGCTGCGATAACGTAAAGAAGTGGTTGAAGGTCATCGCGAAACTCAGGCCGATTCTTAGCGAGCCGGATGATCTGCGAGGAAAGCGACATCTCAGGAAGGGGATCTCGATAGACCAAATATCGCCCCGAAAATTCCCGGTTCTCCGGCTATCGCCTTCCCTCGGTGTCATGCGCGAACTGGGACGCCACGCTATCGTGGACGCCTGGGGTGCCGAGCCCGCACTGCTCAATGACCCGGGGCGTCTGGAGGACAATCTCAACGAAGCCGTCAAATTGACCGGCGCTACGGTGCTTAGATCAGGCTCCTATCAGTTCGAACCCCAAGGGGTGACTGTCTGGGTAATCCTGGCTGAGAGCCATGCGACCATTCACACATACCCCGAGGAAGGCCGCTGGATGGCGGATATTTTCACGTGCGGCAAAGTAAAGCCCGAGAAAGCCGCCATGTTCCTATCCGAAGTTCTCGGCGGCAAATCGAGACTCAGTGTCCTGTCTCGTGGGTAAGGTGATCTCGGGCTCAATCCTGAGACCCTCCTACAGGAGACAGAACACATGCCACAGATCACGATCAAGGAAGCCATCCTCGAGATCAAGCATCTGATGGAGGACGTAGAAGTCCCCATCATCGATGTGCTTCGACCGTGGATGACGATCACTGGACTCAACTTCAAGGACGCACTGCATCTCACACACCAGTCCGCGCTCGAGGGCCTTCGTGCCGTCTACCAGAAGCTAGGTGAGGTGCTGGATGTACTCGATGAAGACCAGCTTCAGGAAGCCGCCTGTCGCTGCCTCAAGAACATCACCGTCTACGGTGAGATGATCGAGGATGGTGACGTGGCCGTCCGTCACGGCCAGACCCTCTCATGGGACGGTTCCTCTTGGAACTACGTCACGGATCCAAAGCTTCGTCAACGCGGCTCTTCGAAGTCGTACCGCGAGGCGCTCAAAGATATTCGTGAAATGTTGGGCGCCTAGCCGCGCAGGTAAGCGTAGGCAAGGGCCCACCACGTATCCCAGTCCATCATGGTGTTGATGGGCAGCGCGTGCTTCTCTTTGAAGTCCTTGAGAGCCCTCTCAGTCATGTTGCCCATCAAGCCGTCGGGCAAACCGTCGGGCCCCACAAGGCCACTGGGTCCGTATTTGTGAGCCAGAAGCAGTCCTTGGACACGCGCCACATACTCCGAGTAGGAACCCCGGAAACTGTTCAACTCGACCTGTTGCGGCGGCTGAGGCCACGTGAGTGAATTCGATGGTGGCTTTGGCTGGCCACCACAGCCATCGCCCATGTTGGCGAGCTTCGCAAGGTCGTCTTCGGTTCCGTTGAACCGGTTCACATCACAGGCTCCGTTCACGCCATCCACAGGCCCGTAGTAGGCGTAGTCCCCTCCCCCACTCCACTGCCAGAGAGACCAGACCCACTCCGATTTGGAAGTATCTGTCGGCATCCGTGGCGGTCGTGCCGTGGGATCTTCTCCAGTGCGACTGTACTTCACTTCCCAAAGCGGATAGGCGTTGAAGTACTCAGTATCGCCGACTTCATAGCGCCAGATGTTCGGGCCCGTGTAGATACCGCCGTATCGGCCCGTCTCTTCCTTGATCACGTGAAGGAACCCCTCGATCCAAGGGACGTTGTCCTTGTCATCAGACTCAGAGTACTTCTCGAAGTCAAGCCACGGCTCAAGGAACCCGTGCTCCAAGCTATCGATCACCCCCGACTGCTGCGCCTCCTTGAGGTTACGGCTGAACCAGCGCCCCTCAGTCTCGCCGCCGGATCTCCCGGGCCGGTTGTCGGGACGCGCGAAGTGATAGGCACCAGGATACAGGACCGCGCGCCCGGCTCTCTGGTTCAGCTCCGCGATCGCCCGCATGTTGTCCATGAAACGAGGATCAAGATAGTCGGCGCCCTCGGTGGCCTTACAAATACCGAACCGCATGTTCCCATCATCGTTCGCAACAGCCTCCCAGTCCACGGTTCCCTGGTGTTTGGAGACATCGATTCCCTGGATCGTGTTGGCCATGCCAGCACCTTACCGATGGCGGCATGGGTAGAATTAGGGAGATGACCGCGGCCCAGACCATGCAAACCTCCTCAGTTCAATACGTCACCGGCGACGCAACACAGCCAGAAGGCGAAGGACTCAAGATCATCGCTCACTGTTGCAACAACGCAGGGAAATGGGGCGCTGGGTTCGTCTTGGCCCTCTCCAAACGGTGGGAACGTCCAGAACGTGAATATCTACGCTGGTACGAAGATCACGGGACCGTAAAATTCCGCCGGCTTCTCGGCGCCATGCAACTCGTCCCCGTCGAAGACGACATCTTCATTGCGAACATCGTCGGTCAGCATGGCGTCGGCAAGTCCAAAGACGGAAAACCCCCCATCCGATACGATGCTATCAGCAAGGGCTTCGGCTTCATCGCCCAATACGCCAAGGATCATCCGGAACGCAATGTGAGCGTACACATGCCTCGAATCGGCTGCTCGCTCGCGGGTGGATCGTGGTCCCAGATCGAGCCACTGCTTGAAAAGCATTTCGTCACGAACGGGATCCCCGTGACCGTCTACGACTGGCCCGGGGGCGCGTTCAATCCCTAACGGTCACCGCCGTCAAAAAGAACAATCTTGTCGAGCATGCTCGAAGGGAACCGTTCTTTGATCATCGCCTCGGCCTCGAGACGTGAATATCTCATCGATCTATGTACCAAAACGAGATACTCGCCCTCGAACTTCTCACAATGCTCGGCCATCTCGGCCACGTGCGTATGTCCGTAGTGACGAGCCCCTTCGATATTCTTGTCATCAGACTCCCAAACCGTGATCTCGTGAACGAGAACTTTGGCCTTCCGAACCTGTTCAGTCTCGAGGAAGAACTCGATCCGAGTATCACCAGAGACGACAAGGGTCGTGCTCATGACGTCGTTCGTGACCTGTACGCCTTCTTGTCGGAGACGCCCGATCTCAGCACCGTTCTTCCCACGGAACTCAGGTTTGAGCTTCGCAGTCGTTTGCTCGATAGCCCAACCCAGGGAAGGGCCCCGGTGGTAAGTCTTCAGCGCCCGCACAGCGGTCTGCTTGCGTAGCTGGATGACATTTCCTGGTACCATCGGCGTGAGCCCCACGGGACCATGCGGGCTTTTACCGTTCTCATCGTTATCATGATCGATGAGAAGCATGGCGTCGAGCATCGTCTGAACGGGTCCAACGATCTCAGCCGGAAGGTAGACGTTGAACGTCTTCTTGTTCCGATAGATGCGTCGCCGCGCGACGATGTAGGGGAGCGCTCCAATATGATCTGAATGGCCGTGCGTCACGAAGAGATGGTCAACGCCCCCAGGCAACGGCGCACCGGCATCGAATACAGCGCGCACCTCAGGAACATAGATAGTCGTCTGCCAACCACCTTGCGCAACCCCTGCGAGGGTCACTCCTGCGATGTTGATCTTCTCCATGTTCCGACTGTAGTGCCCAGGGGAATGGATTCGAACCACCGACGCGCCGGGGTTTAATCGGCCGCTCTACCAACTGAGCTACCTGGGCGTCTATCCCTTATACCCGAACCGGCTCTCCGGTGTAAGGATCGACTCCGTAGAGCTCGATGAACTCCCGCCGTGTGATGTGGCCAGCCTGCCGCTCCGCCACCGTAGGATCACGTTTCACGTAGCCAACCTCGATCTGGTGCTCTCGGCACCACATTGATCCCGGCATCACCGGATGGCTACACGCCCTACATGCCTGTCGAGAAATTCCATCGGACAACTCTCCCGTTCGAGAGGGTGGTCAGGGACGGAATCGAACCGCCGACACGTGGATTTTCAGTCCACTGCTCTACCAACTGAGCTACCTGACCGCACGGGTGGGGTCCGCCGATCGACCTTCTGGCCGACCGGCCCGGTAAAAGTCTCGTCAGCATCTGCGGGATTTATGATGGCGCCACAGCGCAGGCATGCACGATTCCCGTTCTCGAGCGGGCGCCCGAGTGTGCCTCCGTGAGTACACAGGTGCTTGCGATCGTCGAAATGTGTGAAAAGGATACTCATCGTTCTTCTGCTTTCTTGGTGTCTCGGGTTGGAATCGAACCAACACCTCCGACTCTTCAGGCCGGCGCTTACGTACCAAGTCAGCTTCCGAGACGTACAATTAGCCTCTGCCGAGAAGCCACTGTCCGCTCAGGACAGGGCGCCCCGGCTAGCTAAACCGCACGCTCGTGCTGTTCTTGGGGTGCGTGACCGGGTTTGAACCGGCGACCTCCAGGGCCACAACCTGGCGCTCAACCAGCCGAGCTCCACGCACCATAAGATGATGGTGGGCCTCGTCGGCGTCGGTATGTCGTCCTGTGAGCACGGTTTTGTCCTCTGAGGTCAGAATACGGAAATTTGACGATCTGTCAAGCCCGTTTGTTCAACCGTGGTCCTCGAGCTGAGCAACCGCCTTGTTCAGGCAGGCGATACAGATGTTTATGGTGCTCATGTCGTAGTCCGGCGGATCTTCTCCGAGACGGATCACGGCATGGACGAGTTCGCCGCACTCATCACACTGTTGCCGAGTCCACGCTGGCGTCCCTGTGATGGTGTCTACGGCATTGAAATCAAGATTGTTCCCGAGCGCCACAATGGCATCGAGCACGTCCTGCCACTTGGAGTCCTTCGGCAAACATCCCACGTACCGCTCCCACACAGGATCACCTGCATGCGTTTTGAGCCACGCACACGTCTCCTCGAAACGATCGCGCCGGCCGAATATGGGCCACGAATGAGGCATCTGTTCTTTCGGTGGTAGCGGGGAAAGGATTTGAACCTTCGACCTCCGGGTTATGAGCCCGACGAGCTACCTGACTGCTCTACCCCGCATCATAAGGGGACTTGCTATTTCCAGACACCGGGTTCGGTGGAGATAACCAGACAGGGCTCGATTGTCATATCAATCGTCGTCCCCGTGCGCTGTCTAACCCCTTCCACTATCGGTCGGTGTTGGGCCGCGGGTGTTAGCCGCGGGAAATGGCCTCCTTTGCGGCATCGAGAAGGGCCCTCCCGGTCTCTTCGGTGCAACCGAAGTCGTTCACGTTGGGAGGGTTCCCGGCCCTGTGCAAAGTGATGAGCTCGTCCTCGAGTTCCTCGCTCCATCGGCTGCGCGTACGGAGATAGAGAACATCCAACGCACAGCTTTCGGATACCTGAAGCTCTTGTGCCAAGGCAGCTACCTCTTCTTCATCAAACACAGGACCTCCAAGGTTAGGGTTGAGGACGGTGGAAAAGTTGATCAACGCCGAGTGAAAAATCTTGGTTGCGCTTTCACGCCAGCTTATACGGCTGGTGGCTTTACCATTTGCCTACTCCCGCGCATGGTGCGGGAGGTTGGATTCGAACCAACAAATGCTTGTGAGATTGATCTGCGGGCGTTGATCGAAAAGGTGTGTTCACCGAAGTGTCTCGGGGTGAACGAAAGGGTGAAAACGACCGAGTGGAGAAGCTGTTTGTTGCAAGGAGCTGGGTTCGAACCAGCGACCTTCGGTTTGATATACCGACGCTCATCCAACTGAGCTGTCTTTGCTTGTGAGCTTTTCTTGCGGGTCGTTTTCGGCGCCGGACCCAGGAGTCGAACCTGGCAGGTGCTTGTGAACATTGACCTGTTGACTCTCTTGAGAGTCGAGTGGGAATGTCTGGATTGCTTCGATCAACTATCGAGTAACCCCCACGGGTCATGTCCGGCATCTGGTTTTCAGGAAACTGAAGAGGGTGAAAACGACCGAGTTGAGGGGCTGAACTGATTGCAATGGCTGGATTTGAACCAACTCACACACTTTGCAGGAGTGTTGCTCTACCAATGAGCTACGTTGCTTGTAGGCCCTTTCGGGGTGGTCGTTTTCAGTGGCGGACCCTGGAGTCGAACCAGGAAGTTTAGCTTGTGGACATTCAACCGAGAGCCTCTTGGAGGAGGCGAGTGTTGGTGTCGGATCGTTACCGATTTACCGTCGGTTTGGCCCCCACTGGGCCTGTCCGCCATGTTTTTGGTCCTTCCGAGAGCGCGGTCTGGGAACACCGAAATGCTTGTGAGACCGGCGCGTTTGGAACGAGCCTCGGAGAGTATGTAGAAGACGTAATCGCCTGTCAAGGGGGTATTTTCAGATTTTTTCGACCCCCGCCGGAGAGATGGAATACCCCACCCTTTGGCTCCTCTTGAGGAACCACTGGATCGCGACCGCCATGTAGGCAGAGACCACCTGGATGAAGGGCAGGAACTCCCCGTCCTC
>SMTZ1_10023313_pt1 | contig 10392 bp, 10 predicted proteins | sample DeeMarSWOR136_30_FD_25667 | JGI IMG/M metagenome (IMG submission 25667) | reverse complement strand
TGGGTCTGGTGGACGAGATATTTGTCACAGTGGCGCCGGTGATCGTTGGCGAGGGCGTTAAATTAATCGAGGGCGAACTGAGAAAAAAAATAAAACTGAGTCTAGTAGGGATAAGACAGTACCGCAACCAGGTTGTTTTGCATTACGTGATCAAGTGATTCTTGAGAATGGATCAAAAAGTGTTTAGGTAGCCAATCAGACAGTTACTTGCTTGAATTTTGCTTTCTTCAAAAAATCTATTAATTCATCCTTGGTAGGGTGTTTTCCTTCTTCATTTGAAATGTAGCATGCTGCAACGGCATTTGCAAGCATAATCCTTTCTCTTTCTTTCAGACCGATTGCTTTCCCGTATATGTATCCTCCACCCCAAGCATCTCCTGCTCCAGTATGTTTTTTAACATTAACATCAAAAGTTTCAACAACATATTTTCTATCTTTCCAGAATGTGCAGGAGAAATTTTCTGTATGAAGACATATCTCAACATCTTTCACCGGCTTTGACGATAAATATTTTTCAAATTCATCCTCATTAACGCTTACCATGTCAACCAGGCCATCATCCAGAATTTTTGTAACATCCCGTATATCCTTTCTAAAAGATGGGTCTCCGGGATCAAAGAATGTTTTTCCTTTTCCATTTTTTTTAACCAGTTCAAGAACGTATCTTGCGAGTTCAGTGCCTTTTTTGTTCAGTGCCCAATCGGAAATACATACCACATCAGCATCAGCGATAAGTTTTTTGTCATCATCTGTAATGTCTTTGACGGAAAATCCTTCAGTTGACCCCTGATCGCTGAACATAATATTTCCTTCTTTCAATTCAATTGCAGATGTTGATGCGAGTTCTCCATTCCTCTTTACATGAGATATTTTAAAATTATCATTTTCCGAAAAATTTTTTAAAAACTCGTATCCGATATTGTTTGTTTTTGCTATAAGGTATGCTTCGGCACCAAGAGATGAAACGGCAGATGCACAGTTTGCGGCTTTGCCTCCTCTCAATAACATATTTTTTGTGGGTATGTTTCCCCCACCTTGTTCTATTATTTTTTCAGCATCCTTTAAAAATGCCTCTTTCTTTCCTTCATACCGGACAGAAAGATCAATACAAAAGTGGGGCATAAAAACAACTTTTGGCTTTTCTTCTTCTTTTCTAACTTTTCTAAGTTTCTCAGTTAATATTTCTTTTTCCATCATTCTTCATCAAACCTTTTTTCTTTTTCAACCTCTTCAATAGCTTCGTTGTATTTTGACCAAATATTGCCTTTTTCCTTAATTTTAAATAATTCAAACAGAACATCATCAATTCTGGCAAATGCTATCCTATGAAAAACCATTTCGTTGAAAAGAGAGAGTATTATAATACTCAATACAATTAGACCTAAAACCCAACTTATAAAGGGCTCTACTTTAAAAGGCGAAGATAAACATATAAGAATCAGACCATAAACGGAATAACAAATAAAAAATGTCAAAAATAAGGAGTATAAACGCTCGAATAGAAAGCACTGGAATGACTCATGATCCCAGTAGAGTTTATGTTTATTTAGATAGCTCCCAGATCTTGCTAACTCACTTCTAAAGCAGGCATATTTATAATCTCCTATCTGCCAGGCAAATCCTTTATCTATGACATCTTCCTTGATGTCATCTTTTGAAAAGTTTAGTTTGCCATAATGGCTTTCGAGAATAAATTTGTATATGAATCCAACTATTTTATCCTCGATCCAGATCCATCTAGATCTAAAAACTGATTTAGAAACTGATTTAAAAAGTGGCATAACAAAAAATAATACAGAGCGAGAAGCTATCCCCAGAACATAAGCGAAGAAAAGTCCTAAAAATCCCGATCCAATGTCAATATCTAAAAAGAATCTCCAAGTTTCTGGAAATATCATTACAAGATTGTTATAATCGCATAGATTATCCGCAACGAATAGATTTACTGCATAAATGAAAGGAGAGAAAAGCAAGATAATAAGAATTCCTATCCCAAGGTCTATTACAACTTCGGTTATTTGTGGGAGATTCCCTACTAAAGGTACATTATCTGCCATTTTTGTTTTATTATAAATATTTTGACTAATCCAAAACCTATGGATGCCCACCAATCAACTCTAAACCCATTCCCTCATCAAACCCGCACATTAAATTCATGTTCTGCACCGCATTCCTCGATGCCCCTTTAATTAAATTGATCATTTCAACTTACTTTTTGCTATAATCTTATCCACTTCTTTCAAAAACTCTTCTGCATCATTAATTACATCATTGGCAAGGTCATCAGAAATTTCTATCATAATATCATAATCAACTCGCATCCTTATCTGGAGATCTCTGCTTAATGCACTTGCAAGATCTTGGGTGATTATACCTGACTTCACATACAATTTCTGTATTTCAGATATAACACCACGATGCGTCTTTACCTGAACTTTCTTTAATGCAAGAAGTGCTTTTGCAGCGTGAAGCATTGAATAATAACCATCATGTGCTGCTTCATCATAATAGCAATCTTCATACAAATCCTTTGCACGCTTTAACTTTCTCTTTGCCTCAGTTAAATGTGAATTAACCAGTTTCTCGTAATCAACAGAGTTTGATTCCTTCATTTTTAATTGAAAAATAGAATGGGCTTCCAATATTCTTCATTTGAGTAAATTCAACATCGGTCAGGTTCAATATTTCTGGAACAAATCCATTTCTCAATATTTTTCCTATGCTGTCGTCCAATGCTCTTGACAGGTGCTCTTTTGAAACGATTAATAAATCAATATCGCTTTCTTCCTTATCTTCGCCTTTTGCAACACTGCCGAATAACACGATAGAGGATACTTTATCCCCAAACTTGGTTTTTAAATCCTCTGCTATTTCCTTTGCGAGTTGGTAACGGTTCATCTTTAATAAAGATTGCTTGTTATTATTGATTATACATTGCATTAATAAACGATTAAATATGAGGATATTTGTATTTACAATCAAACCTATGGATGCCCCGCAATCATCTCAAGCCCTTCTTTCTCATCAAACCCGCACATCAAACTCATGTTATAATTTTGCAATTTCATGAGTAGCATAAACTTTTACAGTGTTTTGTTGTTCTTTAAGCGGTCTGTCATTGGACCATACAGCAATATTCAATTTCAGGGCAAGAGCAATATAAGGCACATCCTTAATGTCCGGCGATACTTCTTTTGCTTTTTCTATGAACGGCTTGATTTCCTCAATCGGGACAAGTGCAATTCGTCTCTGGAATAATTCCAATAACTCATCAAAGTCATCATCTGTTCTTTCTGTCTTCTTTTTGATAAGTCCCCTGTATTTCTCAAATCCGGTGAAGATAAATTCAGGTGCATAGAGATGTAAATCCTCCCTGAACAGGAGTTCTGAAGTAATATTCCTCTTGATTAGTGCTGCAAATAGTATATTCGCGTCCACAACCAGATCCATTTTTATTTCTCATCAGAAACATATCTTCCCGCAAGTTTTTTACTTAGATCATCGCCCAACTTCAAGGCTTCTTCCTCCGTGAGCGTGCTTTTGGATTTAAACTTCCTTAAAAATTCCAAGTCCTCTATTTTCTGCATGAATGATTGCCTTGCTACTTCAGACCAGTTAATTTCAGGGAAAGACACCATCCTGTGCTTTAGTTCATCAGGGACTGCCAATGTTATTGTTGCCATTTTTAATATATCTATTCATAGTATGTGCATATAAATAAATTATGTGCATATGTATAAATATACTTGAGAAATTCACGGGTGCCCCGCGATCATCTCCAGCCCTTCTTTCTCATCAAACCCGCACATCAAATTCATGTTCTGCACTGCATTTCCCGACGCTCCTTTGATTAGATTGTCTATCGTTGAGATAATTAAAATCCTGTTGCCGTGGGGGTCAAAATGCACTCCAATGTCGCAGTAATTGGTGTTTACAACATTTTTCACGTAAGGCGTGTCAACTATCCTGATAAATTTCTCTTCCTTATAAAAATCTTTATAATGTTCCTTGAGATCAACATCCCCCGGGTTTCCAAAAACATGCACGTTCGTCAATATTCCCCTGGTTATCGGCATAAGTGTTGGGGTAAATGAAATTTTGATATCAAAAAAGTTCCCCAATATTTGCTCCATTTCCGGCCGGTGCCTATGTCCGATTACCTTGTATGGCTTCAGATTATCATGAACCTCGCAGTGATGCAAAAATTCACTTAACCCTGCTCCAGCACCGCTCGTTCCTGATTTTGAATCCACGACAACTTTATCCAGATCAAGTTTGGATTTAAATTTTGTCAGCGGAGCAATACCTAACACAGCAGAGATAACATAGCATCCAGGATTTGCAAGCAGATTCGCTTTCTTTATCTTTTCCCTGAACAATTCCGGGAATCCTTTGACCGCTTCATCTATCAACACCGGGCTCTTGTGTTGTATCCCATATACCTCTTCATAGGTATCCTTGTCCAACCTGTAGTCGGCACTCAGGTCTACTACCTTAATGCCGCGTTCAAGTAATCGGGGGGCGATTTCCATTGCCTGCCCGTTCGGGGTACAGGTAAAAACCACATCAGACTCGATTTCAGAATCCATACCCCTGAATTTCTCATCAAAAATTTCAAGCAAATTCTGATGAACCTCCGATACCTGCTTGCCGGAGTAAGTCCTTGAAACCGCGTCTATACTTTCCACCCCCGGATGATTTGCAAGTATCCTTATCAACTCTCCCCCGGTGTAGCCGGACGCACCTATTATCGATACCGATACCATTTTATTGTTTTTTGGGTTTATTATTCTATTCTTAAAATTTAAAAAAGAAAAAACATGAATAAAGAATTAAAAAAGGATATAGCGGATTTTTCAAAAAAATTGGTTGACAAAGATAATTTCCTGGCGGTAAGCCACCATGACGCTGACGGTATATCAGCGTGCGCGATTATGGTTGATGTGCTTGGTAAGTTATCCAGGAAAGTGGATTTTATGATCATTAAACAGCTGGACAGCTCAACAATAACCCGGGTCAAAGAATCTTCCGAAGAAATGACAGATCCAAGAGTGGTTTTTACGGATATGGGCAGCGGGCAGTTATCCCTGATCGAAAAAAACATAGAGGATTTTTATGTGATCGATCATCATCCCCCCTCCAGAAAAGAAAGGCATTCAAGGGAGATAAACCCGCATTTCTACGGCTATGACGGCGGAGGTGACGTTTCCGGCTCAGGGATGGCTTATTTCGTCGCAAAATCCCTGGGGTACAGAGACATGGCGGATATCGCGATAGTCGGGGCGGTAGGGGATATGCAGGATTACAACGGAAAATTACATTCCCTGAACCGCATAATCCTTGAAGACGGGGCAGATGAGGGAATACTAAAATTGGGACACGATTTGAGAATTTTCGGCCGCCAAAGCAGACCGCTGCCGCAGATGTTAGCTTTCTGCTCCGATCCTTTCATCCCCGGGCTTACGGGGGAGGTCATCGCCTGCAGGGACTTTATTGAGGACCTGGGCATTGAATTGATGAACGGCGAAGGTAATTTCAGATCCTATGTTGAGTTAAGCGAAGAGGAAAGGAAGGACATATCAACTGCGTTGTACACGAGGATGCTGGATTTTAACACCCCCGAGTTCATAATACATGGAATGTTCGGTGAAGTATATTCTTTGCTTAAAGAAAAGAAAGGAACAGAACTCAGGGATGCTAAAGAGTTTGCTACTCTGATGAATGCATGCGGGAGGCAGGAGAAATCTGAAATCGGGGTCAGGGTTTGCCTGGGTGACAGGGAGAAATATTTGAAAAAAGCCCGCTATTTATTGCAGACACATAGAAAGATGTTGAGGGATGGTTTAGAAAACTTGAAAGCATGGGGCGTTCGGGAGATGCCCTGCCTTTACCGCTGGCGGACGACAAGGATGATGCGTCCAAGGTTAAGGTATCCTCGAGGGCCAACTGGGGGCTGGTCAGGAGAGGGATTCATTTAGGCAATGCTATGCGAATCGCCTGCGAAAAACTTGGAGGAGAAGGAGGAGGGCATGATATCGCAGCAGGTGCGCGCATACCAAAGGATGCAAAAGAAAAATTCCTGGAGATTGCAAATGAGATCTTTGAGAGGCAATTGAAATAGAATACCATACACGGATATAAATCCCGAACAACTTATCGCTAGGATGTGTAATTGAATCGATTAGTGCGAGTGGGCTTAACACCTCGTTGCCTTAGTGCTTACACCTCTCGCCTATCAAACCTATCTTCTATAGGAGACTCAGTCTACTTCTTTTTGGGGATTGCTTCGGGCTTAGATGCTTTCAGCCCTTATCAAATTACAGCGTGGCTACCCAGCAATGCCTTGTTAGACAACTGGTAGACTAGAGGCTGCGGCCCATTGTTCCTCTCGTACTAAATGAACCTTCTCCTCAAGTAGACAACAACTCCGGTAGGTGCCCCCAAACTGTCTCGCGACGTTCTAAACCCAGCTCACGTTTCCTTTTAATAGGCGAACAACCTCACCCTTGGGTGCTTGTGCACACCCAGGATAGAAAGAGCCGACAGCGAAGTAGCAAGCCGCGGGGTCGATGTGTACTCTTGCCCGCGACAACTCCATTATCCCCGGGGTAGCTTTTCCATCAGCCTGAACCCCCATCAAGGGGGTGTCAGGGTTCGCTAGACTTCTCTTTCGAGTTAAGATTCCTTGCTAGTCAGAATCTAATCAGGCTGGCTTTTGGTCTTATCCTCTACAGTGGGTTTCTGACCCACTTGAGCCAACCATTGGATACCGTTGATATCTTTTCAACGGTGTACCGCCCCAGCCGAACTACCCGCTTGCTGGTGTCCTCTTTCGAGTTAGAAATGCGACAATAAAAGGGTGGTGTCTCATCGTTGACTACACAATCCCCGCAAGGATTGCTTTAACATCTCCCACCTACACTGCGCAACCATTATCACATTCCAACAACAAACTGTAGTGAAGCTCCACGGGGTCTTCGCGCCCCACCGGAATTCCCTGGCCTTCTCACCAGATAAGTAGGTTCACCGAGCCTCTGTTCGGGACAGCAGGATTCTCGTTAAGTCATTCATGCAAGCCGCCAATTAAGCGGCAAGGTATTACGCTACCTTAAGAGGGTCATAGTTACCCCCGCCGTTTAACGGTCCTTCGCTTCGTTGAACCGAAGTTTCAGATACCGCCACTGGGCAGGCATCGGCCCCTATACACATCCTTTCGAACTTGCAGGGACCTATGTTTTTATTAAACAGTCGGAATCCCCTTGTTATTGAAATCTACCCTCTACTCGAGGATAGACGCTCCTTATACCAAAGCCACGGAGCCAATTTGCCGACTTCCCTGAACAGAGTTATCTCGCCACACCTGAGGTTTTTAACCTTGGGGCACCAGTGTCAGTTCTGGGTACGATCATATGATGTCCTTTCATTTTTCTTTTCACGGGCTCCTGGAGCCATTCAAACTTCCTAATGGAAGCCATTTGCAGTTTAAGTTGCATCTCTCCGTTACGGAACTCCACAACTTTATCTTGCTTAGATACGCCACCTCCATAAAGGTGGTGGAGTATTTGGACTATCCAGAAGCGTCAAAAAATGACCTTCGTTACCGAGTGTAATCATATGGTGCAGGAATGTTAACCTGCTTCCCTTTCGTTATACGAATTACGAATACCTTAGGATCGACTAACCCTCGACTGATGAACATTGTCGAGGAACCCTTGCCCTTCAGGTGGTATCAATTCTCATGATACTTTGCTGTTACTACCAGCAGGATTCTTAATCTTGAATGATCCATTCTTCCTTATGGAAAAACTTCTGCTCACTCAAGACACCTTCCTACTCGATCTCTTATCGAGCGTTGTGGTATCGGTGACTGGCTTAGTCCCGTCCATTTTTGGGGCTCTAAGACTCGGTGAGTGATCTGTTACGAACTCCTTAGAGGATGGCTGCTTCTAAGCCAACCTTCTCACTGTCTTAGACCTAAAACGCCCTTGCTTACACTTAGCCAGCACTTTGGGACCTTAACCACAATCAGGGTTATTTCCCTCTCGGACAACAAGCTTACCCCGTTGCCCCGTTTCCAACCTTCTATGATGATAACCAATTCGGAGTTTGACAAGATAGGGAGGGCTCTCGCCCCCTTACTACCTAATCAGTGCTCTACATAGATATCTATCTCCAGTCAGAATGGACTGAGGTCCATTTCGGAAGGAACCTGCTATTGCCATACTCGATTAGCATTTCACTCCTATCCCGAGGTCACGAGAACGAGTTGAGCTCAGAACCTCTTGCGGACTTCCATCTCTCAGATGAGAGACTTCATCCTGCCCCGGGTTAGATCGTATGGCTTCAGGTCGTACTCATGCGATTCGTGGCCTCATCAACCATGTCCCTCACACCGAAATGCTGCGGACAATTGCTTTCGCTTATCCTTTCGGATCACCGCATACGTACACTCCCTGCCACGTGTTTCCAGACGGACGATATGATTGCCAAAATTATGCTCGTATCCTTCGCATAATTGTAAGCAACAATATCTAGCCATCACCACATAGTTTCAGATGCTTTTCACCTCCTGTCAAGGATACTTTTCAGCTTTCCCTCACGGTACTAGTGCGCTATCGGTCTTGAAACGTATTTAGAGTTTGGAGTTGATGTCTCCAATCTTCATGAGCGATATCCAACGCCCATTACTCTGGGACTCTAAAAAGCCATATGGACTTAGATTACGGGGCTATCACCCTTTTAAGCGTCCCGTTCCAGGGAACCTCATCTCATCCACTAAGGCATATTAGAGCCACACCACATCCCTGTTTGCTTTCACAAACAGATTCAGTTTGCTCTTCTCGGATTTCGATCGCCTCTACTTCCCGAATCGCTATTGCTTTCTTTTCCTATGGATACTAAGATGTTTCAATCCTCCATGTTTCCCTTTAGGATTCCAAAGAATCCCAAATTATTCGAAAATCCTTGGTTCAAAGGCAGCATGCGCCTCGCCAAGGCGTATCACCGCTTGCCGTGTTCTTTTTCGGCGTTCAAGCCAAGCCATCCACTATGTGATTTAATTTACACATCCTTGTGGCGAGTTGCTCAGAATTTATATCTGTGTATGGTATCATAAAATCAACCCTTCATTCATAACCAAATGATCATGAATTGCACGTATTTATTATATTATTGTTAATTTAAGAATATAAATATAAATATTAGGATGGAGAACGGCAAGTTTATAACTTTTGAGGGCATTGACGGCTCGGGGCTGACAACCCAAGCCGGATTGTTGAAGGGTTGGTTAGCGGATAAGGGTTATGAGGTTTATTTGACAAAGGAGCCAGACAGGATGGATCACCTGCACAATGATGTGCTTCCGAAGATAAATGAAGGAGTTATCGTTATCTGCGACCGTTATCTTCTCTCATCTTACTCCTACCAATCAATCGATAATGATCTTGAATGGCTTAGGGAGATAAACTCAAGAGCAAAAAAGCCCGACTTAACGATACTTTTTGACGTCCCGGTGTTAATTTCACAGAGAAGAATGCGAAAGCAGAGATGGCATGTTGAGTTGTTCGAAGAGGCGGATAAACTTGAAAAGGTCAGGGAGAATTATCTAAGGATCGCGAAGGATTTGAGAGAGGATGGAGAGGTGATAGAGACAGTGGACGGAAATAAGCCGATAGAGAATGTCAGGGACGATGTTATAAAGATCATCGAATCCGTGATCTAAACAAAAAACATAAATCGACATTTGTTTCAGCCAGAAATTTTGGAGGGACTCTTGGAAGGTTCCGTTTTCGTTTGGAGCAGTTGTTCCCGATCCATATACAACCAGCTCCACCACAGTGCAATCAATGGGGTGAGCACAAAGGCAATAAATGCATAAAATATCATTTCAACCAGGAAACCGATAATTGATCCGATAAGTGGTATGAAACTGAGTGGTATTTCCACCGCAAGATATACGATCACACAAACAATCGATATGCCCAGAATTATAAGCCACATTAAAATGACGTCCGACATGTGGTTCATAAAGAACCTATATGCTGCTTTTATGCCGCCTATTGCCCCAGTGTCCGATATAACCACCGCATAGTTCACGACCGCAAGAACTATGCTGATTATCAGCGCATACAACATCCAGAGTATCATTACCACGAAAAATAATAGAAATGAATATACTACGGTTTCAGCACCGCCAGAATAATCCGCCACGCCACCGATACTCCCTGCAAATAGTATCAAGAATATTATTCCAATGATTATGAGCGGCAGGAGTATTATTATTGTAACCATTAAATTTGCAAGGAACAGGGAGATAAACTTTCTTTTCCCGTACTCCACCATTGTTTCAAACTCTGTTTTCCCTGTTTCAATGGCTTCCTTTACCATGCCTAT
>SMTZ1_10017107_pt1 | contig 10392 bp, 9 predicted proteins | sample DeeMarSWOR136_30_FD_25667 | JGI IMG/M metagenome (IMG submission 25667) | reverse complement strand
TGTGGACGGGAATTCTGATAGTTCTTGCTTGGTCGGCAATAGCTCTTGTAATAGCCTGCCGAATCCACCAGGTTGCATAGGTACTAAATTTGTACCCCCTTTGATACTCAAATTTATCAACAGCCTTGATAAGACCTATATTTCCCTCTTGAATCAGATCCAAGAATTGTAACCCCCGATTGGTATACTTTTTTGCCAGACTTACCACCAGCCTCAGATTAGCTTTGACCAATTCATCCTTAGCGAGCTTTGTCTTAATTTCTCCCCCATCAATCGATTTAATGGCTTTCTTGAGTGCCTTAACATCAAAAGTAGACTCAGCTTCAATTCGTTTAATTTTCTTCTGGGCATTTTTTATAATCTTCTCGTATTCTAATAAATCTTTTTTTAAAATGCCGAGTTTCTTCTCTATCTTCTTTTCTTCCTGCCGGTTCTTTTTTACCTGACGAAATATCTTCTTAAGTTCTTCTAGGGGGGTATTTGTTTTTTCAATGTATTGAGTAATTTCTCCCTCAGCTTTCTCCACTCTTTCGAGGAAAAGTTTTAATTTTTGTGCAACTCTTTCAATCTGGGTTTTGTTAAGATTGCTCTGGTGTACTAAATCGAATATCTTTTTAGAGTTTTGATCAATCTTTTTCCTTAACTCTCTTTTTCTAACTTCACTTAAATTTTTCTGAGTCAATTTCTTTTGTAATTCTAGCTTTTTCTGTTCACTTCTTTTAATCTTTTCTATAAAGGAGAGGACTCTCTTTTTATAGAGTTCTTCATCAATATCCGTTTCTTCATCATCTAAATCTTTTATAACTTCTCTGACAGAGATTTTGTTGGATTTGAGCTTCTCTCCTATACTTAGGATTTCCCTGACAGTGATAGGGGCGTTTAACACAACGTCAGCAATTTCTTTTTCGCCTTCTTCTATGCGTTTTGCAATTTCTACCTCTTCATCGCGATTGAGCAACGATACTGAACCCATCTCTCGCAAATACATTCTCACTGGATCGTTGAGCCTTTCAAAAGGAACTTGTTCTAACCCCTCTCCCGCTTCATCTTCTACCTCTTCTGAAATTTTTTGAAGTTTACGCTTCGGGATTCTTACCTTTTGAGCTCCATCAACAATTTCTATATCCATTTCCCCAAACATAATCATTAGATCATCAATCTGCATCATTAACCTCTTCATAGGTTAAGAATCCCTTCTCTTTTCCTATGTCAATGAGCTGATTTACCTGATCAATGGTATCTTTCTTTGGCGTCAATACCTTACTCCTTATCTCTATCCCGTTAGATAAAAAGCCCACAATTTATTGTGGGTTTACTGCACGTGAAAGGGGAGTTGATCTGTAATATGCTTTTTTCTTCTCTCCAAAAGTTTTTGCTTATCCACTAGGAATTTCTTCATTGCAGTTTCATCTCTTTCCTGCTGAGCTTCCTTGATCTTTATGTTTAATAACTGGATTTCTCTTTTTATGTTCATTTCCTTCAGCTTTTGAATGCTATTTTTTAACGTCTTGGGAATGTCAATAATACTTTCTCCTTTGATGACAAGTTGAGCAACGAGACTTTTTAAGTCCTCATCTTCTAAATGGTTAATTAAACTGTCTGGTTCTATCGGTTGGTTACGATCAAAGCACTCTATGATGAAAAGCATGAGATGTTTTAAATTTGGTTCTTTGAGGTCATCTACTACCTGTGCTTGTTTTACCTTTAGAATTACCTCAGGGTGTAAAATCACTAGCTGGAGTAAGAGTTCTTCTGCCTTGTGCTGAATAGGTGCATTGATGAAAAGTTCTTGTGTCTCTGTATTTTTTTGTTTTTCTAAGTGAATTTCGGATCTGATCACATTTTCAGCAACACTAATCTGTTGGGATAACCTCTGAATGTAAAGATTTCTTTCCGTAGTATCACCTAGCTTTGAAAGAAGAGGTGATACTCTTCTTATAATAGTAAGCTTGCCGTTTATGGTTGAGGTATCATTTTGATGAATCATTTTATTGATAAAAAATTCTATGAGGGGAATAGCTTGGTCTAACCTTTTACTGAATTCCTCTTTCTTTTCTCTATGGATGAATGAGTCGGGATCAACGCCTGGAGGAAGGAGTATGACCTTTGGAGAAATTCCATTCTCCAGGAAGAGAGGTAAAGATTTGATTGTTGCTTTGCTTCCAGACTCATCGGTATCAAAAGCAATAACCACATTACGAGTGAATCTCTTAAGCAGTTTGATTTGTCCATCAGTCAGAGCGGTTCCCAGTGTAGCAACCACATTTTTAATACCATATTGATGAAGGCTCAAAAGATCAAAGTATCCCTCTACCAGAATTACAAAATCCTCTTTTCGAATAAAATTGAGGGCGATATTTAATCCATAGAGACTGTTACTTTTCTTGTATATGATAGAATCCGAGGAATTAATATATTTAGAAATGTCCTCACCAATTGATCTGCCACCGAAACCTATTATCCTCTGATTGTAATTGATAATAGGGAAGATGATCCTTTTTCTAAAACAATCATAAAATGCTCCTTTTTTGCCGGGTTTAATAAGTCCTATCTTTTGTGCCAAATCAAGGGGAACTTCTCTTTGTTTAAGGAATTTCAGCAGCCCATCCCAGTGGTGTGATGCAAATCCCAATTTATAGTCTACGATTGTTTCTTCTGATATCCCCCTTTTTTTCAGATAGTTGCGTGCCTTTTCCCCCTCTCTCGTTTGGGTCAGAAGAGTGGTATAATATTCGGTTGAGAGATCATTAACCTTAAGGAGTTTTTCCTTTTCACTCATTAGATTTTTTTGGGTGGGTGAAGGTTCTTTGTGAGGTAATTCAATGCCGTATTTTTGTGCCAATTTTATTGCTGCCTCTGGAAAAGATAGGTGTTCAAATTTCATAAGGAAGGTGAAAGCATTACCACCAATACCACATCCAAAGCAATGGAAAATCTGCTTTGCTTCACTGACGGTAAAGGAGGGTTCCTTTTCAGAATGAAAGGGGCATAAACCCCTATAATTTATTCCAGCTTTTTTTAAAGGAACATAGTTGTTTATGAGGTGCACTATATTACAGGATTCTTTTATTTCTGATATTTTATCATCAGGAATATAGAGTGGCAAAGTTGGTGTCCCCACATACTTATCAAATAGTGTAAAGGTTTAAAAAAGAATGTGAAAATTGAGTACCATAGGCTCTTTTGAAAGATGTGCTGAAAACAAAAATGAGAAGTGGAGGATTGTAATAAGCTAAACGAAATGGAAAATTTAACACTAATTGATTACCCACAAATAGTCATTTTCCTTGCCGCAAGAGACTTTTTCTTTCTTTTTACACTGGGTTTTTCATAAAATTGCCTTTTCCTTAGCTCTGATAAAACACCAGCTCTTTCGCACTGCTTTTTAAATCTCCTCAGGGCAGTTTCGAAAGAATCATCCTCACTGATCCTTATGCCAGGCATCCATTTTCCCCCCTCCATAGAAATTATAAAAAGGAGTTTAATATAAATTTTAAATTATATCTTATTTAACATTTTTGTCAAATTATAAATAACATATTTTAAATTTTTTTTACACTATCTATAGTGGTTACTATAACTATTTTATATATAATATTTTTAATAGGATTTTAAAACATTGAGGTCTCTTATTCCTACTACTCAAATTCTTCAGGAAATCTTTTTCTCATCTCGTGCCTCATGAAATTTTCTATTTCTGAGGCTGTCTTGAATCGATTAATAACTTTAATAAACTCTTGACATTCATGGTAAGTCATTGACCTTAATATCTTTTTTATTTTTAAAATACTCAGGGGGTTCATGCTGAGTTCGTCGATACCTAAGCCTAAGAGGATGGGAAGATATAAGGGTTCTCCAGCCATTTCTCCACACATCACTACTTCAATACCGTTGCTGTGAGCTGCTTCTACTACCGTTCTTATGAGTCTGATTACTGAGGGATGGAGTGGATTATAGAGGTAAGAAACATGTTCGTTGACTCGATCGATAGCAAGCGTATATTGGATAAGATCATTGGTCCCTATGCTGAAGAAGTCAACTTCTCTTGCGAGCAGATCTGCAATGGTTGCAGCAGAGGGGATTTCAATCATGATTCCTATTTTTATATGGGGATTAAAAGAGACACCCCCTTTTTTTAATTCATGCTTTAATTCCCCCAAGATCTCTTTTATTTGAAAAATCTCCTGCATTCCTGAAATCATAGGAAAGAGTACTTTAAGCTCACCAAAGGCACTAGCTCGCAGTAGTGCCCGAAGTTGAGTTTTAAAGATATTCACCTCTTTTAAGCAAAGCCTAATTGCTCTTAACCCCATAACTGGGTTCATTTCCTCTGCTAAGTCAATGGGAGAGAGAAATTTATCACCGCCCAGATCTAAGGTTCTAATAGTTACTGGATGGGGAGAAATCTTTTCCATCACCTTTTTGTAGATAGTAAAATGATCCTCCTCAGATGGAAGTTCTTTCCTATTAAGATAGAGGAATTCGGTGCGATAGAGTCCGATACCCTCTGCTCCATGTTCTAGAACGGAAGAAAGTTCCTCAATGAGCTCAATATTTGCCAGTAGCTTAATATGAAAACCGTCAGGTGTTTCTGCGGGAAGGTCCTTGTACTTAAAGAGCTCTTTTTCTAATCGTTCATATTTTTGCTTTTTTTCAGAATATTTTTGTAGAGTCTCAGCAGTTGGTCTTATTATCACCACACCGATAGTTCCATCTACAATGATGGTATCTCCACTATTTACTTCTTTGGTAATCTTTTCTAAACCAACTACGGAAGGGATTTCCAATGCCCGTGCCATAATAGCGGTATGAGAGGTTTTCCCCCCCGCATTGATTACGAACCCCATTACCACACCAACGTCTAGGTGAGCTGTATCAGCAGGAGAGAGATCATGGGCAACAATGATCGATTTTTCTTTTATTTTTGAGATGTCTTGTCGCTTTCTTCCAAGGATATTCCTTATTATTCGTTCACCAATATAGTCGATATCCGTTTTTCTCTCTTTTAAATATTCATCTCCCACATCGTCAAAGCCCTTACTCAGCCCACGGATGGTATCTTTGACAGCTGAGGCAGCATCAATCTTTTTCTCCTTGATGGTGTTGATGATGTTCTCAATAAGCAGTTTGTCTTCTAGAATGAGTATTTGGGCATCAATAATGTAACGTGCTTCTTTATATTTTTTACTCTCAACCTCCTTTTTCACCTTCATCAGTTGTTTTCTTGATTCTTTAAGGGATGCCTTAGATCGCTTGATCTCCTGGTTGATTTCAGCTTCAGTGTTCAGGGGCATAGGGGGAAATTCTATCTCACTGGGATCAAGCAGGAATGCTTTTCCAATAATAATACCTGGTGAAACCCCGATACCTTTAAGTAGGACATCCTTTTTTCTCAGTTCCATGATTTAAACTTTCTTTAAAGTTGCTCGCAATCAATCTTTCCAATTCTTTTAAGGCCTTATCAGCATCTCTACCACGGGCTTTGATCTTGATTTTAGAATTTTTTACAACATTTAATGCAGTAAGTGCAATGATACTTTTTCCATCAGCCTCTTGGCCATCTTTTTCTACAGTAATATCAGCACGGTATTTGTTTGCCGTTTTTACAAATATTCCTGCTGGCCTTAGATGAAGACCAAGTTCATTTTTAATGATAAGTTCTTTGGTTTTTTCTAAGGATTTTCTTAATTTTCCCTGACCTTCTACCATATTTTATACTACCTGTCAATTTAAGTGGTCTTTGGGAGGAGGTAGGTCTCCAGAAACCAGAATGGTAAGTTCACCCTTAATGGCTTTATCTTTTAGAAGTTGTATAACTTCAGAAGTTTTTCCACGAATCATTTCCTCGAAAATCTTGGTGAGCTCTCTTGCGATAACAATTTTTCTATCCCCTAATATTTCTAGAATGTCTTTTAAGGTTGAAAGCAGTCTTCTCGCTGATTCGTAAAAGATTAAGGTTCTTGGTTGGTCTCTTAAAGAAAGGAAGAGGTTCTGTCTTTTGCCAGTTTTACGAGGGATAAATCCTTCGAATACGAAACTGTTGGTGGGAAGACCTGAGGCACTGAGGGCCGCAATTAGGGCTGATGCACCAGGAATAGGGATGACCTTTAATTGATTTTCTATGGTTAGCTTAATGAGGTTATAACCTGGATCAGAAATGGCAGGTGTGCCTGCTTCAGAAATCAGGGCAATGTCCCTCCCCCTTTTTAATTGGGAGAGGAGAGATTGAGTCTTTTTAAAACTACTGTGTTCAAAATAGCTCGTAGCGGGGGTTTTGATTTGATAGTAGTTGAGTAGCTTCTTCGCTCTTCTGGTATCTTCAGCAGCGATGAGATCAACTTCTTTAAGTACCTTAAGTGCTCTAAGCGTTATGTCTTCTAAATTTCCTATGGGAGTTGATACAAGATAGAGCACACCGTGTGTGGTTTCTGAGAGTTTTTTTTTCATTGCGCCCACATTACCACCTTTTGTGAAATTTATCAAATGGATTTTACCCCATCCATACTTTCTCACGATGTTTAGACTACTCTCAATTTAGTAAAATGAAATAGAAGTTGTAAGTAGTGCTACTTTTGTGATATATCGGGCTATAAGCAATAAGACGTTATTAGATACTGGTTACTTGATGCTCGATACAATATAGACTATGTCCATAAATCCACTATCAAGTATCTCACATCCAGCACCATGTATGCTTAGAAGGTGCTCAGTTCTTGCATTCACTATTCTAGTGAGGGCAGTATGGTGAGTGGTGAAGGAATCTTACTTGTTGTAGGGGGATATCTCGCTGGATCTATTCCTACAGGAGTTGTCTTAGCTAAACTATTTAGCACAAAGGATATTCGTCAGGAGGGAAGTGGGAACATTGGAGCAACCAATGTGTATCGGGTATTAGGAGTAAGACTGGGTGTCCTTACCTTAGTGGGCGATGTAGTGAAGGGAGCTATTCCCGTTATACTGACCCGCTATCTAATGGATAGTGATATGTGGATTGCAGGGGTGGCTTTCCCCACCTTTCTTGGTCATCTCTTCCCCATCTTCATTAGATTTCGAGGAGGAAAAGGCGTTGCTACCGCTCTGGGAATTTTTTTAGTAATTGCACCGCTTATGGTTCCATGCCTGACCATCATTTTTATTCTGGTGGTTATGAAATGGAAGTACGTCTCTCTAGGGTCTTTGACTGCATCGGCTTTAATGCCTGTCTTCCTTTGTGTGGCAGGTTACCCTCTCGTGTATGTTGATTTGAGCGTGATCATTGGATGCTTGATCTTTTACCGGCATTGGGACAATATTAAAAGGGTGCGGGAAGGAAGGGAGAAAAAGGTATCAAGAGCTGGGAGTTGATTCTCTAGAATAGAGATAAAATGGGGTTAAAGCTTTTTTAGTCGCTGTAGTAACTTTCTCTTGGATTTCGGCAGTTTTTTTGCAGGCCCCTTCTTTTTGGTAGAGATGGGGGAGAGGGGTATCTCCTCATCTTCTTCTAATCCTTTCATGCGAGCAAGTAGTGATAATTCCATTTTCTCTTCAAACGAAGGTGAGGGGATTACCTCACATCTTTTACTCTTGCAGAAATGAGTAATCTCATGATCTGAGGTAACTACTATCAGTTCCTCCCTGCTATTCAAAACCAACCTTTTTATCACCTCATCTGCCTTTTCACCTCTTTTGGAGTAAATAATATCTATTCCTTTCTCTTTGGTGCGTTGCTCAGTAGGGTTACCTTCTTGCCAGCCATCAAACACTACTAAAATAGGATGGTGTTTGAGTGCGCGGTAGTGAGCCAGCTTTTCTATCAGCTTCTCTCTTCCCTTTGCAATATCTAAGTAATCGTAAGAACGCAGAGTAAGGGATTGTCTTATCAGATTGTATCCATCAATGATGATACGAAGAGACATGTGCTTTCTCTTAAGTGTGTGTGCAATCTGCAGGTGAATTTTTTTTAGGAATGATACAAACTTTTTTTCCCTAAGTAATACACCATGAAGAGTGCAATAGGAATAAACAAGAGGGCAATAGCCTGGGTAAGCGTGATGGATTCCAGGATGAATAGTCCCCTCTCATCCCCTCGAAAGTTTTCAATGATTAATCGACCAATGGCGTAGAGGAGAATATAAATCCAAGTGAGTTGACCGTCACCTTTCTTATATTTACGGAAGCTGATGAGAATAAAGAAAATAAGTAGTGCCTTTAAGGACGAATAGAGTTGCGTGGGATGGAGAGGCACTCCTAGTTTTGCAAGACTGTGAGGGTGGGTGAAAGTAATAGCCCACGGGAGCTCAGTTGGCTTGCCATAACAGCATCCTGCAAAAAAACACCCAAACCGTCCAATAAACTCTCCAATAGCAAGACCTGGTACAAGAAGATCACAGGTTTTCCAGAAGGGTAGATTGTGCTTTTTAAGGTATAGAAAGCAGGTGGCAAAAGCGAGAAGAAAACCACCATAAAATACCAGACCTCCACGCCAGATCATAACGATTTCTAGGGGATGATGTACGTAGTATTTTAAGTTTAGTACTATGTAGAAGACGCGAGATCCTATGATGGCAGCAACAAGAAGATAGAAGGTGAGGTCGAGCACCTGTTGTTGATCGTAGCCCTGTTTTTTTGCCTCATGTGATATCAGGGTAATTCCCAGCAGTGCTCCCAGTGCAATGCATACACCATAGGTGTGGATGGTAAATCTGCCTATTGTCAATAAGTCTGGATACATGATGTAAATGTGTAGCTATGCAGCCTTGCTATACTTCACCGCAGATTTACCCTGTTAGATACGTATGGTATAGCAGGTGAACTTTGTTAAGTGTTTGTCCTGTTGGATAAATTATCTATTGTACAGAGTTTACTATCTCACAGGGGCACCGCTGAGATGGCTGAAATCAATAGAACTATTCTACCGTGTGAGAAGTGCCGTACCTTTTTTCTAACGTGGTAAAAATGATCTCCTCATTTATTGTGTTTATAATTTTTCTCCGCGTACTCTGCGATTTCTGCGGTTAATAGTTACTGGGATGGAAACTTTTTTGTAACTATTCCGATAAGCAGTAATACTAGTCCTATAGATATAGCGGAATCGGCACAATTAAAAGCTGGCCAGTGATAGTGATACCAATGGAGATCCATAAAATCGACAACCTCTCCCCATCTCGCTCTGTCGATAAAGTTTCCTATGGCACCGCCTAGTATGAGAGAGAGCGTAATGATAGCATAGATATGCTTACTTTGTAAACTTTTTAATAAATAAAGGATGAAAGCGATGGCAACTAGAGAAATAATAATAAGTAAGATCGAGCGTATTCCACTGCCTTGCCCCGAGAGGAGCCCAAAGGCAATACCTCTATTTCTGGTATGAACGATGGTGAGGAAATGTTCTATGATATCCAGAGATTGGTGGAGAGCAAAAGATTTTATAATGAGGTATTTTGTGCATTGATCGAGAATAATAACCGTAAGGGATACAAGGGTAGATAAGAGGTATTTCTTATGTGTATGAGTTCCCATGATAATCAGCGGCTACCTTTTGACTACATTTGAGCAACGATGGCAGAGAGTAGGGTGGTTACCACCTTCACCTACAGTTTCACTATATTTCCAGCACCTCTCGCACTTTTTACCAGGGGCTCTGGAGATCTTTACCTCAAGTGCTTCTAAAGAGGCCTCCAGGCTGAGCTCTTTATCAGAAGGGTGCTTGGAAAGAGTGACTTTTGAGACGATGAATAGGTCTTCCAGTATATCTTGACAGCGTTTCAGGAAGAGATACGCATTTTCCGGAGCTTCAAGGCTCACCTCTGCCTCCAGTGAATTACCAATGAGTTTTTCTGCTCTCTTCTCTTCCAGCACCTTTAAAACCACATCTCTTACCTGAAAAAGTCTTTGCCACTTCTCATAAAGTTGAGCATCAGAGTACGTGTCGTCAAGCTGGGGGAAGCGTGAAAGGTGGATACTCTCCTCTCTCTCCCCATCAGGTGGCAGGTATCTCCAGAGTTCCTCAGCAGTGAAGGGTAGAATGGGAGCCATCAGTTTCACCAGTGCGGTAAGAATGTGAAATAGCGTGGTTTGGGCTGATTTCCTTGAGGTAGAATCAGCAGCAGAGCAATAGAGCCTGTCTTTTAAAATATCCAGATAAATGGCACTCATATCGGTAACACAGAAGTTGTGTAAAAGGTGATAGATGGTGTGGAATTCGTAAGCTGAGTAAGCTTCAACTACCTTGGTGGTGAGATGGTAGAGCTGATGAAGTGCCCAACAATCCATCTCTTCTAACTCCTGGTAGTCAACCTTCTGTTTCGGATCGAAGTCGTTGAGGTTTCCTAGGAGAAAACGGCAGGTATTTCTTATTTTGCGGTATGATTCTGAGAGTCTTTTCAAGATTTCATCTGAGATTCTGATGTCTTC
>SMTZ1_10026310_pt1 | contig 10393 bp, 6 predicted proteins | sample DeeMarSWOR136_30_FD_25667 | JGI IMG/M metagenome (IMG submission 25667) | reverse complement strand
CACCGCCGGTCAGCCCGGTGTAGATCGAGGGATCCTCAGCGTTGATGACATCGCGCATCTTCACTTCGCTGGATATCGTCTCGCCCATTTCATTCGTACCCGTCAGGGCGATATGGGTGTGGGAGTCGATGATTCCGGGGATGACATATTTCCCCGTAGCATCAATCACTCTGACTCCTTCGGGAGGTTCGATGTTCTGGCCGATTTTCTGGATGATGCCTTTGAGAATCAGGATGTCGCCGTTCGAGATTGTCCCGTTGGTGACGGTGAGAATCGTCCCGTTCTTTATCAAAAGTTCTTGGCCGGATAAAACCCCGGGCAGAAGAGCCAATCCGACGAAGATAATGAAACCGATGACACTTTTTCTCATGATCATCTCCTCCTATTCTGATAAACCAGGGCTCCGTGTGGCCCGCAGCTCAGCACTGCTTCCCATGATGGTGATTGTCCCTTCAATCGTATCCTGCTCTGCCTCGCCGCTGAAAGCGAGATCCACAGTCCTTCCCATCGCTTCTCCGGTTATGGTGAACGTGATGTCTTTCCCGGATATAATTCCATCGCTGATGGCCCATTCTCCAAAATCGGAGATCATCTTCCCGCTGATTTGGTTTCCGTCCTGTTCGATTTCCATCGTGAATTCCATCTTGCCCATGGCTCCGGTCAGGGTGGCGTTCCACCGTCCGGAGAGATTCAGAGCGGCCGGCTTCTCTCCCTCTTTTTTTTGAGGCTCTTCAATTTCGAAGGACAGGCCATCGACGAACACCCGCCGGACTTGGGCTTTTTGGCTGAAGATTTCGTCAGAGGTGAGGATGAGATTGGCAATCTTTCCCGCCTCCAGGCTTCCCTGGATGTTGTCTACCCCGAGGAACTGAGCTGGAGTGAGGGTCATCGCCCTCAAAGCTTCCTCTTTGGGCAGGCCTTTCTCGACGGCTGTTTGGATATTCTTGATGATGTCGACCGTCTTGGTGATCCCGTTTGAGGTCAAAGCGAATTTGATTCCCTGCTGGTGGAGGTTGGCCGCATTGGCCGGGTAGATCTCTTTTTCGGCCTTCTCTTTCAAGTCATTTCCCTGGTTAGCATAGCTGCTGGTGAACGGAGGTTTGAAGTCGAGAGACACGAAGAGAGGAACTTTAGCTTTTTTGACCAATTCTGCCACACGCCAGGCTTCATTAGCGCCAGTGAGAAAACCGTTGAGCTTGAAATCTTCGATCAGTCTCAGGGCTCGTTTGATGTCCTCTAAGTTGTCGCATTTGAAGACTACGGGTTTTCTGTCGACGACATACGGAACCAGAGTTTCCAGGAAAGGGTCATATTCTGGCCTTTTCAACCCCTTGGCTGATTGGGCAAACAGAGATTTGTGCAGGGAATAGTGCTGCGTATCAAGGAACGACTGCTGGAGATAGGACATGGTTCCCATAACACTCGACGGATATGCCCTCCGCACGGTGGTAAAGCTGACATGGAGGGCAAAAGCATGGGTGACAACCATCGGCTCGACTTCCTCACCGTTCAGGTTGAGGAGAACGCTCTGCCCGGCGAAAATGCCGGTCTCGGGTACGACAAGGATTGTGGTGATTCCGATTTTGTGCAGGCTGTCTAAAGTTGATTTCTTGGCTTTGAGCTGGTCAAAGGCTTTCATCTCAGGGTGCTGTTCAACAGGCGCCTGTGCGGGCTGCCCGGCTTCCCCTCTCTCCGTCGGTTCTGGCGACTTCCTGGTTTCCAGGAAATGACCCGTGTGGGCGTCAATCAGTCCGGGGTAGGCGAACAATCCTTCCGCTTCAACAACCTCAGCCTCTTCAGGAACAGCGACTTTCTCTACCGGGCCAATAGATTCTATAAGCCCATCTCGAACAATGATTGTCCCTTTTTCTATCGGCGGACCGGAGACAGGGAAGATCTTGCAGTTGACGATGGCATAGGTGGGGTGGATGCGAGCTGAGGACAGAGAGGCAAGGCCGATAAGAAAGATTAAAGCCGCGATTAGGGTGAACTTATTTTGTTTTTTCATGCTCCTCCTTTGCAAACGTTATTATTTATGTCAATCATCCCCTTCGAATAAACAAGCTATTTTAACAAAAAACATCAAGCCTGGTCTACAAATTCGTTGGCTTGAAAAATGAGAAATGGATTACTGAGTTACTGTTCCAGTTGTCAGTCATTTATCATTGCTACTTTCCTTTGTCTTTCCCGTGGAAGTGGGAATCCAGTCCCCTCCCCTCGTCATTCCCGCGCAGGCGGGAATCCAGGCATATCTGAAATAATTTTGTCTTGATAGAACTGGATTCCTGCTTCCGCAGGAATGACGGGCAGGGACTCGGGAATGACAAAAGGTTGTCGTTCTTTTTGACTGAGTGACTGAGTTACTATTCCAGTTTTCAGTTATCAGTAACTCATTGACTTTTTTCTGCAGTGAGGATGGACGAGGACCTGGAAAAAAACTTACGGTTCTGGGGGGGCTCCCGTTGGCTTGAAAAATATGGTGGCAGGATCGGCGAGAGTTTTGTACAATCTGTGATTCATCATGATCAAAGGTGTTCGAAAAATATACTCTGAAGTGGCTGACACCTACGAGCGGGTCAACCACGTTCTCACTTTGGGGTTGGATATCCACTGGCGAAGGAAGGCTGCCCGGATCGCAGCCAGCGCTGACGGTCGATACTGGCTGGATGTCTGCAGCGGGACGGGTGAGATGGCTCAAAACCTCTCTCGCCTCGCCCAGGCAGGGGTTAAAATCATCTCGGTCGACTTCAGCGCGCCGATGTTATCCAAGGCTCGGGGAAGAAGGGATCACACCGGTGTTTCCTTAATCGAGGCCGAAGCCAGGCATCTCCCTTTCGCCGATGAGACCCTTGACCTGGTGACGATTTCGTTTGCCACGCGCAACTTAAGCTCCAACGAAGATTACCTGACCTCACATCTTCGGGAATTTCGCCGCGTGCTCCGGCCAGGCGGCCTGTTTGTCAACCTGGAAACGAGCCAGCCGTCTTCAAGGCTGGTCCGGCGATTTTTCCGATTCTACATAAACCTTGTCGTCAAGCCTATCGGAACGCTGATCTCAGGTTCCAAGGCCGGCTACAGCTATCTCTCCTTCACCATCCCCCGGTTTTATTCCGCTGAGGAGTTCTCCTCGATTATCCGCCAGGCCGGGTTCAGAAAAATCGACTACAAGAAGCTCTGCTTCGGGGCTGCCGCCATCCACACCGCAGTAAGATAAATAGGGGAAGGATGCTTTTTAAGCAGAGGGACAGGCAACTTTTCAAGAAAAAAGAATCCAGTCCCCAAAAAGTCATAAGTATCCCATTTATCCCTGAGCAAGCTTGTGCCTGCACTTGCTACCTGCCTGCGCAGGTACAAGCTCCGCGGGTGCAAGCTCCAGCGAGTGCAAGAACCCAGTCCCCTCCCTTTGTCATTCCTTCCCTTCTTCGTCATTCCTGAGTAGTCAGGAATCCAGTACTAAGAAAGATTTTTATCAAGATAAACCTAGGTTCCTGCTTTCGCAGGAATGACATTATTTTATTCCTGGATTCCCGCTACCTGCCTCCGTAGGCACAAGCTCCGCGGGAATGACGGGAAGGGACGCAGGAATGACGTTATTTGTAGTCCTGGTTTCATGCTGCCCATGCTACCTACCTGCGTTGGCAGGTAGCGGGTAGCAGATGGGGACTCGCCTTGTTCCTAGAAAGCATCCGTCCCTAATTATTTTTCTGCAGTACCTCAGTTACTGACAACCCTTTTTATTGTCGGTTGGGCCGGAATCATGTATCATATACCAGCCCGGCCCAAAAACAGGAATCAAACCTTGATTAAAAGAGCTGTCAAGATCTTAAAAGCCACGATCGGTCTTACCTCGAACAGAAAGGAACTTCTCCCCCGACTCCCTTTCCCGGTGGAAGTAAAATCCCTCCTCACAGATTTCATGGAAGTCAGCGAAATTCCCTACGCGGATAATCTCGATGGGTACGTGACTGTCGAAGAAACACCTGGAGAGCTTTTCTACAAAAAAGAGGGCGAGGATCTAAGGATTGAAGGCCCCTTCCTCGAATTAATCCGAACCGCTTCTGATCTTCGGTACAGCCTCTGGGGAAACCTGGGATTCTTGTGCAGGTACACTCTTTATCTTCTGGAGAAAAAACATCGCATCCACAATTTTCACGCTTGCGCTCTGTTCGATGAGCCCAAAAACAGGCTCTTTCTGATCCTCGGCGCGGCTGGAAGCGGCAAAACAGTCTACCTCCTGAGCGGGTTGCTCCGGGGACTCAAGCTCTTCTCGACAGAGACCGTCCATGTCCAGATCAAACAGGACCAAGTAACTTGGTTTATGGGGTCCCTTGTCGATAATGTCCGGTGGGGGACCTTGATTCATGACTTCCCTGACTTTCTTCCCGGCGAGCCGCCTCCGGCAAGGGATCATGAGTGGCAGTCAAAGATCGCGCTTGATCTAAGCAGCTACAGAGCCAATCCGGTTGAGCTGGCAAACCTCGAATCCGTAGTCGTCCTTCTTCCCCATATCGAACAAGGCCGCCTGGGTTTTCATCTCAGCCCCATCAAAGACCCCAGGCAGGCCGCCCAAGCCCTGTTTGACAACGTCTCCCAAAGATTAACCGAGACTGTTATCCTCTACGACCGTCTTCCCCTGCTGGGATTTGAGGAAAAAGGCCTGGCTGAGACCCGCCTTGCCGCCCTCCGACAGCTCGTTCACCATGAATCCATCTCCCAGGTTGCGGCTGTCCTGGCCAATCCTCGTGATTGTTGGGGCGATCTTTTAGACTAATGCGAACATAATAAATAATGTGACAATCTATGGTCGGCGCTGAGGCCGGGGGCGGCCCTGGCGCCGCATATATTTTGTCATTTCATTTATTTCATCCGTACTAGTTCGAATAAGGAGAAGAACAATGGGTAAAGCTTGGGACAACGTGGTCCAGATGCCGGTCGGAGGGAGATCCGAAAAGCCTCGAACTTCGGGTCTGACCATGGTCATCGATAAGGGGATAGGACTCCATCATCTCCAGGATCTGATCCAGACGGCAGGCGACTACATCGATATCATCAAACTGACGTTCGGGACCTCTGCTTTTTATGACGAGGACCTGCTCAAGAGAAAAACCGAGATAATCACTTCTTCCCGGATTGAGGTCATGCCCGGAGGGACTTTTCTCGAGGTCGCAGTCTGGCAGAACACCCTGGACGACTACCTCAAAAGTGCTAAAAATTTGGGATTCTCCGCCATCGAAATCTCAGACGGCACGATCGAGATGAGCCTCGAGGCCAGGAGGGAGGTTATCAAGAAAACGCTGGATCATGACTTCAAGGCCATTACCGAAGTGGGCAAGAAGGATCCGAAAGAAGTTTTGCCGATCTCCCTGGTCCACAGGATTATCGGCGAAGATATCGAAAACGGAGCCTTCAAGGTCATCGTGGAAGCCCGGGAGGCAGGAAAGGGAGTCGGGATTTTCGATCAAGAAGGGAAGATAAAGGACGAAGAAATCGACAATATCCTGGCAGGTGTGGAGGATATAAACGCCCTGCTCTGGGAGGCCCCGCTGAAAAATCAACAGCAGGCATTGATCCTCCGCTTCGGGATCAACGTGAACCTGGGGAATATTCCCTCGGACGAGGTGTTGGCCCTGGAAGCTTTGCGCGAAGGAGTTCGGGGTGATACCTTGAAGAAGGCCTATCTCGAAAACAAAGACTGGAAAACCCCGGGATAACCCGGTGGGTCAGAGTCGGTCCAGGAGGAGGATCAAGACAGAATGTTCTCCCTCAGGGACTTGGAATTTCAATGAATTTCCTTTGAAAATGTCCTTGATTTGGTCATCGATCCTGAGTTGATAGCGTCCCTTAGCCAAGAATCTGATCTCGATCGTCCTCTTCTCTAAAGATTTGACTTCGAAAGAAATCTCCTCCTCAGAGTAGAAAAAATGCCGAAAAACAGCCCCTCCGTTTGCTTTGATAATATCCCTTCCCTCTTCTTTGAGCTTGATCTCAGAAGGAGAAATCTCCACATCATAGTGCCTTCCCTGGAAGGAGATCCGCTTCAGCTTTCCGCTTTTTTCCGGCTGGATCATCCCAAACCTGAACCCTTCCCAGGGGTTGACATCTAGATAATCCTCGACCGCGATCAAAGCAAAAAGAGGCCCCCAGCTTTGATACCTTCTGCCTTTGGGTTCGCCGGTCCGGGAATCAAAGTTTTCTGGACAAAGCTGAAAGTTCTTCCAGGTGCGCAGGAAAAGCTCCAGACTTTTCCTGGCAAACTCAGAGGCGATGGCATCAAACCCGTAGGCTTTAAGGCCCTGGTAGATAAGATAGTTCGTGGGAGGCCAAACCGTGCCTCGCCAGTATTCCTGATCCTTGAAGGCGGGGTCATCCCTGGAAATCGTCGGAATGACATATTCTCCCCAGAATTCACTGCTGTTCAGAAGACGCCTGACCATCAGCAAAGCCCTGTCCTTATCAGGAATCCGGGCCAGGAGAGGATAGAAATTGGAGGAGGCTTTCCGGGTTGAAAACCGGCCGTCCCAGTGCCGGTCGAAGTAGAATCCTTCCTTCTCATCCCACAATAGGTTGTTGACGAGGTCTTTCATGTTCTCGTATTCGGCAAGATAGTCTTCGTATTCCTCTCTCTTGTTCAGAATCCGGGCGATCTGGGACAGGCACCAGGCATCGAGGGCATACAGGGAGTTGAGATCGACACAATTCATGGTCATCGTGCTCGTGAAGGTATCGAAGCCTGCGTCATCCCAGTTTGGCAGGTCGTCCTGACCAGACTCCCACAACGCTCTCTGTTTGCCGTCGACATTCTCCTCCCACTCGGGCTTGTCCTCGGCCACAAGATCATCATCCGAACCCCATTCGAGCAACCCGTCGCCGTTCCCATCCCGGCGGGGCAGGCCGGTCATTTTTTCTTCTTTCCAGAAAGCATGCCAGCGGCGGAGATAAGGATAGGCATGTTCCAGGATCTCGATATCTCCCAGCCTTTGGAAGAGCTTCAAGACAACATAAGATCCCACAGGCGGTTGAGACCGGTCGGACGTTCCTCCGAATCGCCCTCGCCAGTTGGGTATATTCCCGTTGGGATACTGGGTTTCCAAGACGGCCTTGAGGATATCCTTGGCATGTTTGGGACTTTCGATAACCAACTCAAGGGCATTGAAGAAGGAATCCCATTCGAAAATCGTCCAATGATCGGGAGTGCCGTCGGGTTTGGGGAATATCCAGCGGCGGCCGGCGGGCGTGTAAAGTCTGTGTTCCCCAGCCTGGTAGAGAATCATCCAGAAGAGATTGTTGGTGATCGCCTCCGAGGGTCCGGCATACATCCCTTCGACCTTCACTCTCTTCTTCTTGTACCTCTCCTCTTCCTCATTCAAAATCCTGTCGATCAACCCCTGATTTTTGTAGCGATATATATGATTGCTGAGGATGCGGGCATCTTCTCCCACCCCAACGACAAAATGAAGCAGCCGCTCCTTTTCGGTCGTGTAATACAGAGTCAATTCATCTGTTTCCTCTTCTTGGTCGCTGGAAACGGCATCGGCCATCCGGTTGGCCCAAAACAGATAATGGCGTCCGGCAGGGACGGGACTCAACCCGGCTACCTGTCCGTCGGGAAGCAACCGGTAGACGCCTTTGAAGTCCCACGGGAAGTACTGAATCAGATGGACCTCGATGTTCTTGGGAGCGATGATCCTGCCGACGACAGTCCTCTCGTCCTGACGGGACCATTCCAAGACCAGGGTTTCAGACCCCCGGGAGGGCTTTTTCAGGACGGGCGTATCTCCTCCCATGTTGAACGGGAGTGCCAGGTCGAGCTTGATCCGGGCGTACCCGCCATCTGGCGCATGCGGTCCGCATTCTGAGATGAGATAGAAAAGGTCCTCTCCCTCGGCCAGCCGGTCTTCTCGTCTTATCCTCAACCTGAAGGCAAAGGCGCTCTCTCGCTCGGGCGTGAGGACAAGTCCGGCCCATGATTTTCCCTCCAAGGCGCCGATGTATACTTCGCGCCAGGGGTAGTAGATTTCGGGACGAGCCCCTTGAACAACCAGGACGGTAAGGACGAGCAACGGGATGAGTCTTTTGACCTTTGTCATTTTTTCAGCTCAACCAGAGCGGTTTCAGTTCTCAGTCAGATCAAATCTCCATAGAATCTAGTCAACATCCATAGACAAAACTTTACCGGGCTAATCGCCTCAAGCCATATGTCTCGGCCCACTCGACAGCCTCTGTGTATTCGCTTCTTTTCAACCTTCGGGAAATCTTGGGATACTCGGGGGCTTTGTGCTCCGGCCGGTACTGAGCCATCAGGTTCAGGTAGGTATCCTTTGACAGGTCTCTGGCTACAAACTTCAGGAATTCCTCTGTTCCTGAGACCCTGTTGGGGAGGATCAGGTGTCTGAGGACAACACCCCTGACCGCGATTCCTCTTCCGTCGACCTGGAGAACGCCCACCTGGCGATGCATTTCCTTCAAGGCTATCTGGGCATAATACGGATAGTTGTAAGCGCCGTCTGAGTATCTGGCTGCATGTTCGGGGTCCATGTATTTTCCATCCGGAAGGTAGATATCCACGATCCCGTCCAGCAGCTGGAGGACATCCAATGTCTCGTAGCCGCTGGTGTTGTAGACGAGCGGGATCTTAAGTCCCTCCGGGATGGCCAGCTGGACAGCCCGGACTATACTCGGCACATAATGGGTGGGAGTGACCAGATTGATGTTGTGACAGCCCATCTTCTGGACTTTGATCATGGTCTCGGCCAGCCTCTGATCGGATATTTCGACCCCTTCTCCTTCGATGCTGATCTCATAGTTTTGACAGAAAACGCACCGCAAACCGCAGTTGGAAAAGAAGATGGTTCCCGAACCTTTCTGCCCGACCAGCGGACGCTCTTCACCAAAATGAGGAAAAGCGCTCGAAATCTTGACCTTGGCCGAAGCCTGACACCGACCTGTCTGGCCCTGCTTGCGGTTCACCCGGCAGTCTCGGGGACAGAGATGACAGCTTTCGTAATAAACGTCCAATTTATCAACGCGCTCAGAGAGGAGGCCCTTATCCTCGAGATCCAAGTAGGATGGATAGGCCTTCGAGCCCGATAGGCTCTGGAGAGGCATCTTCCCCCTGGAGCCGAACAGACGGGAAGGAAAGAGAAGCGCTGCGCTCGACAACAGGACTGAGTCAGTCAGGAAACTGCGTCTGTTAACTTTTTTCATTTTCCTGGTTACCTCTAAATATTACTTCATCCTCCAGGGCTTGTAAATAGAAGACCGTTGTCGGTTGTCAGTAGACAGTTGTTAGCACAAAATGTCATCCCTGCGAAGCCTGTACCTGTGTAGCCTGTGCCCGCGCAGGCAGGAATCCAGTAGTAATGTAAATAAAGATATTTCTGGATTCCTGCTTGCGCAGGAATGACGAAGAGGGGACGAAGGGATGACGAAAGGGACTAGATTCCTGCGCCTGCGCAGGAATGACGGAGAGGGGACGAAGGAATGACGGAAGAGACTGGATTCCTGCTCCCCGCTACCTGCCTCCGCAGGTACAGGCCCCGCGGGGACAAGCTTCGTTTAAAAAAGGGGACATTTAAAAAAGGGGACAGGCACCTTTTAAGGTGGCCAAGCTTAGACCAGGGGTTGTGTGACTGGGTTAGGTTACCTTATCTAATATCTCAGGGAATTGTTCGTATTCTCGAGAGGAATAAATCTCATCGACGGCTTGGAAAAAGGCCTCGATCTCTTCCATGGTGTTGTAAAAATGAGGTCCCACTCTTATCACGTCGGGTTCTCTGTCCTTTCCCTTCCGGAAATCGACTCGAATGTTCTTCTTTTCTAAGGCTTCCCGGATTGAGTAGGCGTGGGACAGATGGAGTGAGACCGCTCCAGCTCTGCGGGCCTCATCCTCAGGAGTGAACACCTCAAATCCTTTCTCTTTGGATCTCTCGATGATCCGCTGGGTCAGGGTGAGTGATTTTCTTCGGATCTGCTGAAGGCCAACGCGTCGGATGATCTCGAGTCCCGCCAAGGCCGTGTAGAGACTCGGAATCGGCAGGGTTCCCGACAAAAATCTGTAAGAACCTTGGGTGTATTCCATCTCGGTGGAGAAAGCGAAGGGCGTTTTATGCGCGAACCAGCCAGTCAGTTGTGGCAGCAGTCGGGAGGCCAGCTCTGGCCTGACGTACATGAAGCAATTGCCCGGCCCCCCACACAGCCATTTCAAGCAGCCCCCGATGTAAAAGTCGACATCCAAATCTTTGACATCGACAGGAATAATGCCGGGTGCATGGTAACCGTCGATCACAGTCAGGGCCCCGGCCTCTTTGGCTCTGGCTGAGATGCGGGCAATATCCTGGATATAGGCCGACTTGAAGTAGACATGGGAGGTGGCGACAAACAGAGTCTTCCGGTC
>SMTZ1_10019513_pt1 | contig 10393 bp, 9 predicted proteins | sample DeeMarSWOR136_30_FD_25667 | JGI IMG/M metagenome (IMG submission 25667) | reverse complement strand
AAAAGAATCTACGACCTAAATCTATAACTCCTTGATTCAAAAACAAATTTGGAGCGGGCAACGGGGATCGAACCCGCGACCCTCGGCTTGGGAAAGCGAAACAGGCAATTTTTCTAACCCCTTGATAATTGGTTTGGTTTCCCGTAATTCTTCAAAATCATTTAGACAAATACATTTCCACTTATTCCAGTCTATTCTATCTATTCCAGTCTTTTTGATTTAATTCTATCACAATTTTATCACAGTGATTCTCTGAATCGCAGGGCAACAAGTAAGGCATTCCTAGCTCATGTTCCACCACATTTGGATCCAGAAACAAGGTTATACGTGATGAGACTTGAGAAGATCGGAAAAATTGTACCATGTAAAGAAATTTAGAACATATCAGAACTTAAGCTACCCTACACTGCGGTTAAATTACACTAGTCAAAATAAACTTATTTCTAGGAAGTCTGCCTCTCCTTTCCGAAGGTCACCTCCTTATAATCGAGAAATAGACAATTAAGTGAAGCATGCTCGATTTCGATTTGGTAATCGATAGAAAGTCTTTGCCCTTTATTAATTTCGATGGATAGAAAATTCAAGTGGGTTTCAAGGTTTTGATATGCCCTTCATACCGGAACCTTTTGGGAGGGGCGGATAGTGGCAAGATATGTTCAGTTCCTTCCCGCAATGGTTTCAGCTTACCTGTTAAACCTTCTTGCGTTGTTGGCGCTTAAACATGTGAAGAGGAAACTCCCATATCTTGTGGTTGATTATTCTTGACAGACTATTTCCTTTCTTGTATATTCAACGGAACCAAAAGCGAATTCTAATCATTGACTGAGAATCTGAGCGAGGCTTACGAAAATTGCGCTTTGAGACCTGACAACACAATCAGTTCATTCTCTAGTTTTTCATGATCCCTTCCCTTCAGTAAAGGAAGCGTCCGATGATCTACGAAATCCGCACCTACACATTGAAACCTGGCCAAATTCCAGAATTCGAAAAGCGATTCGAAGCGTCGCTGTCGGTACGCCTGAAATATTCTGAGCTGGCTGCCTTCTGGCATACAGAAGTTGGTCCACTAAACCAAGTCATTCACGTCTGGCCATATGAGGATCTTCAGCAGCGCACTGAAATTCGTGCGCGGTTAGCTCAGGAGCCTGGTTGGCCTCCCATGGCCAGCGAACTCCTCCTGTTCATGGAATCCGGGATCTATATCCCAGCTCCTTTTTCGCCAAAGTTGGGTGGAGGCCAGAAGCTCGGGAACATATATGAAATGCGTATCTATCAGTACCAACCTGGTTCCATCCCAACTGTGATTGAGCGCTGGCGCGAAGCGCTACAGGGAGGACGTTTGCATCTGTCGCCGCTTGCTGCGTGTATGTCGAGCGAGATCGGTCAGCTTAACGTTTGGATTCACATTTGGCCATACGCCGACCTGAATGAACGCGCCCGCATTAGGGAAGAATCTGGAAAGCTTTCCACTTGGCCGCCCAAGGCCCGTGAGTTCCTTGTAAGCCAGCAAACCAAAATTCTCATCCCGGCCTCTTTCTCACCCATGGCGTAGAGTCGCTTTCAACCCACACTTGATCCAATTGTCAAAGACCGAGGCAGCGGTAGAAATGGCTCTGCCTTTTTTTGAAGGTTTCTATCGCTATTCGTTAATTCCCAAGACTTTACGATACTGTAGCTTCGTAGGTGAAACCCGCAACCACTCCTCTTCTATCCTTACTTTCTGGATTAATTATGATGCCAGAGCATTCCCGTCAGAAATCCCACAAAAATATACTCAAACCTCGTTTTTAGAAATTCTTTTAATTTTCTATTGGTATTAAAGACTTATTTGTGCCCATTCGTTAGGCAAAATGGTGGAGAAGGCATCTGTCAAGGCTAATAGAGACGAAATCAACAGCTATTCAACAAATCATTGTGGATTACATAAAGAAAACCTTTTGAATTGAAGCCTGTCTTCAATATGCCGATCCTGGCCAGTCACTGATTGTGTCGAGTTTATTCTATGCCCTTTGCCTACCTGTGCCTGCCTGTCGGTAGGCAGGCACAATCCGCAATTGCTCTTTTGCGGTCCTGCGAATGGCCTCCTTATTACCTTTTTGTCTTTTTCTTACCTTTTCGTCCCCTCAAAGAGGTCCAGGTACGGCCCTCTTTCTCTGAACAAAAACAAATTATTTCGAAAGGGTTAGTTGCGTAGTTTTAAAGTCTCATAGAATGGCGAAAAGATAGGGAGGAAAATAAAAAACAGGAGGTACAAAAAACTTCACTGCAAATATTACTTCAGTCCGGGAAAACGAAAACACTGCATTCGTATGATTTAATGAAATCATTGGCAAGGATGGAAGGGTTTAAACCCTGGACACTGCGGTTAAATCACGCATGTCAGAATAAACTTATTTATAAGGAGTCCGCCTCCCCTTTCCGAAAGTTCCTTCCTCAAAGTGTGATTTCTGAAATTTAACTTTCTATACGACACTTTAAAGGATATTCCTTGAAAAGATAAAGGTCAAGAGATCGGGGTCAGGCATCGGTAATAAGGTATTAGCCGGATAATAAAACAGGCAGAAGGATAATAAAATCGAATGTGTGATTGCAAAGCCTAACCCTCGTGACGGCCTTCTTGGAGATCTTATATTTTTTGTTACCATAAAGCAAAATTATCTTCCATTATTTATGCGTAATTCAATAAATATAGTGAAATCCCCCCAAAAAGCTTCTTTAGAATGTCCTCAAAAGAATTGTCTGAAAAAGCTAGGCAATATCAAATGGAAAAGGACAAGGAGATTGTTTTGGCAGAATCAATCTTCCGCATATCCAAAGGATGGGTCTATTTTTTAAAAAACCTAGTTTGGACAAGACTGTAATGATTTAATAAAGGTTACTTTTCTACTTCCGCTATCCTACATACTTGGTAGCGTTTTTTCGACCTCAAAGCCATCAATACTTCAGCCGCACCACAAAATCTTAATGCCTTTGTCGGGCATACGGTAACACAGAACGGTTCTAAACCTTGAGTAATCCTATCCTGACAAAAGTGACATCCGCCATTAATTACCGGATAATAGTCTGCAAATAGTCTCCCCCCGACTGTTTCCGGTCCTATGGTAACGAGTCTTATCCACTGGTCTCCTCCCGTAAGTCCGTTTTCCTGTTTACATGCTATTTCACAAGCATGACATTCAACGCACTTCTCTAAATCCACCAGAATAGCATTTACATTCGGCATTTGACTCCCCCTAAACTTTCTTCAGCCGACAGAGAAAAGCCCTGGTACTAAAGCTGCCAGCAATCGGGTCTACATTTTTATCATCTGTTAGGTCGTTATATCGGGGCTCTTTCCATCCGTGAGGAATAAACACGGTATTGGGTGGAACCGCCTTTGTGATTTTGGCCTTCAATTGAACGCTGGCCCTCGGCGACTCAACAACAACCCATTCACCATCCTGAATGCCATATTTCTTGGCTGTAGCAGGATTCACAACTGCAAAGGGTTCGGGAAAGATTGCTTTTATCCATGGAAGCTCATGAAATTGGCTGTGCGTGTGGACAAGTGGCTTCATACCATTATTACAGATTAAAGGATACTCCTGAGCCAACTCAGGTTGGCTTCTTGGGCTTTCCGCTGGCTCCCTGTAAACTGGGAGGGGGTCGTAGCCATATTCTTGAAGTATACTGGAGTAGAGCTCAACTTTCCCTGATGGTGTTTTAAATCTTTTCCTCTCATATTTTCCATAGAGCTCGGAAGGCGGGTAAATCTTGGTAATTCCGTCGCGACTTTCCTTGAGCAGCTCAACAGTAATACCCTTACCGGTAGCTTCAAACTCCCAGTCGACATACTCTTCGAGACTTTCCCACGGGAAAAATTCCCCCAACCCAAGTGCTTTTGCCACCCCAGTGACAAAATCCCAGTTGGAGCGACTCTGTCCCAAGGGTTCAACAACCTTCCGCTGCCACATGTCAAGATGGATTGTTTGGGGTCTCCCATGCCTCGACGAACCCAGACGCCAATAGAAATAATCATCAGTTTCCAGGAAAGTTGTACAGGGAAAAACAATGTCAGCAAATTCAGCGGTTGACGTCAGGTAAAGGTCATGAACAGCTAAGAATTCAAGCTTTTTTAGAGCTTCGATGATCCTTGCCGATCGGGCTGTGGTTGTAACAAGGTTTGTGCCAAAGACAAGCATCCCCTTAATCGGATAGGGGGTTCCGGTAAGAACGGATTCAGCAATCTCTCCCACGTTAGCCATCTGTCTCTGGGCATATAAGGGGTGCCGAGACACACATTCCTTAGCATAATTTGGAATCCGGTTAAGCATCATGGTTGGATTTAACAGCCCCATAGGCGGGGGTTCTGGGTCAGAGATGTTCCCACCGGGGATATCAAGATTACCGGCTATCGCTTGAAGAATATTAAGGCCTCGAACTGTCTGCACAGAATTTGTGGTCTGCTCCACACCATTGCCTATGGCAATGAGACCAGGCTTAATTGTGGCGTATTTTCTCGCAACTTCTTGAATAACTTCAGTGGGCACACCAGTTATCTCTCCCACCTTTTCCGGGGAATAATCCTGTACATGGCTTCCTAATCTATCAAACCCAACAGTCCATCTTTCAACAAAATCCTTATCATAGAGCTCCTCAGATATCATAATGTTTATCATCCCTAAGGCTAAGGCAAGGTCTGTGCCCGGCCTGATTCTTAGGTATAAATCAGCTTTGGCCGCAAGCGGAGTAAATACTGGATCTATAACGATCAGTTGGGCACCCCGATCCTTCGCTTCAAGTATTCTCCTGCACGAAGCTGGAAGAGAAGAATTGGCCGCATTGTAACCCCACAAAACAATTATACCGTTGTTGTTATCAAAATCTGATTCGGCATACTCACCATAGGTGGCAAAAGATGACGACCTAGGAAAGAAACAAACATTTGCCGGAGTCGTGATATTTGGAGAACCAAAACCCATTGCCAGTCTTATCCAGAGGTCCCACCAAATATCCCAAGCCGGCGCCTGGCCCTTTGGAAAGGCGACAGCCTTAGCCCCATCCCTGCTTTTTATTTCATTGAGCCTATTTGCCGTTATTTTTAAAGCTTCGTCCCACGATATACGCTCCCATTTACCCTTTCCACGCTCACCAACGCGTTTTAGGGGATATTGTAATCGGTTGGGGTCGTATAATAGTTGGATCGAAGATAGACCTTTCGGACAGATCCCTCCCTTGTTTATCGGAAAATCAGGGTTTCCTTCAACCTTAACAACTTTCCCATCCTGAACATGAGCAATAATCCCGCACCCCATTAGACACATTCGACAAATAGTTCTAACAAATGCAACCAACCTCATCACCTCCAGTAAAAGAGTTATTGCTCGTTGAATATTTGTTGATGAACATTCGTTTAGTTCTAAAATTAAAGCATATCATAAAGTTAACATTGCTTTAAAAGCAGTTTGGATTAGCCCTCTTGGACAGTTTTTCAAATGAACCCTTTATCATCGTCAGTATATAGGTAATAGTAATACAATCCGAAAGATCACATTGTACTCGGGAGCCATATAGCAATACCCGGGAAAGCTGTCAGTAGGAGGACAACAATAAGCCACATGATGAAAGGTGGTAAAGCCGACGTAAAACACCTTTCTACCGGAGCATTGGATACTCCGTGAAGAGCATATACACACAAACCGACAGGTGGCGTTATCAAACCAATCTGGATCATTATAACAGACATAATGCCAAACCAGATGGGATCAAACTTCAACCCCATAGCTATTGGGAAGAAAATAGGCACAATTAACAACATTAAAGATGTGGGGTCGACTATGCAACCAAGGATGATGCAAGCTAAGTATATACCGGCTAATATCATCCAGCGCGACACCCCAGTTCCAATGATAAACTCCACCAACCCTCTTGTGAAACCACAAAAATTTAGAAATCGACTAAATAACATTACACTAGTCAAAAGAAGAAAAATCATAGCGCACATTAACGCAGTGTCTACAAGAGATTGCTGGAGTTTTCTCAGACTCAGCTTGCGCGAGAACACAGCTATGAGGAAAGTCACGAAACACCCTACTGTTGCCGCCTCTGTTATGGTAGCTACTCCTGTGTAAATGCTTCCAAAGACGGCGACCATGACCAATAACATCCCCCCTACCTTCCGCAAAGCAAGCAGCCTCTCCATCCAGGCACTGGGAGCAGGTAGAGGTGCAAGTTCCGGATTGTGTTGGACCGCGATAATTATCCACAAAATAAACATGAATGCTGCAAGTAAGCCAGGAAATATGCCACCTATCAGTAGCCTACCAATGGACACCTCAGCAAGGATCCCATAGACCACTAGCCCAGTACTTGGCGGTATCATATTTCCTAGCGTCCCACCTGCCAGGACACTCCCCAAAGCCAACTTCTCTCCATATCCTTTTTTTCTCATCTCCGGGAGAGTGAGTTTGCCTATAACGGCTGTAGAAGCAACGCTATTTCCGATAGCAAACGAAAACAGGGCAGATGTAAGAATAGTGACGATGGCTAGCGACCCTCGTATTCTTCCAACCCAGGCGCTAAAGAAGGAGAAGATGCGCTCTGACCAGCAAACTCGCCCATGAGGATAAACATTGGGATCACAATGTACAACCAGTTTGCAACCGAATGGTATGCCGTCGATCCAACAAGAGCCATTGCTACGTCTAAACCTTCAAGGAATACCAGGCCGAAAAATCCGACAAGCAACATGCTGAAAGCCACTGGAACCCCTATAATCAGCAACGTGAACAAGAAGACCAGCGCTATAAGCCCCATCAACAATGGTGTCATGCATTATCCTCTTCAGAATGATTGAAATGTTCTGATTGTGACCGGGCTGCTTTCAGTGCTTTAAAAAGATCAACAATTATTTGTAGGAAAAGAAATGATACCCCAACAGAGACGCTGAGTTTTGCTAGATAGATGGGGAAAAAGGGCGGACCATCCATCCGCTCTCCTGCCACGAGTGACCTCCATGCATAAGGCCAGGTAGCCAAAACTAAAATAAGACATGCTCCCGCTGAGAGAAGCATTGTGATAGCTTTCAAAAACAGACGAATTTTAATACCTACTCTTAAGATAAAAAACTCTATAGCCACATGGCGCTTACACAACTGAGCATAAGCTAAAGAAAAGAACACAAACCCCATCAATAGGAAGACAGAGAGTGCTAAAATCCCGTCCATAGGACCTCGAGCATAGCGAGCTACAATACCCGCTATTCCAAAGATCATTAACGAAAAAAGGAGCCATGTACTAATATGATTTATAAAAGAAGATATTCGCTCCGCTATTGTTGTGAATCTTCCAAACACTGGCTCCTCCTTCTCCTTATACCCTCTTCACATCCGATATATTACGGAGTCTACAACTAAAGAAAGGGTTGTTTCGTCCCAAGATCATTTAGTGGTTCAACCAATGAAGGGCCTCAATAACTATGAAACGAGGGTCTTTTTGAATCATACTTACAGAATGTTTGCGATGTGCAAGGTGCATTTTTCTGGCGAAGCTCTTGGGGCTTTGGAATACCCAAAGCCCCCTCTTTTTTTCTGACCAAGCTTTGAAAAAGATAGAATAAAAAAGTCAGCGCGAGACCAGTCCCGAATATCTTCTAACAAGTTTCACAAGCCTAACGACCATAGATCTTCGAATATTTGTCTATGAGTTGAATATAATGCTTCAATGCCTCAGTACCAGCTATTCCCTTTTTATCCAATTTCGCTGCATAAGGTTCCCAAACTTTTGTTCTGGCTATCTCCGTCAACTTTTTTACATCACTTGGAGAAAATTGATCGATAATCATTTTAGCATCTCTCAGACGTTCCATGTCCTTGACATCCTCCTCTTTACTCATCTGATTCCCTTTCTCGATCATTTCGCGATTGATTGTGTTAATTATTTTCTGAATGTCGGCCGGTAGGCTATTCCATGTTTCAAGGTTCATTACAAAGGGGGCACCAACGTTATGTCCAAGATTAGTTATGTTCACATACTTAACTACTTCCTGGTAACGGAACCCTAGGCCATGGGATAGATACACCGTGGTACAATCCACGGCTCCTCTCTCCAAAGCGTCGTATACCTCAGGAGACGGCAGGCGTACTAAACCACAGCCCAGTTCCTTAAAAAGGCTCAGAAATGGCCCAAAACTCCTCATTCGCAGTCCTTTTAAATCGTCTAAAGTTTTAATGGGAACCCTCGACCATATAAACTGGTTCGGACGGTTAAATATATACATAAACTTTACATTATTCTTTTTGAACTCAGCCCCAATAGCAGGATTAGTTCTGTACCACTCATCCGAGGCTGCCGTGGCCTCCTCTAAAGGACCTCTGTTCATTAAAGGAAAGAGACCCATCAATGGAAGGGGCGCTAAATCAGGATGGTAACCAGACGTGTACGCTGTAACCTGTATGATACCAGTTTTGACTCCATCGAGTTGCTCATACGCACCGATCAGGCTACCTCCCCAGAAAGTCTCAAATTTCACACGCCCTCCCGTCCGCTTCTCTACTTCCGAAGCCCACCACTGCGAACCCATAGCTACTGTGGAACTGGGCGGAGACATCTCGGCGAATTTCAACTTGAAGACCTTCGTTGCAGCACTAGCCATAGTTGTTAACGTTCTAAAAGTCACTTCCTTTTCAGGTACAATCGGTAAGATTACCAACATCAGAACCGCCATTATTGCTCCCAGAATCAAAACTTTTTCATTTTTCATCGCATTAACCCTCCTTCCCCTTTTTTTATTTAACGACCTGATGCCCAAAAAACTCCTGAGTTCATCCTCTTTCCCACCTCCCTTTTAAAATTTAACGCTGATCAAAATACAACCACAAATTATAAAATATCTTTCTCAAATTATTCTGTTCAGGAGGAAGTGCAATCTATCTAATTTTATCACTTACGCCATTCTTGCTTTAACTCGTTCCATGATTTGTAGAAGAATCTTCGAATCCGTCACAACACCCAAGTATTTGCTAATATTCGTTAAGGTTGATGCATGTTCTTCAGGGAAAAGGCGCCTCAGCAATCCTCAACGAGGATAATGCGATAGTCAAGATTAAAGCCATCTTGCGCTGTCGTTTCAACGCACACATTGGTGAAAACACGGTCATGAGAAGCGTTTCAATCCCTTCACTTCTAAGAACGAGAGCTAGATCCTTCCTCACCAAACCACTGAAGCGGTGCTTCGTTACAACAAAATCGCTCAGTTGGGGTTCCACCTTATAGAACAATTCCCCCCAGGTATTCGGAAGACATATCAACATCTCTCTCGCCGCCCCTCCTAACCTTCCAAGCCACGACTCTGAGTCAGTCCAATTGCTGTTAAGGGTCCGAACAAAAATGACCGGCTGGGTAGATTGCCGGCACCGATCAATAAAGGATATAACGTCGTTGATTGCCTTCTCTACATGAGAAAGGTTCTCATTCTTTTTCCGAAGATCCGCTGACTGTGGCAAAAGTCATTCTGGACATCAATCACGATCAATGCTGGCGTAGGAGGCTTCAGTCAGTCAATAAGTAATCTTCGAAAATCTGCATCTATCATAAGGTACCTCCCACTCCTAAGCTTCACATAGAAACGCCCTTAAACAGTACCATATTTAAGCGTTCTTCTTTCCAAGAATTCTATTAAGGAAACAAATGTAATCATGCCCCTCAAATAGCCTAAAACACCGTGTATGTCAATAATAAAAATAACGGGAGTTCTTTGAGTTTCTTTAGTTCTGATCTTCATTGAGCAAAAAATATTACTAATGCTATTCTAATGGCTATTTGAAAATTTAATTATTCTCAAGCAGTGCTGTCCAAATTAGTTAATTCACCCTTTGAAGGCATGTAATTTCCAAAAACATCTCCAGACCATAAAACTGAAAGAATTATCAAGGATTTATTGGAATAGAGCAGTCTTTCATGATGAAAATTACCAATTCGTTTGATGACCCCCTTACGGATGAGCTATGAAGATTCGTATGCCAAGGCATTTCCCTTTGACAAGATGGTGGATGGAATGATGAACCCTCAGATGACTGAAGATGGAATCGAAATCATTATGGAAGGGGGTAGGCGCGGAAAAAGGATAAATCTTATCATTAATAATAGGGCAGGGGGCAATGCACCCATGATCACCCAGCAAATTGCTAAAAGGCTGGGAGGAGTTAAGTTTTAGAAGAGAAGAAACGGAAATTCGGGTCATCCACAAGAAAGTAGGCCATGCCCTGGAAGCAAAGGTCACAGTTTAGTCACAATCGAGGGCTTAAAGATTTGGCTACTCAGAGGCGGCATGAGAAAAAAGCTTGGAGTTCAAGGAGTTTTTGGAGCGGGCAACGGGGATCGAACCCGCGACCCTCGGCTTGGGAAAGCGAAAAAG
>SMTZ1_10008278_pt1 | contig 10393 bp, 7 predicted proteins | sample DeeMarSWOR136_30_FD_25667 | JGI IMG/M metagenome (IMG submission 25667) | reverse complement strand
ACGGGACCTAGTGAATCCTTGGTAAAGTTGGGGAAAGATTCTGACATTTTAATTCACGAAGCAACATACAACAAACAATTAGAGGAAGTAGCTAGGGAAAAGAAACATTCGACATCCGCAGATGCCGCTGAAATCGCAAAAAAAATGAACGCAAAACAGCTAATTCTGTTTCATCTCTCGTCGAGATATAAAAAATCAGCTCAAGTGTTATTAAATGAGGCTAAAGAAATATTTAAAAATACAATTCTAGCCTACGATCTACTATCGATTGAATTAAAGTAAATAGCCCCTAAAACTACCTTTAAAGTAATTGGCTATAAAAAAGGGAAAAAAATATTTAAGATTAGGCGCCACCGGCAATATTCGGAAGAATAACCACTTCGTCGGTTGCTTTAATTATAGAATCCGTATCAGCTTTCTTGCCATTTACTAGAATACCAAAATACTTATTTTCCAGATTCAATTCCTTCAGAAGATCAGAAACTGTTATTGGTTTCTCGACTTTAAATGTAGAATACACGCCAGTGTTTATAATATCGTTAATTTGTTCCATTTTTAATAAAACCCTTTATATTTTTATAATATTTTTCTAGTTAAGAATATGATGTTTATACTATTAAAATTTTTGCTTACTAAATTTAAGTCAAAAATGGAATACTATTCTTTTTAAATTATATTAAATTTTTCAACATATACTTAATAACTGCGCGGGAAGAGTACAAGATTTTTGATAAATACGAAGATTCTCTGGATCTTGAAGACAAGATAAATTTAATTGTTGATAGAATTTTAACTTCTGAAAAGAAAGACGAAAAAGAGTTTCTTATTTTAAGCTTACAAAGATACATTAATTCTGAAGCCAAAAAAATTGCAAAGAGCGGAGATTTTTTTGAGGCTGCGGAAATTTTAACTTCAACTGCTTCTATCATTGAAAGTATTCGTAAAGACATTGCAACTCAATTATACGACAACGCGATGGTATATTGGAAAGAACAAATAGACATTCTTAAAAAACAAGCGAACTTCCAGGAAGTTGCAGAAATCTACCTAAAAATTGCAGACTTGAATAGAGATACTTTTAAAAATATACACAAGGAAAAGGAGAATATTCAATTTGCAATTCATTTCCTAAAGCACAAGGCAGACATTTTACAGGAATTTAACGAATTGGAAGAATTATCTCGAATTTACCAGAATATAGCGAACCTATTCTCCCGAATTTCAAATTTAAAAAAGGCAATACAATACAACAAAATGGCAATAAAACTCGCAAGAGAGCACGGTTTTTATCAAATATTGTCGTTCACTTATCAACAATTATTTAATTGCTTCTCAGAGTTGAGGGATTATAATTCAGCAAAAGAAGTCCTTCTAATTGCTATTGAATATTTTGCAAACGAGTGTTTAAAGTACGAAAACGAAGAAATCCTAAATTTAAACCTTTCAGAATTATACCAAATAATAAAAAGATTGTATTATTTACTGAACGATGCGGATGATTACATTTCCTACGCGAAGAAAGAAGCTAGCTCTTACATTAGAATCGCGCAATCATTAGGAACGGAATCCAAAGACGCTGAGAGAAAAGCCACCCTATATCGAGGCGCCGCTTTGTGTTATCAGGAAATCGATAATAATATAATCGAGTGCGCTTCTTGTTTCTACTTATCGGGAAACTTTTTTCGTTCAATTGATAAATTCACAGATGCTGGTGAAAGTTATAATAATTCTGCACACGTTTTTGAGGAAATTGGAAACTATCAAAAAGCTTACGAATTGTATTTTAAAGCCGGAATAAATTATCAAAATGGAAAAGATTTACAGCCGTGCTTAGAGAATTTCTTGAAAGCGTACGATCTTACCTTAGAAGCAAAAATCCAGATTAACAAAGAAGAACTATACAATTCTATAATTCAAGGTTTAAATCAGTTTGCTAAAAATAAGATAAGGTCAAAACAATTCTACATCGCCGCAACTTCAATTTTAGAGAGTCTTAAATTTTACACTAGCACAGAAAATTTCAATTCTGTATTGTTTTTAGAAATGATAAAGAGAGTTAGCAATAATTATTACAAAGCGGCAAATTTTAAAAAAATCCGGAAGAAGAATATTCTTTACGCGTATTTTCTAGCGGCCATTTCTAGTCTTTTAACTAATCGAATCGATAAGGCTAAAAAAATAATGAACGAAATTGAGTCTGACGGAGCAATTGTTGAAAGATATAAATCTATCGTAAATTATATTATTACTCTCCTTAACGAAAACAAAAAGGTCTCGATTGATAATTTTCCCGAAACTTTACAAAATTTTATTAATAGATACGACGAGGTAAATTATTTAATCAGTCTATTTGATGTTTTCTCGGAATGAACTGTTTTAATTCTACTTTTTTTATACAAAATTCCGTGGGTTTTAAATAGTCGTTTTCAAATCTTTGTTCGATATGAATAAAAAAAGCATCATCGCCTTAGCTATTCTCTTAGCAGTTGCCTATGGCATTAATATGTCTATGGCAGGTGTCGCCGTGCCTGGCTGTGTAGAAGGAGTTCCTTAAAATAATATTAAGCGGAAGAATTTGGATTTCTTCTACACTCTTTTTCCTTTTTTTAAAGGTGAATTTCATCCAAAAAATTAAAGATTTATTGCACCAAAAGCGCTGACAAAGTCGTTGTATTTCAAAAAGTAAGGTTTAATGCCATTCAATTTACATATAATAGATACCACCTGCTTCAAAATAAAGTTACCATTTAAGAAACCACCTGAAAGTATGATATCCTTAATATTTCTGTTCTTCGCGTAGAGAATTAACTGGGATGCTAAATTTTCCGAAATCAATGCTATTATGGAATTAATAACGTCTTCTTTAAAGTATCTCAGATCTCGATATTTTGCTACTTTGCCGAGGGAAGATGCCGTAAATTGCCGAAATAATGCGTCTATTCTATCATCTTCGTCGTCATAAATATCGCTTACTTTTAAATCTACATTGTAGGGATTCCCTTTCTTTGCTAAATCAATAGCGACTTCATAATCTTCCATGTTAAAAAGCAGTTTAATTAGGCCCATAAATGTTCCTCCGCCTAAAGCTGAACCTCCGACTCTCTCGAAATTATTTTCAGCTGCTTCATAATCTAAATATAAAATAGATGTCCCCGTACCTACGGACGCTAAAAGCGATTTTTTTGGAGGATTTTTCTTATTGAATCCAAATAAAATCTCGATTCCCTTGAATTCGGTTTCGAATTCGTTGAGAAGGTTGCAATTTTTTCCCTTACAAAAGTTATTGTAAATCTCGAAGGCTCTTCCTCCAGTTAAATTTACTTGAAAGGTTTGTACATTTTTCAAAAAATTGAGAATCGCTTCTAGATTCGTTGGAAAACTTACGCATAATAACTTTTTCTGATTTTCAAAAGCTATTTTTGTTAAAGAAGCCCCCGCGTCCACCCCTACTTTACCTTTCAATTGGTTTGATAAATCCTCTGACAAATCGATTGTAAATTTCTTCAATTTTAACTTACCTTACTGACTCTAAATATGATTTATCTCGTGTTTAAATAAAGTTAACTAAAAAACATTAATAAAAAAAGATAAAAAAAAAAATGATGTAATTATCGCTCTCTGTATTCTTCCATATCTTTTTCAGGATTCCAGCGGGTTTTCATGAAATCAGAAATACCTGAGGAATCTCTAGGTCCCACAATTACTACACAATCAGCCTCATCTTCTGCAGCTCCAGACAATCGAGCTGCCATACCAGGAATGACAACGATGCGATGATTAACCTTTTCAAAAGGATTAAATTTTTCAATTGCCTCAGCAATAGCTGAACTTGAGAATTGACCACCTGCAACAGCAGATTCGACTCCAATTCCTCCAGTATCAACACACAGTAAATATGCATTAATATTCCCCGCTTTAATATCTTCCCTGACTGGATAAACTGACATACGATAATTAGTTGTAACAAATACTGGTGAATCGTCTTTAGGTTCTCCAATTGTTTCTAGTCCAGGATCCACAGCAGGATATATTCTTGGGTCAGAAAACACATTCTGCCTAAATGTCATAATTGCTAACAATGCCCATATGTCTTCCTTTCTTTTACCAGTGTGCAAAACCACCAATGATGTATCAATTGAAGCCATGACACACGACATAATCATTTCTTTGTATTGAAATTTCCACAAATCCTCTTCTTTTTCCACCGTTATATCCTTCCATAACGCTGCTGGAACCCCCATAATTGGCCATCCAGCGTTTACATCGCCTTTTTCAATTCCTGCCAACCTCAATTGAACGATCGCGTCGAAAGTTTTTGATACACTAGAATCAAGAAATGTTCCTGCATCTAAAACGATTTCCTTGATTCCAATTTTTTGTAACGAAGCAGAAAGTGAGATTAATTCGTTGATGTCGGTTGAAAAGCATACTACAGGTAAATCTTCGTCAAAAACAAAGGACCCGATCTTTTCCCAGCTTTCTTTTGTTGCAGCGTACAGTAAAGGTTTAAAGCTTTTAATTTCTGCAGCTGCAGCCATTAGTATGTCTGGATTAAAACAACAAAGTATTACGGGCATTTTTGTGTTTTCAACGATTTGTTTTGCAGCTGACTTAAAGGTCTCTGCATCGTTTGAAACGCATTTAAGGGCAATCGCGTCTAATGTTAAGTCGTCTCCGAGTCTAGATATTACTATACCTTCCAGATATTTTGCTATGTCAATTAAATCGTCTGCGTTATCGTCTATGGTAATTGCAAGAGCCATGGGATTGTAAAATGTAAGGCTGTGGCGGTAAATCACTTCTTCTCCGCCAATTGTACACATTCTCTCTCCTACTCCGAATTCTACGGTTAATTGAGGTGGTTTGATTAATTCAATCAATTTTTGAAGATTCTTTCGCTGCTCTGGTCGTTGAAGATGAGTACAATCGCTTGGTTTTACCTTGCGTTCGAGTAAATCAGTCCCGAACTCCATGCAGGTTTGTCTACCGCAGTCTTGACAATTGCTTTTATCAAGAAGTTTGTAAATATCTAATGGACTCGCTCTTTTCTTTGCCATTTTCTATCTTAACCGATTTTTTTATTTGCTAAATAGGATGTGTAAGATAAAATTAGATACAATAAAAAATTTTCAAAAACTGAATGCTTTTTTTCGTGGGTAAGAAAATAAAATAGAAAAAAAATAATTATTTATTGCAGCGTATTTTACATAATCAATACCACTGCTTCCCCCGATGTTACTATAACATCGTCTTGGTTGTACACATTCGTTTCAGCTTTTATGAATTTCAGTTTTCCCTCTTTTTTCGTGTATTTTTCCTTAACCGTTGCTATGGCAGTCAATGTATCGCCGATATACACTGGCTTTTCGAATCTGACAGTTTGAGAGGCATACAGAACTCCCGGACCAAAAAGTTTGATGCCGAGCACAGCAGAAATCAGTCCCGAGCTAAACGCCCCGTGAACCACTCTCTTTCCGAACATTTGAGTTTTTGCAAATTCCTCGTTGATGTGAAGGGGGTTGAAATCTCCAGTTATTCCGGCGAATAGAACGACATCTGCTTCGGTAACAGTTTTCGCGTGATATGCGGAGTCGCCTACATTGTAATCTTCGTACTTAACACTTGCTGGTTTAGGTTTTTTAAATTCGCTCATAAAAATCAATTAACTAGCAAATTATTTAAGAATTATTTAAAAAAAAAGTAAAAATTTAGTTTATTCAAAGACTTTACCGTTTTGGTAGCAGTTCTCGCTTGATTAATATTCTACTAACGAATACGCCATTTAAACCTCCAAAACCGCCAACTAAACCACCGACAATTGAACACCCAAGTAACGCAAAAAACGAAACCCCGAGAGGCAATCCAATGATTTCAACTAAAATTCTCTGAAAGAAATCGATCATATCCGTAGTAATAGCGTAAATTCCGAAAAGAATCATCCAAGCGATTACAATTCCTACGAAACCTATCAGGAATCCTCGCCCGCCCTTAAGCTTTTTCGGTAGAAAACCTCCTACGAAGCCAGCTATCAACACAAGTTGCCAAACGCCAGTTAGTGTTAATACTATTCCAATTCCAGCCGTAATTAGACAAGATTTTAAAAAGTCAAGCTCGTAAAAGCCTCCGTTTAGTTCTGTTTCTGCATTTTCCTTAATTTTTTTTAGTTCTTGATTCTCTCCCATTATTTACGACCTCCTTAAGATAAAAGTAGATTCAATTTCACCTTGTACAAACTCTTCAGCTGTTGGATAATACAGCATTCTCTTGTAGTTTCCAGCTGCCCAGAGCGGAGCTTGGTCCATGTAGTGCTTGCTCGCGATATTCTCTCTCTGACCGCCAGGATATATCCCCACAGAATTTTCAATTTGCGAAAAATCAATTACTTGCCTCCACGATGGCCCACCTAAAACTAATCCATCCATGCTTATATGGAGCGGACCTAAGTCCATTTCTAACTCGATTCCGAAAGCGTTATTAAGGCATCGACTACTACCAGGGATTGGTAAAGTATCGACTTCTCTATTGAGAAGAATGTTAAAGATTAATGGAATCCCTATCGTTGCTAGTTTATGATGATTACCCCAAATCCACTCTTCAGAATTGTCGATTAAACTTCCATACTTTTGTGATAACACAGTTATTGCATCGTTTAAGGTATCTAAGATAATGTCTTGTTTAGTTTCTTCAGATGTAGTAGCGATATTGTCGAACCATGGATTATCATTTGGCTTTTCTGTGATGTATTGTTGAAGTATTTGGGCGTGTGGATAATTACCGGACATACCAGCATCAGCCCATTCATCGCCCCACACTTTTCCTGGTAAAAGACTCATCCATTTATCAAAAATAGTTGGAGCGATTAAATCTTGGTGCATTAAATATTGATACGTATCTGAATTGCTCCATTCTCTAAAAATTTCGATTACTTGCTTGAATTCATCAGATTTCTTTAGTTTTGCTGGATTTGAGAGTCCATCATATGTGTTTATAATTTCTGGAATATAAACTTCAGCAGCAACATCGTAACTCGAATATTGAATGTTTTGCATATCTTCGAAAGAGATCTTCTTATTGAAAAAGGGCGAAGATGGGTCCGTAGTATCCAAATATCTATTTATTGAGCGCCCTCTCCAGCCAGGAGCCCATTCGTGGCCTATACTATATCCGTAAATGCTAGAAGCAATAGTTCTTTGATTTGCAGACGCAAGATAAGCCTGACCGACGGGATTAATGCAATGAGGTATATGCTCTGGTGGCACAAATCCAATCCACTCTTCACCCGTACCGTTTCCCGGTTGTATATAGCGTCCGCTATATTCGGGACTGTATATACCATTCTTAGCTCTCATCGGATAAAGGCCTGCACAGATCATGCCTATATTTCCAAGATCGTCTGCACACACGAAATTCTGAGGCGGATTTGGGTAAGCGTCTAACGCCATTTTAATTCCAGTTACATTTTGAGCCCTATTTAACAAATCAAACGCAACTAATTGGTTGTAATTCGCGTTCACATTATTACCAATATATTTCACGGTAATATCTTCTGGGATAAACGAGGGCATACCCAATTCACTTATAGTTGTTGAGATTTCAGTTAGACCTAATAAATTGCTAAGTATAGGACCGTGTCTAGTGTAGTGAATTTCAAACGGTTCGTAATAGTAAAAATCGCCTAACTTCACTTTAATCGGACTATCGATAACATCAACATCGTACCATTTATCGTTAAATAAATATTGAGTTTTGTCAGCGTTAAGCGTCTCCTTATAGAAGTCAGCAAAACTATCGCTTCCAACATTAGTTTCGCTCCACGCGCAATGCTCGTTATGTCCAATCAATATTGTTGGTGTTCCAGGAAACGAAACCCCGTAAGAATTGATTTTTCTTTGAAATCTATAGCTTTCTTTAGTTTTTGGATCGCTATACTCGTCATAACCAGTTATATTACAGACAAGGTGGGCTTCGTACCAAATTGCTGGAGTCATATACATTAAATGAGGATCTCCGCACAAAATTGGTTTCCCCGTAGTAGATATTGTTCCATCAATCACCCAATTATTAGAGCCAACGCAATCGTTCTCAACCATCCCCAGAAAATCTTGGAACCTCTTATTTATATTTAACAATGAATGTATTGTTAAAAGTAAATCACTCGTGTAAATACCAGTGTATGGATTATTATTTTTGCTTGAAGCGTAAATAGAATGAGAATCGGGCAATATGGGAAATTCGTATGGATAGCTCATGTCCCAATCGGGATATAATTCGTCAAATGCATTAACGCCATAAATATTCTCATTTTCTTTTAAATAAGGACCCATTATCAACCTTAATTCTTCCATGCTTAGGTCGTCCATCGTCCAAGAAAGCATCAATCCAGCGAGATTAGCCATCACTGCAGAATCGTTCAACGACCAATATTCAACGGGTAAGTCAAGTAAATTGAATTCTATTGGTAGATTGTGTCTATTATTATCTAACCAAGTGTTTATTCCTTTTGTAAAATATTGGAGCATTTTATATGTTCGTGGGTATATATGCTTGTTTTCTTCAGCAACTTTAATTAGCTCGTGAGCTGACTTTCCTAAACCAATAGTTCTTAAATATTTATCAATATCTACTCCTAAAGAACCAATTACTTCAGAGAGCCTACCCCATCCGACCAATTTCAACAATGTCATCTCAAAAAACCGGTCTTGTGATTGAACATAGCCATATGCGAAAAATAGATCTTTATAATCTGACGCGTAAATGTGAGGAACTCCAAATCGATCTCTCAGTACTGTAACATTTTCACCGCTTAATCCAGGTACGACTACTTCTTGATATTCAGGATGATCGTCAGGGGCATTAATCTGATTCCAGAAATTACCGTTAGGATTAATGAGATTTCCTATTACCGGCAAAATCCAAATTGAAGTAGAGAGCATTATTATTAGGGCAATAGTTCCTGCGACAGTGATAATTTCCTTTTTTTCATTTTTTTCCATTTTAAATCGAATTGAATGTTGTTTTGTTTTAATTAAATTACGAAATGTTAATTAGATCTCGACGCAAAACATTTTATATATTATTCAACGAAAAGTAATATATAGTCAAAATATAGTTTTTAAAATTTTTAATCGAAATTAGGCGCGAAATATGGAAGCTAATAACATACCTTTTGTCGAATGCCGTTATTGTGAATATCAGTGTAAGTTCCGAGATATTGCTGAAAGATCAGCTCAAGAAGACGAAGAATTTGCGAAAAGTTTTTTCGTCTATTTCAGAGATGGAGATTTAGACGAACTTGCGGCTCATGTGGCAGAGAAAGCTTTAGAAATAATAGAATCAAGAAATCCCGACGAACTTTTAGCGTTAGCATTCTGTTATTTCTCCGTATTAAGCAATATCTTAGAAATTCCAGATGTTTTGAGGAGAAAAATTGGAAGACAAGTAAAATCAAAGGTAAGGAAAGAAGTTAAATTAAGAGTAGAAGCTGTTCCCGTGCCTGCGGCTCCAAAGGTCAAGGTTGCGCCGCCAACAAAGGCTGCTATTGAACCACAACCTACACCAGTAGTTGAAACACCGACGCCCGCAGTCGAAACACCGCCTGCTGCCGAACCCGTACAAATACCAAGCGAGATAGAGGCAGTTCCTGCAAAACCTGTCGAAGTTGAGGCAGCTTCCGCAGAACCCGCTGAGGTTGAAGCAAAACCAGTCGTTGTGATACCCGAAATATCGCCAATTGATTATGTCGAAGATTGGCTCCGCTCTGATCAAGAATTCATATATTATGTCGACGAAATCGTACAACAGGGAGATGATGTAATAGGGGTAAAATATGATCTTGAAACAGAGGGATTTTTAAGGGGAGTATTAATAAAAGTCCTAAACGCTACTGTTGATTCAAGTGGAAAACCAATAATTAAGTTAGGAATTAAATCAAGAACAGAAGTGCCTTACCATTTAAATCTTATTATGGGAAAGACGAAAAAAGGAGTGGTAGCCGCATCGTTACCGGGAGAAATTCCTTCTGAGGACGACGATCTCCTTGATAGATTAGATTCAATTGATCTTGGCGATAACATAATGACATGGGACCGTTTAATGATTGTTTTAAATCGAGATAAATTCCTTAAAAGAAGTGTTGAAAAGAATATTATTTTAAAAAGTCCGAACGAATCAAAAGTGCCGAGTATTTCAGTGCCAATCATGATTAAGAAGAGAGGTCCAGCCGAAGGGTGTGATTTGATTGTTCAGACATTTCTAACACCGAGAATAACTCCAACAGCGTTGTTAATTGATGTACTCGATGGAATTGGGGAGGACATGGATTACTTGTTAGAATTGAAACCGGAAGAGAGAGAAACAGCTCCTGCTGCTCCAGATTTTTTTGAAATTAAAGTCA